>C._urophasianus_2_cecum__coassemble_111_pt1 | contig 22887 bp, 16 predicted proteins | sample C__urophasianus_2_cecum__metabat2_low_PE_008 | metagenome-assembled genome bin C
ACCTTGACAGTTTCAACCGGAAAATAACCTTCCAGCATCTTACTGCCGATGGAATAAGAAGCATAGGCCGGGCTGTTGAGGTTATGGCGGAGAACGAACAGTTGTATGCGCACAAGAACGCAATGACTATAAGGATTAATACATTGCCGTAATTTATTAACAATCATACACTTATGAGGTCTTTAAAAGAACTTGTGCGACCAAATATAATGGCACTGCAGCCATACAGCAGTGCACGCGATGAATATAACGGGACTGAGGCAAAGGTGTTTCTTGACGCCAACGAGAACCCGTATAACGCTCCGCTCAACCGTTACCCTGACCCTATGCAGCGTGAGCTTAAATCCCGCCTGGCTAAAATCAAGAGCGTCGAGGAATGCAACATATTCCTCGGCAACGGCTCAGATGAGGCTATTGATCTTGCATACAGATGTTTCACAAGACCCGGGACAGACAACGTTGTAGCTATTGAACCTACTTACGGGATGTATAAAGTCTGCGCGGATATTAACGACGTGGAGTACCGTAAGGTAATGCTTGACGACCGTTTTCAGGTTAATGCAGACAAACTGCTTGCGGCCTGCGATGACAGCACTAAGCTGATATGGCTGTGCTCACCCAACAATCCTACAGGAAACTGCATTGACAGAGATGAGATTGTTAAGGTAATTGAGCGTTTCGGCGGACTTGTCATTGTTGACGAGGCTTACTCTGACTTCTCATCGGAAAGACCTTTGCGCCTTGACTTGGCAAAATATCCTAACATCATAGTGCTCAACACATTCAGCAAGGCATGGGGATGCGCCGCCATAAGGCTTGGCATGGCCTTTGCTGACAAGGATATCATCGACATATTTAATAAGGTGAAATATCCCTACAATGTCAACTCTCTGACACAGAAACAGGCAATGGAGGCACTGGCCGATCCGTATGAGGTGGACAAGTGGGTGAAAATAATCCTGCTGGAGCGCAGCCGCATGATTGATGCTTTCAGACTGCTGCCTTCATGTATCAACGTATATCCCACGGAGGCGAACTTCTTTCTTGCAAAAATGGACAACGCCCAGGCTATATACGACTATCTGAAAAGCAAGGGCGTCATTGTAAGAAACCGCACCCGCGTGGCCTTGTGCACCGACTGTCTGCGCATAACGGTGGGCAGCAAGAGCGAGAACAACGAGCTGCTTGCAGCCATGCGGCAATACTGATGATACCTGAGTGAAATCTGTATCAAAAATTATGGCCGGACAAAAGGCGGCCTTTCATTGTGCAAAAAGCCACATCCGACCTGACAAAAGGCGGCAAAACGCGCTGCGTTTTGCCGCCTTTTGTTTATCATAAGTCTACATCCTGATAATCAAGAGGTTACAAGGCAGTCTAAAATCGAAGGTATGAAGTTAAGTAAGACTAATCCTTCTGCACGTTCAGGCATATATCAACAATCACTATAATTAAAGATAAAAAATAGTAAAATTATTACAAAATAAGGGGCATATATATGTAAACATACGAAAAAAGAGTAATTTTGCGAACAAATATTCAAATTAAGTTTAAAATGAAGAAAATCTTATTCGCGATGCTTATGCTGGTGATGTCAGCAGGCTACGCATCAGCACAGAATGAAGCAAAAATCAAATTCGACAAACTGACTTATGATTTCGGCAAATTCTCTGAGACAACCCCTGTACAGAAATGTACTTTCACGTTTACAAACGTCGGCGACGCGCCTCTGATTATTAATCAGGCAGTCGCAAGCTGCGGATGTACCGTACCAAAATACACGAAGAAACCGATTGCGCCGGGAGAGAAAGGTACGCTAAACGTTACGTATAACGGGAAAGGACGCTTCCCCGGACATTTCAAGAAAACTATCACAGTAAGAACTAACGGCACCCCTGAAATGACGCGTCTCTATGTAGAAGGCACAATGGAAGAAGCAAAATAAGATCAATAAGCATATAAGACAAGGCGGACGGAGTCTTGTCTTTACGTCATGAAATAACAACTGCGATGTGCGGTCAGACGCAAAGATAAGGCTTCGTCCGTTATTTATAACCGCCTGACAGGCGTCAGAACGAATATGCAAATCCTATCGAGGCATACTCCTTAAACTGCCAGTAGCCGAGGTCTTCGTCGCGCGAAGCACCGTCGTCAAAGCGCGGATAGATGAAAAGATTTGACGAAATGAACTTATTAAACTGGAACGTCAGCGTGTTCTCCCACTCTATTTCAGTTCGCTTATATGTTGTATAAGCATACAGACGTGACTTCCACTTAATCAGTTCAGATATTACCCACGTTAAGTCAAAAGTGCATTCAGAACCAAAATCATTCAATGTGTGCTTGCCTTCATCCAATCCGTACTGGGTCGCAAGCTCCTCTCTGCCCACATACTTGAAGTTATATGCGAGCGGCGCAAGCTGTATAGAACCGGTCAGCCTGTCGTCAAACGCACTGACGTTGTAGCTCATACCGAGAGAGAAGTTAATGTTAAGGGGCGACAAAATGTCTGAATACACCTTGGAGTCATTACTCTTATAACCCCTCATAAACTGTGTGTACGCAATCAGCTGGAAGGTGTAATACCACTTCTTGGTGGCCTGCAAGCCCAATTTTCCGGTGTAACGGATAAGGTCTTCAGTTGTCTTTACGTTGTGTAACGTGTCGCCACGCGATGTCTGCGCGCCAAGTTTCATTTCAAGTTTATTCTCAAACTTCAGCTTTTGCTTGTTGTTATAATTGGCCTGAAACGTAGCGCTGGCCATCATTGAATAGTTACTCTCACCGCCTTTATACCAGTTGTCCGACACATAATTCTGCAAAAACTGAAGATAATAATCACCGCTGAAAGTCCAGAAGTTAGGTCTCTTAACAATAATCTCAAACGAATCCTCCGGCTCAACATCAGGAACGGTGTCGTCTGCCTTTACGTATCTCACCTTATGACGTAAAGGCTTGGTAATCTCTTCATGCAGAAGTCCGGCACGGCCGATCTCCCCTTCCGTGGATACAACATGCTCAGGAGTGTTGAAATAAGCGGCAAGCAAGGCCGCGTCGATAGCCTCGTCAACGTCATCAGCACTGTCGGCACCAAGCACGAGACTGCGGCTGGCCACTGAATAATAAAACGTAAGAGGAGCAAACATCCTGAAATAACGCACATCTGCTTCAGGTGTTATATTCAGAGAATCTCTCAGACGATGCAGAGAATCGGCCTTAGCCTTGCACATACGCAATGAATCCATGTATGCGACAACCACTGCCGTATCAGCTTTATGCGTGCTTATAACATGTCTGTGACGGCCTGTCTGCCCGCTGACAGAATCAGCCATACACACGGCAAAAAGTATGATGAAAAGTTTGAGCTGCATCTTCTGATTTTACATTTTGTCTGCAAAGTTAGCATTTATTTCACAAATACGGCCGCGAGTATTGTTTTTTGTCTAATAACGAGATTATAATTTGTGCGTATCATCATTTTTTTTTAATTTTGCACATCATATTTTTATTTCGTAATTAGTAATCAAAACATTATAATCGTGGCAGAAACAAAATATATCTTCGTCACAGGCGGTGTTGCTTCCTCACTTGGTAAAGGAATAATATCGTCGTCAATAGGTAAACTTCTTCAAGCCAGAGGTTACAACATCACAATTCAAAAGTTCGATCCGTACATCAACATTGACCCCGGAACGCTCAATCCGTATGAGCACGGAGAGTGTTATGTCACCGTAGACGGGCATGAGGCAGACCTCGACTTGGGACATTATGAACGTTTCACAGGCATACAGACAACAAAGGCAAACAACCTTACTACAGGACGAATATATAAGTCGGTTATCGACAAGGAACGCCGTGGAGACTATCTCGGCAAGACAATTCAGGTAATCCCGCACATCACGGACGAGATAAAGCGTAACGTGATGTACCTCGGGAAAAAGGAGAACTATGATTTCGTAATTACCGAAATAGGCGGTACCGTCGGCGATATTGAGGGGCTTCCGTTCCTGGAAAGCATCCGCCAGCTTAAATGGGAGCTCGGCAAGAGAGCTTTGTGCGTTCACCTTACTTATATACCCTACATAGCAGCAGCCAAAGAGTTGAAAACTAAACCGACGCAACACTCGGTTAAAGAGCTGCAGAGCGTCGGTATACAGCCCGACATTCTGGTGCTGAGAACAGAGCAGCCGATAAATGACAGCATACGCAAGAAGGTGGCAAACTTCTGCAATGTGGATTTCGACGCCGTAGTGCAGAGCGTTGACATGCCTACAATTTACGAAGTGCCGGTACGTATGCAGGAACAGAAACTCGATGAAACAATACTGCGCAAGATGGGTGAGCCTATAGGTGAGACTCCAACCCTTGGCCCGTGGCGCTCGTTCCTTGAGCGCAGGCACAAGGCTACTGAAATCGTAAATATCGGCCTCGTAGGCAAATATGACCTGCAAGACGCTTATAAGAGCATTCTCGAAAGCCTTTCACAAGCCGGGACATACAATGACTACAAAGTGGTAACGAAGTTCATCAATAGCGAGAAGCTGACCGATGCGAACGTTGCCGAGAAGTTGGACGGTGTGGACGGTATCGTAATCTGTCCGGGATTCGGCCAGCGCGGAATAGAAGGAAAAATCACCGCGGCACACTATACACGCACACACGACATCCCGACATTCGGTATATGCCTCGGTATGCAGATGATGGTTATAGAGTTCGGCCGCAACGTTCTCGGTTATGAAGATGCCAACAGCCGTGAGATGGACGAAACGACTCCCCACAACGTTATCGACATCATGGAGGATCAGAAGAACATTACCAATATGGGCGGCACGATGCGCCTTGGCGCATACGAGTGCGTATTGAGACAAGGTTCACGCGTGCTCAATATATATAAGAAAGAACATATACAGGAGCGCCACCGCCACCGCTACGAGTTCAATAATGATTTTGAGCAGGAATATGAGCGTGCCGGCATGAAATGCGTAGGCCGCAATCCTGAGAGCGACCTCGTGGAGATAGTCGAGATACCCGGCCTGAAGTGGTATATCGGCACACAGTTCCACCCAGAATATTCAAGCACAGTGCTCCATCCTCATCCGTTGTTCCTCGACTTCGTTAAGACAGCGATAGAAAACAAGAAGAACAAGAATTAAGAATAATCATACATTTATCTGAAATGGACAGAAATACGATTATAGGTTTTGTTCTTATCGCAGCCCTTCTGATAGGCTATAGCTGGTACACAAGGCCATCTGAGGAGGAGATGGCCCGGCAACGGATACAAGACTCGATAACCGCTGTAGCAAAGCAAAAGGCCGAACAGCAGCTTAAAGCCGAGCAGACGGCAGACAAAGCCAATGCGGGCAGCTTAGTAAAAGACACTACGGCATTATTCTATAAAGCTCTGTCAGGCAAGGAGCAAGGCATCGTTCTGAAGAACTCAAAAGTAGAGCTGACCTTAAGCACTAAGGGCGGAACGGTGGAAAAGGCTGTTATAAAAGGATTTGAAGACAGAAAAGGCAATCCCGACCTTACTCTTTTCGACTCAAAAGAACAGTCATTGAAGTTCATGCTTGCGGGCAAGGAGACTAATATTATAACAAGCGACCTGTATTTTACACCTTCAAACGTTACTGACTCAACCGTAACGTTTACCGCGATAGCAGGTAACGGCAAGTCGCTTGTAATGAACTACAAGTTAGGCAAGGACTATATGCTGCATTTCTCGATGCAGGCAAACGGCATGAGCGGCCTGTTCGCGCCGAACTATGACAAGATGGACATAGTGTGGACTGATATGTGCCGCCAGCAGGAAAAGGGCTTTACATTCGAGAACAGATACTCTACACTGACTTATCACCTCACTGAAGGCGGAACAGGCAAACTCAGCGAGGCAAGTGAGAAGGTTGACGAGAAAATAGACGAGACCATTGACTGGGTGGCATTCAAGAACCAGTTCTTCAGTGCGGTGATGATAGCCAAGGACGACCTTGGCACCAACTCGCTTCTTACCAGCATTCCGCAGGAGAAAGGCTCTGGCTATCTTAAGCAGTACGGAGCCAAGCTGAAGACATCATTCGACCCGACAGGCAGGCGCCCGACGGAGCTTGAATTTTATTTTGGGCCTAACGACTTCAATCTGTTAAGGAAGGTTGAGAAGGAGAGCACGTTCAACAAAGACATTGAAATGCAACGCCTTGTATATCTCGGCTGGCCTCTGTTCCGCATCATCAACCGCTGGTTTACCATTTACGTGTTCGACTGGCTGACCCACATGAATATCAACATGGGCGTAGTGCTTATCCTTATCACCCTTCTGCTGAAACTCATAACATACCCGTTAGTCAAGAAGAGTTATATGTCATCGGCCAAGATGCGTGTGCTGAGACCTAAGATAGAGGAGGCAACAAAGCAATACAACAAGCCTGAAGACCAGATGCAGAAGCAACAGGCCATGATGGCGATGTACTCTAAATACGGAGTAAGTCCGCTCAGCGGATGTTTGCCGATGCTGATACAGCTTCCTATCTGGATTGCGATGTTCAACTTCGTGCCTAACGCCATACAGCTGCGCGGCGAGAGCTTCCTTTGGATAAGCGACCTGTCTACATACGACCCGATTATCGAGTGGAACACTAACCTCTGGCTTATAGGCGACCACCTTAGCCTGACGTGTATCCTGTTCTGCGTGGCCAACGTGCTTTATTCAATAATGACAATGCGCCAGCAGAAAGACCAGATGATAGGAGCGCAGGCGGAGCAGATGAAGATGATGCGCTGGATGACTTATCTTATGCCGGTGTTCTTTTTCTTCATGTTCAACGACTATTCGGCAGGTCTTAACTTCTATTATTTCATCTCGCTGTTCTTCAGTGCCGCCATAATGTGGACGCTCCGTAAAACAACGAATGACGAAAAGCTGCTCGCCATACTGGAAGCACGCTATCAGGAGAACAAGAACAATCCTCAGAAGATGAGCGGACTGGCCGCAAGGCTTGAAGCTATGCAGAAGCAGGCCGAGGAACTGAAGCGCCAGCGTGAACAGCAAGAGAAGAACAGACCGCAAAGATAAATCATATCATCAATAATCATCGTAGGGGCAGCCGTCAGCGTCTGCTCCCCTACTTTTAAATTCACCACACGCATGAACAAAGCAATATTGCTCGCAACCGCCATCACGATAGGTTACGGCACAATCAATGCACAGGAAAACGTGAACTTCATAGGAAAGAGCGACATCAGACTGACAAGCGACCTGATGACTCCCGAGGCATTATGGGCCATGGGGCGCATAGGTGGGCATCAGGCATCACCCGACGGCGGGAAAATAGTCTACCAGGTAAGTTATTACAGCGTGAAAGAGAACAAGAGCCACACCGTAATCTACGTTATGGACTCTGACGGAAAGAACAACAGAATGCTCACTACTGACGACAAAAGCGAGACAGACGCCGTATGGATAAACAACGGAGCGGCCATAGCCTTTCTGCGTGAAGGACAAATCTGGACAATGAACGCAGACGGAACAGGGCGGAAACAGATAAGCAACGACAAGACAGGCATTGACGGCTTCATATTCTCGCCGGACGGCAAAAAAGCTATTCTTATTAAGCAGATACCATATCATGAGACGATAAAGCAGAATCCTGCCGACCTGCCCAAGGCTTCGGGTATGCTTATAACAGACATGAACTACAGGCATTGGGATGAATACGTAACATCGATACCACACCCCTTCATTGCCGATGTAACCACTGGAGGCGTAAGTGAAGGTAAAGACATCATGGACGGCGAATCTTATGAATGCCCTGTTAAGCCGTTCGGAGGCATAGATCAGCTGGCATGGAGCCCTGACTCAAAGACGATAACATACTCGTCACGCAAGAAGACAGGCGTTCAATACGCCATATCGACGGATGTAGATATCTATCTTTATGACATAAACACAGGAAAGACCGTCAACGTATGCAAGCCTGCCGGCTATGAGGAGCCTGTCATTGACGCCACAAAGTCAATGAAGCATCAGGCGGTAAACTCTGAGGAGAACCTGAAGAACAATCCGGGATACGACGTCAACCCGCAATTCTCACCCGACGGCAAGCACATAGCATGGCAGAGCATGGCGCGCAACGGCTATGAGAGTGACCGTAACCGCCTGTGCGTATATGACCTTGCGACAGGCAGAAAGACATACGTAACAGAAAAGCTCGACACCAACGTTGACGCATTCTGCTGGAGCAACGACTCTGAGACACTCTACTTCCTCGGCGTATGGCACGGTTGCGAAAACATCTACCAGACAAACATGGCCGGAGAGGTAATGCAGCTTACCGACGGCTGGTATGACTACGGCTCGGTGCAGATGCTTAACAATGGTGACAGGCTGCTTGCCGAGCGACACAGCATGACACAGGCCTCTGAGCTGTACGTCATAAAGCCTGCAAGGAAAGAAAAGGAATCTAAGGCTCAGCAGATAACCTTTGAGAACAAGCATCTTTATGACCAGATGACCTTCGGCAAGATTCAACAGCGGTGGGTAAAGACTACTGACGGCAAAGATATGCTCTACTGGATTGTGCTGCCCGCTCATTTTGACGAGACCAAGAAGTACCCCACCCTTCTGTACTGTGAAGGCGGCCCGCAAAGCCCCGTGTCACAGTTCTGGAGCTACCGCTGGAATATGCAGATTATGGCGGCTAACGGATACGTGGTGATAGCTCCCAACAGAAGAGGGCTGCCCGGTTTCGGAAGCGAATGGAACGAGCAGGTGTCAGGCGACTGGACAGGGCAGTGCATGAAGGATTATCTTACGGCTATTGACGATGCCTGCCTTAACCTTCCATTCGTTGACAAAGACCGCCTCGGAGCGGTAGGAGCCAGCTTCGGCGGCTTCAGCGTCTATTACCTTGCCGGACACCATGACAAGCGCTTCAAGTGCTTCATTGCTCACGACGGAGCCTTCAACCTTGAGTCTATGTACACCGATACAGAGGAGGTATGGTTCAGCAACTGGGAATATGAGGACGCCTACTGGAACAAAGACCAGTCGGAAAACGCAAGAAGGACTTACGCCAACTCTCCCCACAGATTCGTTGACAAATGGGATACGCCCATACTCTGCATACACGGTGAGAAGGACTACCGCATCAACGCCAACCAGGGCATGGGAGCCTTCAACGCGGCCAGAATGCGCGGCATACCGGCCGAGCTGCTGCTCTTCCCAGACGAGAACCACTGGGTACTGAAGCCTCAGAACGGCATCCTGTGGCAGCGCACCTTCTTCAACTGGCTTGACAGGTGGCTGAAAAAATAAGACAACTAAAAGACAGACATAACATACAAAACACAGACAAACAGATATGGCAACAGTTCTTAACGACAAGGCGGCCGCACGCTGGTCAGCATTGTTCATCGTAGCATTCACCATGATGGCGGCCTATTATGTCAACGATGTCATGGCTCCGCTTCAAAGTATGCTTGAAGGCCAACTTGGCTGGACAAGTGGCGAGTTCGGCTTCTTTACGGGAGCATACAGTTTCCTGAATGTGTTCCTGCTTATGCTGATATGGGGCGGACTTATCCTTGACAAGTTCGGCATACGTTTCACGGGAATACTTGCAACGGTTCTTATGGTAGGCGGAACGGCCGCCGAATACATAGCCATAACCACTCTCGGCCACGGCACTGAGACAATCTTCGGCTACAAGCAAGACGTATTCATAGCCTCTGCAGGCTACTCGGTGTTCGGTGTGGGAGCCGAAGTCGCCGGAATAACTGTTACTAAAGTCATAGCCAAGTGGTTTAAGGGCAAGGAAATGGCCACTGCAATGGGTGTGCAGGTGGCTCTCGCGCGCATAGGCTCGCAGGTGGCCTACGCCTCGGCAATACCTATAGCCAAGAGCTGGAACATAGACACACCTCTGCTGATTGGCCTTGTGCTGCTGGTGTGCGGTTTCGTCTCGTTCCTATGCTTCACGTTCATGGACAGGAAACTTGACCGCCAGGTGGCAATAAGCACCGAGACGGCACCTGAGGACAAGTTCTCGTTCAAGGATGTAAAGGCCGTAATCTCCAATCCCGGCTTCTGGCTTATAGCCGTTCTGTGCGTATTATTTTACTCATGCGTGTTCCCGTTCCAGAAGTTCGCCACCGTACTTATGGTGACCAAATACGGCGTGCCTGAAGACTTTGCCGGCACCATAGCCGGCCTGCCTGCTCTCGGGGCACTGTTCCTTACCCCGATATTCGGCGGAATGATAGACAAGCGCGGCAAGGCCGCCTCAATCATGGCACTCGGCGCGGCCATGCTCATATTCGTGCATTGCATCTACGCCCTGTCCTTCATCCACAGCGCGTGGGTAGCCGTGACGCTTATGGTAATCCTCGGCATAGCCTTCTCGCTGGTGCCGTCGGCCATGTGGCCGTCAGTGGCAAAGATCTTCCCCGTAAAGCAGCTCGGAACAGCTTACTCGCTGATATTCTTTATCCAGAACATCGGCCTGTGGGGCATACCGGTGCTCATCGGCACGGTTCTTGAGAATTACTGCATTGTAGGCAAGACCGAGATTAACGGAGGCACTGCCAATGTATATGACTATACCCTGCCCATGTGCATCTTCACAGGCATAGCCGTCATGTCGCTCGTCGTAGCTGTATGCCTGAAGTCTGCCGACAAAAAATACGGCTATGAACTTGAGAAACCTAACACAAAATAAAGTTTTGACCGCAGCAAAAACCGACTAATTATGAGAGTTTCAATACGACTGAAAGCATTACGGCAGACAATGCCGTGGATTTCATAGACCGGTTTTCATTCCAAATCAGGAAATACACTTTCTTTGTATTGGACAATGCTAAAATACACCGGTGCAAATTCCCAAGCGGGCTTAGGCACGTTTAGGAAAAAAGAGGACTGTTTCTTTTCTTCCTGCCTCCATACTCCCCACATCTGAACATTGCGGAAACACTGCGGCGCATATCGAAGGCACATGGGGCTCAGGCCGGCGGACTATATGCTCACAGAATCCTTGTTGTATAAGCGAGTCCGGTTTCATCGAACTCACACACAATACTCAATGCTTTACAAAGGTCACCTTCTGCATTCCCAAAGGTGACCTTTTACATTATAATAGATGACCTTTTACGTCCTGAAAGGTCATCTTTTAGAAAAAGGTGAAACGCCCGCTGCCAAACGTTTTACATCAAACCGTTGGCCTGAGTTCCCAAAACGCCACGGCAGCTGCTGCCGCAACGTTGAGCGAGTCGACATTATGCGACATGGGTATGCGCACCACGTAGTCGGCCGCCGCGATGGTGTCAAGCGGAAGTCCGTCGCCCTCTGTGCCCATGATTACGGCAAGGCGCGGCTCGGCTTTTAGCTGCGGAAAGTCAAGCGGAACTGAACGCCCGGTAAGAGCCATGGCGGCAGTGCGGAAGCCGAGTGCTTCCAAAGTCTGTATGCCGCCGTCAAGCCATGTCCACGGAACAAGGAATACTGAGCCCATGGATACCCTGACAGAGCGGCGGCACAGCGGGTCGCAAGAGTCTGGAGTAAGCAATACGGCATCGACGCCAAGAGCAGCGGCCGAGCGGAAGATAGCCCCGACATTGGTTGAATCGACCACTCCGTAAATAACCGCCACCCTACGCGCTCCCCGGCACACGTCAGCAACGCTGCCGCGCACCGGCCGGCGCATGGCACACAGCACGCCGCGGGTAAGCGTATAGCCGGTAAGTTCAGCTAAGATGCCACGCTCGCCCGTGTACACGGGTATGTCGCCGCAGCGCGAAATAATGTCGGCAGCGTCGCCGCTGATATGCTTACGCTCACAAAGCAAGGCCAAGGGCTCATATCCGGCGTCAAGCGCTACACGTATCACCTTGGGACTTTCGGCTATGAACACGCCGCCCCGTCCGCCGTTACCGTTACGCAATTGCGCCTCTGTAAGCCGGCTGAATACTTCTACACCGGGCTGAGCCAACGAATGTATCTCTATGCAATTCATATTCTGATTATTGTGTTTTATGTCTGATTATTCTGCTATCTGCGCTGTTACCGGTGCAAAATTATAAAAAAACGGGCAACAAACCGGATTAATAACGGCAGAAGAAGGGCGGGCTGACAGTTTTTTTGTAATTTTGTTCCCTCAACGACTTACAATGGAGATAACGTACATATTCCACAGCGGTTTCATCATAGAGACTGAGCAGTGCATGCTCATGTTCGACTATTGGACTGACCCTGCGGGCGCGACCAAGCGGCTGACCGGCACGGGCAAGCCCTTATATATATTGGCAAGCCACTTCCATGAAGACCATTTCAACAGGGAAATATTCAAGTGGAAGCAGTTAAGGAGCGACATTAAGTACATCTTGTCAAAAGACATATTGAAACACCTCCGTGCCAAGCGTGAAGAGGCCGACGCATGGCTGGCCAAGGGTGGAGAGTGGAGCGACGGCATTGTTAGCATAAAAGCCACGGGAAGCACCGACAGCGGGGTGTCGTGGATTGTTGAGACCGGCGGCAGGCGCATTTTCCATGCAGGCGATTTGAACAACTGGTACGCCCGTTTCCTTACCGATGATTACGTTGGAGGCACGGTGTACAGCACTGAGTTCGGCACTGATGTAGACCCGGGACGCGAGGAGAAACTTTATTTGGGCGAATTGAAAGACATTGCAAAAACAGCAAAGAGCTTTGACGTAGTAATGTTTCCCGTTGACAGCCGCATCGGCAACGGATATACACGTGGGGCACGCCAGTTTATCGAACGCTTTGACGCAAGGCTGTTCGTACCCATGCACTTCGTGGCCGGCGGCTTTGAGTCTGCATTGAGAATGAAGGAATTTACTGATGCTAAAGGCATCAGCTTCTGGTGTATAAAGAAAGAAGGAGAGACGTTGAGTATATGGTTGTGAGGTTATTAGGGTATGCGGTTGTAGGGTGTACGGTTATACGCTTTTGGGTTGGCGGTTATGCGGTTGTAGGGTTATTGGGTTGAAGGTTGTGAGGGCTTAAGGTCTCATAATTCTTCAGCTATCAGTCCTATCAACTCTATCCGCCATATCTGCCCTAAAGCGATGGCCGAATAAACCGATAACCCTACAACCGCATAACCCTAAAACCGTACAACCCTACAACCGCATAACCCTAAAACCGCATAACCCTACAACCGCATAACCATAAAACCGCATAACCCAATAACCACATAACCCGATACCCCCCCCCACACAAATATGCCAAACGAATATTTTGAATTTAAACAATTTACGGTGAAGCATGACAAATGCGCCATGAAAGTAGGCACTGACGGAGTGTTGCTTGGAGCATGGGCCAACGGCGGCAGACGCATACTTGATGTCGGAACAGGATCAGGACTGATTGCTCTGCTTATGGCCCAACGCTTTGCCGATGCCACTATAACGGCTATCGACATTGAGCCGGGAGCATGCCTGCAAGCCAAAGAAAACGCTGAAGCCTCGAAATTCAAGGGCAGAATAAACGTTATAGAGTCATCGCTGCAAGACTTTAAGGCCGGATGTTATGATGCGATAGTGTGCAACCCGCCGTTTTACGCGGACACATTGAAAAGCCGGACTGCACAAAGAACAATGGCCCGCAGCGCCGAGACACTGCCCTTCAACGTTCTGTTCAAATGTACATCAAACCTGCTTTCAGCAGATGGAGAGTTTTCTGTCATAATCCCGGCACAGTATCGCACGGAGTTTGATACCGAAGCCGCCTTTGCCGGTCTTTATCCTTCACGGGCGTATGCGTTGAGGACTGTTCCCCGTAAACCGGTAAGCCGATATCTCCTGGCATACAACAAGCGGCGTACAGCGAAAGTGGAATATGAGGAGAAATGCCTGAACAACGCTGACGGAAAACGTTCAGACTGGTATTCACAGCAGACAAAGGACTTCTACGTACGTTAGGCTTTACCCTTCTTCTCTAATTTCGCAAGGCGGCGTGTGGCCTCAGTAGCCTCAGGATACAGCTCAAGAGCCTTATGGTAATTGGCGGCTGCGGCGTCAGGCATATGCTCTTTCTCACATTCTTTACCAAGCAATGTGTATTCTGCAGCCAGCCTTTTCAAGAACTCTCGCTGCTTATGCAATGTATCCTCAAGCCGTTCTCTCTCAGCCTTCAGAGCATTAATACAGTTCAACTTCTTGCGTATAAGGCGCTTGACGGCAGGCTTCTCTATGTCGTAACGGTGGTGTATCGCCTTAAAGAAGTTATCGAGAAAGGCATCCATGTCGCCCTTGTCAAACGCCTTTACGGCATCATGGTATTCTCGGTCGGCTTTCGATTCGTTGAGAGCTTCCTTTATCAAGCCACTGTCATTATAGCTGCCTGCAAACTGTTTTATCTCCTGACGTACGAAAACATCCTCACGGTGTATGGCCGTCTTGAGGCTGATGCCGTCAAGAGATGTACAGCGTGACAACGCGACATAAGCCTGTCCGCCGGCGAAAACGCCACCAGTGAAATCTATATTGACCTGCCTGAATGTCAGTCCCTGGCTCTTGTGTACGGTTATTGCCCATGCGAGCCGGACAGGAAACTGCACGTAGCTGCCGATTTCCTCCTCTTCTATTTTCTGCTCCTTTTCATTGAACTTATACTTCATGTTGCTCCACCGCTCACGGTAAACGTCATACTCGTTGCCGTCTTCAGTTACGACATACAGCACTCCTTCTTCTTCATCAATGCCTTCAATAACGCCGAGCGTGCCGTTTACCCAACGCTTGTCAAGGTCGTTCTTGATGAATATCACCTGAGCACCGGGCTTAAGGTCGAGTTCTATCGGCGTGGGCAGACTGCTCTCGGGAAAGTCTCCTTTCACCTCACCGTACATCTTGACAGCCTCTCCCGGCAAGAGACTGAGCTGCTGTTCGTTGATATAGTCAACCGTATCGCGACGCGTTGACAGGGTTATGACTAACTTATTACCCGATGTTTCGAGACTGCTACCTACCCTCGCGTTAAGCGCATTCAGGTCAGCCTGACTGACATCGCTTGTACGGATATGGTCAAGTATGGAGATAAAAGCCTCGTCTGTCTGTCTGTAAACCTTGCGAAGCTCTATGCTTACAAGGCGCATCTGGCGGAACACATGCGCTCCGAAAAAGAAGTTTGTGGCATAAAACGGATGCAGCAGCTTACGTTCCTCCTCCTTGACAACCGGCTCAAGCTGGTACATATCACCAACAAGCAGCAACTGCTTGCCTCCGAAAGGCTCGCGCATATTGCGTGAATAGATACGCAAGACCTTGTCAATGAAATCAATAATGTCAGCACGCACCATGCTTATCTCGTCTATAACGATAAGCTCCACTTCACGTAATATCTTGCGCTTTTCCGAATTATACTTCAGCGTGTTGCGTATGTTGCGGGGCGAATAACGGGTATCGCTGGGCAAAAGAGGATGAAACGGCAGCTTGAAAAAGCTGTGCAGGGTTGAGCCTCCGGCATTAATGGCTGATATTCCGGTAGGAGCAAGTACTATATGCTTCTTCTTTGTGTTGGCACAGATATAGCGCAGGAACGTTGATTTACCCGTGCCGGCCTTTCCCGTAAGAAAAAGAGAGCGGCGCGTGTATTGTATAATCTGCAGTGCCTGCTGTAATTCCTTATTGTCTGTGTCAATCCCGGACATCTCTGTTTGGCTGTTAAAATAAAATGGAGAAACCGTAGCATCGGCTGTGAAAGGCTTCATACGCCCTGGCTCAACAGTCCGGCTTACGGTTCCTCTATTACAGATTTATTATAAATCCTCAAATCTTATCACTTCCTCACGGGGCTTTCCGCTCTCCTTAGGATGTTCACTCTTATTGCCGTGGCCGGCCGGAGACTGCACCGCGTTACCATCATGCTGTGCTGCGTCAGGTGTCTGATGAGTGGCAGGAACCGTTATTACGTTGCCTTGCTCGTCAATCATTATTGAATCGCCTACAGCCGTACTGTCAACAAGCGCCGTGTCCTTCTTTACAGGATAATAACTGTCACACATATACATATCCCGCGTTATGTCATCGTCCTGCGGCTTATTGAAGCGTCCGTGATATTTTTCAAACTGCGAGTCGCCCATAATCGACTGGATGAAATAACCGCAAATCGGCAGTGCCGTACGACTACCCTGGCCTAAAGCACCGGTGCGGAAATGGATGCTGCGGTATTCTCCGCCTACCCATGCGCCTGCAACGATATTCGGACTTACGCACATGAACCATGCGTCTGAATGGTTATTGGATGTTCCGGTCTTGCCTCCGAAATCGGTATCCTGTGCCTTACTGATGTATCCCCACAAGCTCTGTGACGTTCCGCCCGGCTCACGCAGCCCGCCCATGAGCAGCTGCTGCATGAAGAAAGCACTCTTATAAGGTATCACTTGTTTCCCCTCCTGCGGCGCAACATATACTTCATTGCCGTCACGGTCGGTAATCCGCGTAACCAGCATAGGCGGAACGCGCTTTCCGTCATTAGCAACTGTACAATAAGCGTTGACCATTTCGAGCAGATTGACATCCGATGAGCCCAAAGCCAGTGACGGCTGCTCGTCAAGCTGGCTCCCAATGCCCATGTCATGGGCGGTTTTGGCAATGTTCTTTATGCCCATCTCCTGTCCTAATCTTACGGCTATTGAGTTGATGCTTCGTGCAAAAGCTCCTTTGAGAGGTATCGAGTCACCTGAAAAACTGCCGTTTGCATTGGTCGGAGTCCATGTCGTCATGCCGTGTTTCGACCTGTCGTACACTTCCATACGGATATACTCGTCACGACGTTTGTCACATGGCGTGAGTCCTTGGTTCATCGCCTCAGTGTAAACAAACAGCTTGAACGTAGAACCCGGTTGGCGCATCGCCGTAACCTTATCGTACTTCCATGAGTTGAAATCTATGTCGCCTACCCATGCCTTCACGGCACCTGTCTGCGGCTCCATGGCTACAAACGAGCAGTGCATGAACTTCACCATATAGCGGATCGAGTCCATAGTGCTCATTTCCTTCTCAATCACACCTTTTTCATAGTCAAAAAGTTTTACCTTATGCGGCTTGTTGAGATAGTAACTGACAGAATCAGGGTCGTCAGGAAACCTCTGTTGCAGCATTTTGTAACACGGCTGACGTTTTGCAATATTTTCAATGAAGTTAGGTATCACCTGATGATTTTCGTCACGCCATGGGTCTTGACCGCTCCAATGACGGTCAAAGTTGCGCTGTACCTGTTTCATTTGCTTTATTGCCGCCTGCTCTGCATACTTCTGCATACGGGTGTCAAGCGTGGTATATATCTTCAACCCGCTGCTGTACAGGTCGTAACCGTTCTCCTTACACCAGTCTTTCAGATAAGTAGCAATAGCTTCCCTGAAATACATTGCCTGGCCATCATAATTACTCTCAACGTTGTAATCAAGAGTAATAGGTATGGCACTGACAGAGTCAAACTCTGACGCCGTCAGGTCATCATGCTCCACCATATTGTGCAAAACTACGTTGCGCCGCTTCAGACTGTTCTCGGGATGTGTTATGGGATTATAATAAGTGGTGGCCTTAAGCATGCCTACCAACACCGCGGCCTGTTCTGCCGTAATCTTAGCCGGTGTCGTTCCGAAATACGTCTTGCAGGCGGTCTTTATTCCATAAGCATTTGAACCGAAGTCAACTGTATTGGCATACATGGTCAGAATGTCCTTCTTGTCATACAGCATCTCGAGCTTAGTGGCGATAATCCACTCCTTGCTTTTCATTATAAGGATGCGTATGCCGGGAATATAGCCGAGCAGTCCGGTTGAATACTGTGTCCTGACACGGAACATATTTTTAGCTAACTGCTGGGTAATAGTTGATGCACCGCGGGCCTCGTGGCTTACGATAATGTCCTTAAGGACAGCGAACATACCGTAGAAATCGATGCCGCGATGTTTGTAAAAACGCTCGTCCTCGGTATCAATCAATGCTTTCCAGAACACAGGATTTACGTCTTCATACTTAACGGGAGTACGGTTCTCACTGAAGAACTTGCCGATAAGCACGCCGTCGGCACTGTATATTTCAGATGCCTCACTTGTCGAAGGATTCTTTATCTGAGCAAAACCGGGCGACTTACCGAACAGCCAAAGAAAGTTGATGTCGACCATTCCTAAATAAAGGATAAAGGCAATAACGAGCGACATAATGGCTGACAACGTCTTGACATACCACGGACGTCCCTTGAACAGTTCCACATACCAACGCAAAAACGCTTTTATCTTACGCAGGCATGTAAGTAGGAAACGGCCTAAAAACGAGTTCTTTAATCCTTGGAACATATTATATTAAGTTATTTATTATCTTTGCTTAATGCTGCAAAAGTAATGAAAAAGATACACTTCAACCGCAAGTGCGGATGTAATTTATGATTTCTTCAATATTTACGGGCGAGAACCAGTGGATATCCTTATCACGCTTAAACCATGTTAACTGCTTGCGGCAGTATTTATGCGTGTTGCACTTAATCTTGAAAATCGCCTCGTCAAGAGTGTATTTTCCGTCAAAATAATCAAAAAGTTCCTTATAACCTACTGTGTTAAGGGCGTTAAGATGCCTGTGCGTATACATTGCCCGTGCCTCGTCAACCAGTCCGTCATCAATCATTTTGTCAACGCGGCTGTCTATGCGGCTGTAAAGCAATTCACGCTCAAGCGTAAGACCTATCTTTATTATACGGAACGGACGTTTCTTCCTGACATTGGTGCGGAATGACGTATATGTTCTTCTTGTTGACAGACATATCTCTACTGCATGAATCACACGTTTGGGATTCTTCCTGTCAACAATATTATAATATTCCGGGTCGAGCTTCTCCAATCTTGCGCAAAGAGCCTCAAGTCCTTCATTTTCATAATCTGAAATGACTTGGCGGCGCACATCCGCGTCAACAGTAGGTATGTCGTCAATGCCGTTACACACGGCATCGACATACATCATACTGCCCCCTGACATGATAACCACTTCTCGTTCTTTGAAAAGACGGCCAAGCAATGCCATGACATCCGTCTCAAACATTGAAGCACTGTAATAATCGCCGATGTGATGATTGCCCACGAAATAATGTTTCACCCGCCGCTGTTCGTCAGCCGTCGGCGCTGCGGTACCTATCGGAATTTCGCTGAAAATCTGCCTCGAGTCAGCATTGACAATCACGGAGTCAAGCTCTTCAGCCAGTTTCAGACACAGAGCCGTCTTGCCCACGCCGGTCGGTCCGACAATTACTATAAGCGTCTTCATAAGTAAAAATCCGTTTTACCTTATGATGCCACGCTTAGAGCTCTCTACAAATCTGATTATATAGTTAATTTCCTCGCACTCGGGCAGGTGGCGACGTATCTCCTCAATGCCTTCCTTAAGCACACCCTTAGAGTAAAGCAGGCGGTAAGCCTCATGGATATTGTTGATCAGTTCGTTGTTGAAGCCGCGTCTGCGCAGACCTACAATGTTGATGCCGCAATATCTTGTAGGCTCCTTTCCGGCGATGATGTACGGCGGAATATCCTGACTGAAGCGGCATCCGCCCTGTATCATGACGTAGCCTCCGACGTGGCAGAACTGGTGAGTGAGCACCTCTGCGCTGATTATAGCGTTGTCATCGATAGTCACCTCTCCTCCGAATTTCGTCGAATTGCCGATGACACATCCGTTACCTACAATACAGTCGTGGGCAATGTGCATGTTCTCCATCAGAAGATTATTCGAGCCTACAACGGTTTTCCCCTTTGAGGCGGTTCCGCGTGATATGGTGACATTCTCTCTGATGCTGTTGTCGTCACCGATTTCGCAGGTGGTTTCCTCACCTTTATACTTCAGGTCTTGCGGCTTGGTACTGATGCTCGCACCGGGAAATATCTCATTACCGTTACCTATCCGTGCGCCGCAATTTATGGTTACGTTGTTCAGCAACACATTGTTGTCACCCATTACGGTGTTGCGGTCAATGTAACAAAAAGGTCCGATGATGTTGTTGTCACCCATCTTTGCCTCCGGATGTACGTATGCGAGTGGACTTATCTGATTCATAGCTACTTACTATTAAAGCATGGGAAGTAAAACAAATCACTTATTTTACCTCGTAAGATTATTCAGGATTTACTTGTTCTTAACGATTTGTGCGGTAAACGTGGCCTCAGACACTATCTTATCGCCCACGAAGACGTAGCCTTTCATCGTTGATACGCCATGACGTACAGGCGCGAGGAGGTCAACCTTGAAGAGCAGAGTGTCTCCGGGCACAACCTTCTGTCTGAACTTCACGTTGTCTATCTTCATGAAATAAGTTGACCAGCGTTCTGGTTCCTCAACCGTGTTTAACACCAGCAGACCTCCGCACTGTGCCATAGCCTCAACCTGCAGAACGCCAGGCATAACAGGCTCTTGCGGGAAGTGACCAGTGAAGAACAGCTCGTTGCTCGTAACGTTCTTAACACCTACAATGCTTGTAGACCCGAGAGCTATTACCTTGTCTACCAGCTGCATGGGGTAACGGTGGGGCAGCAGCTCACGGATACGGTTGACATCCATTATAGGAGCTTCGTTGCAGTTGTATATCGGAGCCTGAACCTCGTGTTTGCGTATCTCACGGCGCATCTGGCGGGCGAACTTATTGTTGATTGTATGACCGGGACGTGTGGCAATGATGCGACCCTTCAGGGGTTTGCCTATCAGTGCCATGTCGCCCACGATGTCGAGCAGTTTGTGGCGAGTGCACTCGTTCTCCCATACAAGTGGCTTGTTCTGGATATAGCCTAACTTTGAAGCGTCAAGATGAGGCACGTGCAGGAAGTCGGCCAGCTTGTCGAGCTGTTCCTGTGATGTCTGGCGCTCGTATATCACGATTGCGTTGTCCATGTCGCCGCCCTTGATAAGGTTGGCCTTCAGCAACGGTTCGATGTCACGTACAAATACGAACGTGCGCGCGGGAGCTATCTCCTTGGCGAAATCTTCCATGTGGTCAAGCGTGGCGAACTGGCTGTTGATGAACTTAGAGTCAAACGAGCACATGGCCGTTATGCTGAACTCTTCATCGGGCAGTATCGTTATGCACGAGCCTGTCTCTTCATCTTTAACTTCAATCTTGTGGCGGATGATGTAATAATCCTTCGGGGCATTCTGCTCCTCTATGCCTATCTCTTTAATCTTCTCGATATAGGGAGCGGCCGAGCCGTCAAGTATCGGGAACTCCGGTCCGTTAACCTGTATAAGGCAGTTGTCTATGCCAAGGGCGTATAGTGCAGCCAGACCGTGCTCTACGGTTGACACTTTGATGTCGTCACGGCCTATCACCGTGCCGCGCTGGGTATCTACGACATTCTCGGCAATCGCGTCGATTACCGGCTGTCCGTCAAGGTCTATTCTCTGTATTTTATATCCCGTGTTCTCAGCGGCCGGATTGAAAGTAACCGTAAGACTCAGTCCGGTATGTAGCCCTTTCCCGCACAATGCGAAGCTACCCTTTAACGTATTCTGTTTAGACATGTCCGTATATTTTGTTTTAAATATGTTTCTTCAGCTCGTCAACCTGTTTCTGTAGTTCGTTAATCTGCCTGTAAAGTTCAGGCAGCTTGTGCGTTATGGCTATCGACTTAAAGTAAGCCTTAGGCTCCATTGGCGGCGTTCCTATCAGCGTTGTGTCGCCCTTGATGTTACCCGGCACGCCTGACTGCGCCCCGAGTAACGTCTTGTCGCCGATACTTACGTGGCCGGATATGCCTACCTGTCCGCCGAACATACACCACTTGCCAATCTTGGTGCTCCCGGCAACGCCTACCTGTGCTGACATTACCGTGTTCTCGCCTACCTCTACGTTGTGAGCTATCTGCACGAGGTTGTCGAGTTTAACACCGCGGTGTATTACGGTAGAACCCATTGTAGAGCGGTCAACGCACGTGTTTGCACCTATCTCAACGTTGTCCTCGATTGTCACTATGCCGATTTGCGGTATCTTGTCGTACCCTTCGGCGTTAGGAGCAAATCCGAAACCGTCAGCGCCGATTACCGAACCGGCATGTATCGTAACGTTATTGCCGAGCCGGCAGCCGTCATAAACAGTGACGTTAGGGTAAATGATGCAGCCCGAACCTATCGTTACGCCGTCTTCAATAACGGCATGGGGATGAATCTGAGTGCCGTCGCCAATCACAGTGCCTTCACCTACATAAGCAAAAGCGCCGATATAGCAGCCTTTGCCTATCTTGGCGTTATCAGCAATGCTTGCCAGAGGACTGATACCTGTCTTCTTCGGCAGCGATGCCTGGTACAGCTGTAACAGTTTGGCCACGCTGTCATACGCGTTCTTAACCCTGATGAGCGTTGCCGCCACGGGGTGAGCCAGCTCTACGTCTTCGCTTACAAGCACAATGCTTGAGCGTGTGTCATATATATAATGAGTATATTTGGGATTTGACAGGAAAGATATTGCTCCCGGCACACCTTCCTCAATCTTGGCGAAAGTGTTTACCGTGGTGTTTTGGTCGCCTTCTATTCTGCCTCCAATGAAGTCTGCTATCTGTTTTGCGGTAAATTCCATTGCGGTTTAATTACATTTAAATGCAAAGATAGTGTAAAAATTCGATTAACGGAAGGAAAAAGAAAAAAGTTTTCACTTTTGCGTAAGGCACTGACAACGATGCGTCGAAATCAAACCGAAATACCATTGCAAGCAAAACAACAATAAAATGTTACAAAATGCAAGTTGACAAATGTACAGCAAAAATGCAATTCTACGCTCACAACAAAGCAACAAGTCACCTGCAAAGACACAGCGACAACCTTCACGCCGCTCAAAGGTGACCTTTGACAATGCAAAAAGTCATCTTTTAGAAGGTAAAAGCGCATCTATTATGTCTCAAA
>C._urophasianus_2_cecum__coassemble_112_pt1 | contig 22633 bp, 15 predicted proteins | sample C__urophasianus_2_cecum__metabat2_low_PE_008 | metagenome-assembled genome bin C
CTTGCTGAAAAGCCGTGAATAAGCGGAAATCCTGATAAATAAAGGGCTTCCGCTTGTTTCCTTTTTATGCGTTTTTCTTAAAAATCAACTACTTGCCCGTCATAAGCCAGTTTAACATTTTCAGGCAACTGCCTGTTGACTTCCTCATGCAGACCGATGTCATGTCCCATGTGCGTGAAAAAAGTCTGCTCCGCCCCTACCATTCCGGCAAAAGCCAAGGCCTCGTCTACCGTAAGATGAGAATGATGATTGGGAGCATAACGCAACGCGTTTACCACTAAAATCTTCACTCCATTAAAATATTCAAACTCCCCTTCGTCAATGGTCTTCATATCCGTGATATACAGCAAATCGCCAATCCTGTAACCGAGAACAGGCAACTTATCATGCATTACCGTAACCGGCGTAATGCTTACATCTCCTATACTAAAAGACTCGTGCGGCCTTATCACCCTGACGTTTATATTGGGAACACCTGGATATTTATGCTCCTCAAAACAATATGGTATTGTGTGTCTCAGGCCGTCAGCCGTACTGCAGTCTGCGTAAATATTAACCTCGCCAAAAACACAGAACGGGCGTAAGTCGTCAAGACCTCCTACGTGGTCATAATGAATATGTGTAAGCAGAACAGCGTCAATCTTTCTGAAATCCTGGCCAAGCATCTGCTGGCGGAAGTCCGGACCGCAGTCAATTAACATACGGGTCTTATCCGTCTCTACAAATACAGACGCACGCAAACGCTTGTCATGAACGTCTGTACTTTGACAAACCTTACATCTGCAGCCAATCGTCGGCACCCCGACAGACGTACCGGTACCAAGAAATATCAGTCTCATAATCAGATAATATTCACCTCGGGATTAATATCAATTCCGAACTTAGACTGTACGTCCGTCCTTATCGCATCACATAAATTCAATATATCCGTACCTTCCGCACCTCCACGATTAACCAAAACTAATGCCTGACCGGCATGCACACCGGCTTTACCGAGCGTCTTGCCTTTCCAGCCGCAGGCCTCAATCATCCATCCTGCCGGTATCTTTACCCGGCCGTCGTCAAGACAATAATGCGGAACTGTTCCGAACTCAGCAACGATCTCATCATATTTTTTCTTTTCCACTATAGGATTGGTAAAGAAACTGCCTGCATTTCCTTCAACTTCAGGGTCGGGAAGTTTCGCCTTGCGGATATCTATTATCACGTTCCTCAATTGGGTGGCAGTAGGGGTCTTGATTTCTTTTTTCAAGAGTTCTTCCCTTACATTCCCGTAATCAAGATGCGGGACAAACGTATCAGACAATTTATATGTAACATAGGTTATTACGTAACGATTATGCCATTCGCCCTTAAATCTGCTCCAACGGTATGAATAGCCGCATTCTTCATTAGTAAACTCACAAAGCCTGCCCGTTGCTAAATCAACAGCCTCAACCTTATATATCAAGTCCTTTGCCTCAACACCGTAGGCACCTATATTCTGAACAGCGCTCGCACCTACCTCGCCGGGAATAAACGACAAATTTTCTGCTCCGTAGAGTCCGTTGCTGACGCAAAGCCTCACCACATCGTCCCATGTCTCACCACTGCCGCAACGCAAGTATTCACTGCCGTCCACACGTGCGACATGATGCCCCTTTATCGCTGAATGAAGGATTGTCCCGGCATAATCCTTGGTAAACAGCACGTTGCTGCCCGCGCCAAGAACGAACAGCGGTTCGTCTGACGCTGACAATGCCTCTGTAAGATGCTGAAGCTCATCTACTGTCGAGAACTCTACGAACCTGCGGCACTTGACGTCCATGCCGAATGTATTGTGTGTCTTTAGGTTATAGTCTGAAAAATCCCTCATTAAGTTTTAGTTTTGTAGAATGAATAACTTTATTCTGAAAGGCTTACCAACTTCCAGTCACCGCCAATCCGTCGGAAGGTAAGCTGCATCTCCATTCCATTGGAAATACCACGCATTACAAAAATCTTCTGGTCGCCCTCTTCATACTTCTGACCGTACATTATATTATAAATAAAGTCGGGAGGAAGCTCCGGAGCGAAAGCAGGCCATGTCTCGGGGGCTATTTCTCCTGACATTGTACTGAAATCGTCATCAGGGTCAGGGCCGGTAAAGGCAACCGGATTGTTAAGACTCTCTACCTGAAAGGCGGAATCCGTAGCAAAACGTTGATAGAAAGCCAGAAACGAGGCGTTAGTGCTATTGTACATCGCATTGTTGACTATCGAAGTCAGCATCCAATGGCCGCGTATTCTCTCAAACATATATTTCTCTACACGTTCCTTTGTCAGGTAAACCTTCTCTACAATCACATTGCTGATAGATGTGTCCTTTACTACATTCATCTGCTTCTGGTTGTCAAAGATTAAAGTGTAATATCCCTGCTCCATGAAGAAGTGTTCCATTTTCCATTCTGTTTTCTGAATGTAGCCTGTGTTCTCACCGTCGACAACTTTCAGCGGGAATTTGATTCGCGCCATCTGTAACTTGCGGTTGGCTGCGAAATTAAAAATAAAGTCGTCGAACAGCTCATCGGCAGCCTCCGGCATCGGCTGGTCCGAAATCAATTTATCAAGTGTATCGACAACTGCCGTGTCAACAATCTCTGACGAGTCGGCTACCGTAACGGTGTCGGCTGAAGCGGGTTTCCTGTCAGTACAGCCCGTTGTCCACAACATCATGAACAGGCAGGCGGCAACAACCAATTCAACACCTTTTTCCATAATAACATACTGTCATCCCAAGACTCAGCTGTCGCATTGACGTCCAAGCCCTTTAAACAAGGCCGCTCTACGCCTATACCAGCATCTCAAAATTTGCGCAAAAGTACAACTTTATTTTGATTTATTACTCATATTCAAGTTAAAATATTACCTTTGCATCAACATTTTAATACGCATCAAATTAATCGGCAAAATGATACTCGACAAAATTGAGAAACTTCTCGAAGAGGTGAAAGGTCTTAATGCTTCTACGCCTGAGGAAATAGAAGCATTAAGACTTAAATATTTAAGCAAAAAAGGCGAAATAAACATCCTTATGGCAGACTTCCGTAATGTTCCGGCAGAACAGAAAAAGGAAGTAGGAATAAAAATTAACGAACTTAAGCAAACAGCTCTTGAGCGTATCAATTCCCTACGCGAACAATGCGAGACTAAAGAAACACAACGCGACGACATCGACCTTACCCGTACTCCTTATCCGATTAAGTTCGGTACACGCCACCCTCTCACTATTGTCAAGAATGAAATCATAGACATATTCTCACGCATGGGCTTTACTTTGGCTGACGGCCCCGAAGTAGAAGACGATCTGCATGTATTTACAAAGATGAATTTCGCGGCTGACCATCCCGCACGCGACATGCAAGACACATTCTTCGTAGAGACTAATCCTAATGACGTAACAAAGAACATTATACTTCGCAGCCATACCAGTTCGGTGCAGGCCCGCGTAATGGACGTGACACAGCCGCCAATCCGCGTTATCTGCCCGGGGCGTGTCTACCGCAACGAAGCCATTACGGCGCGTGCTCACTGTTTCTTCCACCAGATTGAAGGACTGTACATTGATAAGAACGTATCGTTCACTGACCTTAAGCAGGTTCTACTGACATTCGCCCGTGAGCTTTTCGGAGCTGACACAAAGATACGTCTCCGCCCGAGCTACTTCCCGTTCACTGAGCCGAGTGCTGAAATGGACATTTCCTGCCATATATGCGGCGGCAAGGGCTGCGGTTTCTGCAAACACACAGGCTGGGTTGAAATTCTCGGTTGCGGAATGGTTGACCCCAACGTACTTGAACTTTGCGGCATTGACAGCAATATTTACAGCGGTTATGCCTTCGGGCTTGGTGTAGAGCGTATCACTAATCTGAAATATCAGGTATCTGACCTCCGCTTGTTCTCTGAGAATGACGTACGCTTCTTGCACGAGTTTGATGCGGCAAACTGATTCTGGTTCACCATTTTTTCTGACATACAATGAAAGAGCGTCTTTTCACCCGCAGTTACATATTCATTCTGGCAGCCAACTTCCTGCTTTATTTCGGCTTCTGGATACTTATTCCGGTTCTTCCTTTCTACCTGCGTGAGACCTATCATTGTCCGGCCACTATCCTCGGCGCAATACTTAGCTGCTATACAGTGAGCGGTCTGTGCGTCCGTCCGTTCTCAGGCTATCTCATGGATAAAATCCCACGCAAGCCCATATATATTCTGTGCTATTTTATCTGCACGGCAATCTTTCTCGGTTATATCGTTGCCGGAGTGCTTACATGGTTTATCATACTGCGGGCCTTGCACGGAATTGCGTTCAGCAGCGTTAGCGTAGGCGGGAACACGCTGTGTGTAGACATAACTCCAAGTAGCAGGCGAGGCGAAGCCTTGGGATACTACGGTCTGATGAACAACACGGCCATGGCACTCGGTCCGATGACAGGTCTGTTCATGCATGATAACGTAAGTTACAACGGAATTTTCATTACCGGCATGGCGTTCAGTGCTGTAGGACTTATATGCGCAATGTGCGTCAAAGCGCGTACCCCTGAATCATTAAAGGCGCGACACGCCGCAACGTTACAATCAGGTTCAGATAGTATTACGGCAAAACAGCGCAAACTGTCGCTTGACCGCTTCTTTCTCATTAAAGGAATACCTGTAAGCATCTCGCTGCTTATGCTTTCGATACCTTACGGGGCAACAACCAACTTTGTGGCAATGTACGCACGCGAAATTCATCTTGACGTACCGTATGGCCTTTTCTTCACGCTCATGGCAGCCGGAATGGGAGTCTCACGCCTTGTTGCAGGCAAAAAGGTTGATCACGGATATATCACTCAGTGCATCCACATCGGCCTTTACCCGGTCGTACTGGCGTTCTTCATTCTTGCCATGTGCAGGTTTGTCGCTCCGTCGTCCATTGATACAGCCGAGGTGATGTTCTTCAGTGTTCCTGTATTGCTCGGCGTAGGTTTCGGCGTCATTTTCCCCGCAATGAACACGTTGTACATCAATCTCGCGCCAAACAACCAGCGCGCAACCGCTACAAGCACATATCTTACGGCGTGGGACGTCGGCACCGGTATCGGTATTGCTACGAGCGGTATCATCGCTCATTACTTTACGTTCTACATGGTTTACCTTATCGGTTCTGTACTTTGTCTCGTGTCAATGCTGTTTTTCAATATCAAAGTAACCCCCCACTATAACAAAAACAAATTAAGGTAGGCTCATTCTCATGTGCCTACCTTAATTGTCATGTGAGCTGTTTTTATTTCAAGACTACATTAAAACTCACTTGTAAAGTGGAAACGTATGTGCTTAAAATCTTGTTGTGCCATTTGTAAAACGTAACCGGAGTCTGCCAAGAACACGTCGCGGCCGTCTTTATCCTTTGCCATGTACTGATACTTTCTCTTTTTAAACTGTTCAAGCTCTTGCTCATCATCCGAATCAATCCAGCAAGCCTTGTACAAGTGCACCGGTTCCCAGCGGCATTTGGCATTATACTCGTTCTCTAAACGGTACTGGATTACCTCAAACTGAAGTTGTCCTACCGTACCTATTATCTTACGGCCGTTAAACTGGTTTATAAACATCTGCGCAACGCCCTCATCCATAAGCTGGTCGATGCCCTTAGCAAGCTGTTTAGCTTTCATTGGGTCATCATTCTCTATATATTTGAACATCTCCGGCGAGAATGACGGCAGACCGCGGAAGTGCAGCTGTTCGCCATCCGTGAGAGTGTCACCGATTTTGAATATTCCGTTATCCGGCAGGCCAACAATGTCTCCGGCCCAAGCCTCGTCAATCGTACTCTTGCGCTGCGCCATGAACTGTGTCGGCGAAGAAAACCTTACAGTCTTGCCCAAACGCACGTGCAGATACGGTTTATTACGCTCAAAACGACCGCTGCATACCTTGCAAAAGGCGATACATGAGCGATGGTTAGGGTCAATATTAGCGGTTATCTTGAATATAAAGCCCGTAAACTTAGGTTCTTCAGGCTCAACCATACGCTCCTCGGCCTTTGTCGGACGTGGGCTTGGCGCTATCTCAACAAAGCAGTTAAGCAGTTCCTGTACACCGAAATTGTTGAGCGCACTGCCGAAAAATACGGGCGCGGTCTTTGCCTCACGGTAATCCTCTACACTAAATTCAGGATATACGCCGTCAACAAGCTCAAGGTCTTCACGCAGTTTGGCGGCATCAGCCTCGCCTACCCTGCTGTCAAGCTCATCGCTTGCGATGTCTACCTCTACCTTCTCCGTAACACGCTGTTTATCAGGAGTAAACAGGTCGAGCTTTTGCTCATAAATATTATATACGCCCTTAAACTTCGCACCCTGATTGATTGGCCACGACAGGGGACGAACTTTTATTTCGAGTTCCTGCTCCAATTCGTCCAGCAGGTCAAACGGGTCACGCCCCTCACGGTCCATCTTATTGATAAATATTATCACCGGAGTGTTGCGCATACGGCACACATTCATCAGCTTGCGCGTCTGCGCCTCTACGCCTTTAGCACCGTCAACAACGATTATGGCCGAGTCTACGGCCGTCAGAGTGCGGTAAGTGTCCTCTGCAAAGTCCTGGTGACCAGGAGTGTCAAGTATGTTGACTTTATATCCGTTATAGTCAAACTCCATCACCGATGTCGACACAGATATACCGCGCTGCTTCTCAATATCCATCCAGTCAGACGTGGCCGTCTTTCTGATTTTATTGTTTTTTACCGCTCCAGCCACCTGGATCTGTCCTCCGAAGAGCAGAAACTTCTCGGTAAGCGTTGTCTTACCCGCGTCAGGGTGTGATATTATGGCGAACGTTCGCCTTCTTTCTATTTCCTTGTTCATTGATTTTCGTTAATGCCGGTAAGCTGTTTTATCATTTGCCTGCCAATATAGCAATACATTCTTCAAGGCTCTCTTCCCAATATGGCACTGTTATGCCTAATGTCTCCTTTATTTTCGTCTTGTCGAGCACGCTGTATGCGGGACGCGTTGCAGGCGTGGGATATTCCTCCGTATGTATCGGCTTCACGCTGCACGTCGTTATTCCTGCTATCCTGTGAATTGCCTTCGTAAAGTCATACCAGCTGCAAACACCTTCATTGGAATAGTGATAAACGCCGGGCTTTATTCCTTGTTCTACGGCCGTCATTATCGCCCGTGCCAGGTCGCGGGCATATGTAGGCGTGCCAATCTGGTCGAACACTACGCCGAGTTCACTGCGCTCACGCCCGAGCCTCATCATCGTTTTCACAAAATTATTGCCGAACGTCGAGTACAGCCATGCCGTACGTATAATCATCGCACGGCTGCACAACTTGCTTACGCCAAGCTCGCCGGCCAGTTTTGTACTGCCGTAAACGCTGTCCGGGCAAGTGGTGTCGCTCTCGACATACGGTGTATGCTTCTTGCCGTTGAACACATAGTCCGTAGACACGTGTACCAGCCAGCCGCCACACTTTTCTATTGCTGCGGCAATATATGCCGGAGCTTCGGTGTTAAGCGCAGTACAAAGCCGCGTGTCACTCTCCGCCTTATCAACGGCTGTGTATGCGGCGCAGTTTATTACCCCGTCTATTTCGTTTCGGTCTATAAAGTCGTCAACTGCCGCCCGGACTGTTATGTCAAGCTCATCTTTGCCGGCATTGAAGAACTTATGGCCTTCATGCTCCTTCTCCAGCAGTCTTATCTCGCTGCCGAGCTGACCGGTACATCCGGTTACAAGTATATTCATTGTTCTCTCCTTTTATTATTGTTCAGCCTTTTGTGCGTGAGTCTTATTCAAACTCAAGAGGTTCTTCCTTATCTTTCATGAAATAGTCTGACAGCATTCCTATGAAAGTGGTTATTTCTTTAACGGCATGCTCTGTGTCAGGACTGAGTGTTTTTTTCTGCAGTCTCAGCATCATCACGCCATACAGAGCATTGAAACACGTCTCTATCTCATTCTCGTTGTTGTCAGCGCCACGCTTGCGCAGCTCTACGATATACGGCAACACCTTGTAATACTCGCTGCTATAAAAAGGGAACTTTGTGCTCTGCAGCAGTCGGGCGTTAAGCTCTATGAGCTGCTGCATCACTATCTTATTTATCTGCAGGTGACCTTTCTCCCTGCAGCCTTCACTGTTCATCATGCGCACAAGATTACCGTACCAGTCTGCCATTTCCTCTTTCTGCTCATCGGTATAGTCAAACTTGTCTATATACTCGTGCCTGATCCGGCTCAGACTGCATCCGTAAGCCCGTATAATGTCTTCCACCTGCCACATATACAGCAGGTATTCAGCGATGTTCTTCTTCCTTAATTCCTGTGAGATAAACATGTATTTATTGAATTTATGGTATCAGGATAAGTCCGGCTTCACGGGTACAGACGGACCATAGCCCGCATAACCGCAGAGCCGTCATGGTGTTTCAGTAATGAAATGTGTACAGATTGAACACCGTACCAATAAGCACCAGCAACGAGAAGATAATCACAATGCTGCCGATAATCTTGTTTATTATCACGATGCTGCTGTTGTCAAACTTGTTGCGCACCTTGTCTATCAGCCATGTCAGTCCGAACCACCACAGCAGCGCGCCGCATATTATACTGAAATAGCCCACGCACATGTGCAGCGGGTGCTTCGGTATGACGAAAGCAAACTGAGCGAAAGCCGCCATAAAGAGGAATATTATTAACGGGTTTGAGAATGTCACAAGAAACGCCGTGACACCGTTGTGTATCAGTGTTCCTTTTTTGTTGCCGCTCACATGAATTTTCTTTGTGGGGTCTGAACGGAAACAATATACGCCGAAAAACATCAGCATGATGCTGCCCGTTATCTGGAGAACAAACCGGTTATGATTGTTGTTTATCAGATCCATGACGAAACTCATTCCAAATCCGGTGATCAGGGCATAGATAAAATCACTGATCGTCGCTCCTATGCCTGTAACAAAGCCATACCAACGCCCCTTATTAAGCGTGCGCTGAATACACAACACGCCTACAGGACCCATCGGCGCCGACGCAACGATGCCTATAAGCATGCCTTTGAAAATCCAGTCAAGTACGTCTAAATGAATTTGAAACGGCATAACGGGTGCAAAGTTGCTAATTTTTTATGAAAGGAACAAATTTTGCCTACAAAACTTTGTATAGCGTAAAGATTTTTGATAACTTTGCATAAAGCATTTTTTATTTTTTTTTCAAAAACCAAATATCATGATATCACAGCCATTAAAGCCATACGTCATCGGACTTGACCTTGGCGGAACAAACTCAGTTTTCGGTATTGTTGACAGCCGCGGTGACATCAAGGCTACCACCGCGATAAAGACTCAGGGCTACCGGACTGTGGAAGATTATGTCGCCGCAGCCGCTGATGCATTGCAGATAATAATCGACCAGGTGGGCGGTATTGACAAAATCAAAGCCATGGGTATAGGTGCCCCTAACGCCAATTACTACAAAGGAACGGTAGAATACGCGCCTAACATAATATGGGCTCACGAGGGCATCGTTCCTCTTGCCGATATGTTCAGCCGGCATCTCGGCATTCCCGTGGCGATAACCAATGACGCCAACGCAGCCGCCATAGGCGAGATGACTTACGGCGTTGCGCGCGGTATGAAGAACTTTATCATGCTTACATTAGGAACAGGCGTAGGCTCAGGCATCGTCATCAACGGCCGGTTGGTTTACGGATGCGACGGCTTTGCCGGCGAATTAGGCCACGTCATCATGCGCCGTGAGAACGGACGCAGCTGCGGATGCGGCCGCACAGGCTGTCTTGAGGCTTACTGTTCGGCTACAGGAGTGGCACGTACAGCCCGCGAACTGCTCGCCACGACTAACACTCCGTCACAGCTGCGCGACATTGAGCCTGAGAAGATCACGTCGCTTGACGTGTCTATAGCAGCCGGCAACGGTGACGAGCTGGCAAAACGCGTATATGAATTCACGGGCGAGATGCTTGGTGAGGCCTGCGCTGACTTTGCCGCTTTCTCTTCTCCTGAGGCCTTCATCTTCTTCGGCGGACTGACAAAGGCCGGCGACCTGATAATGAATCCCATCAAGAAGAGTTACAACGAGCACGTGCTTAACGTCTTCAAGGGCAAAGCCCGCTTCCTTGTCAGTGGCCTCGACGGCTCGTCGGCAGCCGTTCTCGGCGCCAGCGCAATAGGCTGGGACATTCAGACTGACGAGACTAAAGCATAGCCACTGGTTCTGAAACATAACAAAAGAGGAGTTACCCGCGGGTAACTCCTCTTTTGTTATTCCACCTTGCAGGTTACAGTCTGCACGTCAGCACTTGACGTTCCTACCTGCAGCTCATATTCTCCCGGAACCACTCGCATAGTGTTCGTCTGCACGTTCCACAGCTCAAACGCTTCTTTCGGGAAATCTATTACCGCCTCCTTTGTCTCTCCAGACTTCAGTTCCACACGTGTAAAGCCACGCAGAGTCTTCAGCGGTCCGTCTGCGTCCGCCGGATTCCTGACATACGCCTGCACCACTTCCGTGCCGTCACGCTTTCCCGTGTTGGTGACGCTTACACGTATCTTGCCTGCAGCCGCGTCATACACAGGCGTGCCGAGAGTAAAGGTTGTGTAGCTCAGTCCGTAACCGAACGGGAACAGCGGCTCGCCACGGAAGTAGCGGTATGTACGTCCCGCCATGCGGTAATCGTCAAACGGTGGCAGCTGGCTGTCGTCACGATAGAACGTAACGGGCAGCTTTCCGCCGGGATTATAGTCTCCGAAGAGTACGTCGGCAACGGCATGTCCACCCTGCTCGCCCGGATACCAAGCCTGCAGTATAGCGTCGCAGGTCTCAAGTTCAGGTGTCAATGCAACGGCACTTCCGCTGCAGTTTACAAATACCACCTTCTTGCCTGCCTCATGCAGGGCTTTCAGTATCTCACGCTGTGCGGCCGGAAGCTCTATGCTTGTGCGGTCGCCGTTGTCAAAGCCGGGCTCAGTTACCTTAGCCTCCTCACGTTCGAGAGTTGGCGATATGCCTCCCACGAAAATGACAGTCTCAACATCTTTTGCCCTGTCTGCCACCTCCTTAGCCGTAACGCTGCGTACCGCGGCAATATCAAAGTTAAGCGTAGCCCCTCCGGCAAGTTGCATATAGTCCACCTGTATGTCATATTTCTGCCCCTTCTTCACGTTCAGCTTGCGGTTATTGTAACGCAGGTGGTCAGTCTTCCACCTCTCGGCTATCGTGTCGCCGTTGACAATCAGCCTCAACCCGTCGTCGTTAGTGTACAATATATTAAGTTCCTCATCACTATCGGGGACAAGCGTACCCTTGAAGCGTGCAGTAAAATCGGTAAGGCGCACGCCCGGAGCAAATGCGGTGTTGCCGCCATTGTCGAAATGCAGAGGCGATGTAAAAGCCGTCTCGCAGGCAGGTGTGCCTTCCATGGTGGTGTTGTTCCAGAATATGGCGCTCATTCCGGGGCGTCCGTCCTCACTCTTAAGCATTGAGAAAACACTCTCACTCTCTGTCATTGATGTTATTCCGCATCCCTTGGAATATCTCACACCGTCGCCGAGCTTTGCGCGAATGCCTTCAAGCACGGTAACCGAGTGGGTAGGCTGACCGTAGTAAATGCCCCACAACATAATCGAGTCCGCCGCATTAGGCCCCATCACCATTATCTTTGATGCGTCCTTTGCCAACGGCAACGTGTTGTCACGGTTATGCAGCAGCACCATTTGCTCACGTGCCATTCTCAACGCTAAGTCCTTATGCTCCTTGCAGGCAATCACACTCTCAGGTATGCGTGTCCACTCCACGAGCGAGTCGGGGTCGAAGTCGCCGAGTTCAAAACGTCCCTCAAGCAGTCTTACAACGCTTTTGTCTATCTGTTGCCCGGTTATCTCACCCGCCTTAACGGCATCGGGCAACCGCTTGTAGTTACTGCCGCACTCAACGTCGATGCCGCTGACAACTGCTTTGGCTGATGCCGATGCCGCATCCTTCGACACTCCGTGAGCTCCCGGTTCCCAAAAGTCGCTTATAGCACCGCAGTCGCTCACTACAAGTCCCTTGAACCCCCACTCGTCCCGCAATATCTGCTGCAACAGACGGTTGCTGCCGCAGCACGGGTCGCCGTCAATACGCTGGTAGGCACACATCACTTCCTTTACTCCTCCCTTCTGCACAAGGTCTTTAAAAGCCGGCAGATATGTTTCCCAAAGGTCACGTGCGGGCAGATCCTCAATGTTAAATCTGTGTCGCGTCTTCTCAGGCCCGCTGTGTACGGCGAAGTGCTTGGCACAGGCATACAGCTTCTTGTATTTGCTGCCGGCCGGCCCCTGCAGGCCGCGCACCACGGCAAGCCCCATGCGTGAGTTCATGTAAGGGTCTTCGCCGTAAGTTTCCTGTCCGCGTCCCCATCTCGGGTCACGGAATATATTAATATTAGGTGTCCAGAACGACAGCCCCTGATACGTGTCCACGCTGCCCTTGCGCCGCCGGGCGGTGTTCTTGGCACGGGCCTCATCACTCACGGCGGTAAACACTTGCTCAAGCAGAGTGTCGTCAAACGACGCTGCCATGCCTATACATGAGGGGAACACAGTGCTGATGCCGTTGCGGCCTACGCCGTGCAGAGCCTCGCTCCACCATGCGAACTGCGGTATGCCGAGGCGCGGTATGGCCTTAGAGTTGTTCATCATCACGGCAGCCTTCTCCTCTATCGTCATGCGCGAGCACAGGTCTGCCGCGCGCTCATGTGCCGACAGTGCCGGGTTCTGATACGGCAACGTCTGCGCTCCGGAGCCTGCGGCACATGCCACCAAGACAGACAATAATACATTTCTCTTCTTCATTTTAAGTTGCTTAGGTTAAATAGATTGTTCATATTGCGCTTACAAAAATAGTGCAAATCGAGTGTAATGCAAAATAAAAGAGGAGAAAAAAGCATGATAGCTTTTCAGCTGACGAGCAGACAAGTGACGGGCAGACAAGGAGATTTGACTTTATGTTTGTACGGATTCGCAATCTGCCTTAGACGCTATAAAAAAGAAAGGACGCGATATGCGCGCGCCCTTTCCTATTATATCTGTCAGAACATCAGGCAATATGCCTAAGTCCATTCTGTTTATCTGTTGATAAACTTCTTACCGTTCCGGATAAGAATACCCTTCGTATCTTTGCTTACACGCTGACCTGCAAGGTTGTAAACAGGAGCATTCTCATCAAGCTCAGACTCAACGGTTACGTTCTCGATGCCTGACGGTACGTTTTCCTCTATGCTCAAGAGGAACACTTCGTTAGTTATCTTTCCGCTAAGTTTTGCTGTTCCCATGATGCCGGTTACGTCATATTTCTTAGTGTCATTCGGTATTTCGACATCAAGTTTGAACTTGTCATAAAGCATTACCTTGCTGTCATTCCCATCAACAGCATAATAATTTGTATAGCTTTCTGATTGCTCTGAAGTTACATTTACGCCCTGTATGACGATAAGATCACACAAGTATTTGTCTGTCAGCAAATCTGCAATATTGGTAATTATAGTCGGTTCGGCCTTTTCACCGGCTGTTACGGTAAGGTCGTCTCCGTTGGTCACGTCTGTCCTTGTAATTTCAGGCAGTCCGTTATATATGCTCAGCTCACCTATAACCTTGCCGTTGACAATGTCGTTTGCTTTCAGCTCAAGGCCTGTATTGTAAAAATCAATAGCACCAGATGCATCGCGTATGAACAGCTCTGTATTTGTGTAACTGCCACTCTGATAGCTGTTTACATACACAACCTGTGCGTCTTTAAGAGTCAAGGCAACCAATGCGCCACTTCCCAATTCTTTTACTGCAGCGATATTTTCACATACAATAGGGAATGTGTAAGTTGCAGATGTCACGCCGCTTGCATTGCCGACAGCGTCATAAGCTATTGCCTTTACGGTCATTGTCTTGTCTACCGTAATAGGAACGGTGTACTCTGTACTCTCTTTTGTAGGCTCATCTCCATTGTCTGTGTAATAAATCCTGCATCCTTCACCGGCAGTCATGGTCAGTGTCTGTGCCTCTGTATAGAGACCGCCTTCTAATGAAAATTCAGGAGCTGAAACGCTGACAGCACCGTCTTCGGTTGTGATTTCTACAGAATTAAAGTCAAACTGACCGGCTTTGTCTTCACCGTCTGTTCCATGAGTAGCTTTGTCTCCTACTGTAAATGTAACGTCAGAGACAGGAGTTTCGCTTGTCCATACCAATACCCCACCTTCAACATAGTTAGTAACAGTACCTGTACTTGGTGTAACGTCTGTCCAACGTTTCAGACCTTGCTCTGACATGGTAAATTTCATTTTTGTCATGGCCTTGCTGCTGCTCACAGCCAATGTATTCTTGGCATACAGACGGATGTCCTTACTGGACCCATTTTGTGTAGGTGCAGTTTGGCCGCTGTTCTTTTTAGCTTCAAAAGAATAATCCCCACTGCTTATAGTAAAGCCATCGTCTGTTTTTGTAATAGTAAGCTGTGTAAAGTCTATGGATTCAGCCGCAGCAAAGACTCCACTACATACTAAACTCAGTAAACTGAGTAAAGATAAGCGTAAAAATTCCTTCATAATCTTAAAGTTTTAAAGGGTTATTAAATCCGTACATTAACACTGTATTTGTTGCAAATATAGCGTTTATTTTTTAACGGCAAAATGTTTTTCAATTAAAATTCGGTTAAGAAGGAATTATTAACAATAATCCCGATATGCCACCTTTTGCGCTGCAAAAGGTGGCATATCGGGATGCAAAAGATAACCTTTTAGAACTCAGAAGGTGATCTTTTACAAGATGCCTGATTTCAAGGCATTTCGCGAGGCGTGGGCGTTCAATCTCAAGCGGGTGGTCTGGCATACTTTCACATACGTGCAGGAAGCTCCATGTCGCATATATATAAGAGGTATAGAAAATCTGAATTGACATTATTTAAATAAAACATATTGATTGAAACCGATTAAATCTGATTAAGATTGCGTATATTTGCATTCGGAACGTTTATGAAAAACATTGACGCATTTAAAAACTATTTACAAAACAATCAACTTTTATTAAAATGAACAAACATTTACTCAGATCAGGCACAGCGTGCCTGCTTGCCCTGCTCGCATGCAGCGCGATGGCGCAAGAGAGCGGCACGCCATCTGTCTATGAAAAAGAGCTTTACTCGACGGAATTTGACGAGTGGGAAAGCCTGGATGCCGAACCGGAAGAGACTGTAGCGCACACGGCTACTACTAAATACAGCCGCGAGCAGCTCTCGTTCACCGTCTACAACACTGATGTCGCGCCCGACCCTGACGCTATCGAGATAGACTGGAGCAAGTTTGACAAGAACACCGTTAAGGGCACACTGCGTGCCAAGAAGAACGGCGGGGCATACATCGAAACCTCGGCCTTGCAGTCAGTGACCAAGGTTACATTCGCGCACGGAGCGACGGGCAGCAACCGCGGCTGGGCGCTGTGGGCAAAAGGCGACGGCGACACTGACTGGGTGCAGATAACAGACTCCCCGGCCAATCCGAGCGGATACTGCGAGGTGACGGCCGATGTGAACAGGACAAACTGCCGGCTGAGGTTCACCAACATAGCCGACACGCAGAACGCATATATGTTCAAGCTGCAGATCGAGGGCAATGTGGACATGTCAAAATATCCCATGCTCGGCACGTTCACCTTCAACGGCGAGACATATCAGGCCGCTGACATCTTCACGGAGACAGCCCCGGGCGTACAGGAGGCAACAATAGAACTGTTCAATGATGTCGCGCTGCCGTCTGAAAGTAATCCTATTACAAATGTAACTATCGATAACGGGGAGCTTGACGGCGACATAACATACACCACTCAGGCTGACGGCTCAGTAGTGGCAGAGATAAAGGTGACGGCCAACGGCGAAACCGTAACTTACAAAGCCATTTTTGTACATAAGCCGTACTATACCCTTACTTATTACAACACTGACGGGAGTGTAATAAGCCAAGACCAAAAAGTAGAGAAGGACAGGGCAATAACTGAGTTTACCAAGGGCGAAGCTGACGTTACCGTGCCCGACGGACAGAAGTTCCGCGGCTGGTTCATGTCCGCAGACGGCGGCGAGAAGTACACCACTGACTTTATCGTCACCTCTGACATCAGCCTCTATGCCATGGCTACAGACATCGAGACTGAAAGCACAACGGCCCGCTACACGTTCGACCTTACCGATGAATACTTCTACGATGAAGACCACGAGGCGTTCAACGCCACGGGCGAAGGCACAGGTTTCCATGACAGCACTCACGGCTGGACACTCGAGCCTGACGGCAAGATTGACCTTCTCGCCGGCGGACACGCCTACATCATTGCCACACTATGCAAGTACAGCAAGAGTGACGCGGAGCTGACTCTCACCAATGGTAACGGCTTTACAAATACCGTAAACGGTTACAGCTCTACCGACGGCAGCACCGTAATGATAGAATATACCGGCGGCGCAGGCACACTGACGCTTACGGCAAGCAAAGAGGTGTATCTGCACAAGCTCGTAATAGCCAACGTAGAGGGCGCTCCCGTCGGGCAGAACGAGCAGGGATATTACGTGGTACGTCAGGGAGACGGCGACAACCTACTGACCGTTCTTGATATTGCAAACTCTCAGGCATCGTCATATAGACGCACTTATATCTTCTTACCTGACGGAACTTACGACCTCGGCAACGAAGTGCTCACGCCGGTTTCGGGCGACAACATCTCTATTATCGGCCAGAGCATGGATAAAACGATTATCGTAAACGAGGCTCCCGAAGAGGGTATCGGCGTATCGGCAACGTTCCTTATCACCGGCAGCGACACTTACCTGCAAGACCTTACACTGCGGAACCAATACGACTATTACAACACAAGCAACAATGGCCGCGCCGTAGTAATACAGGACAAGGGCAACCGCACTATCTGCAAGAATGTAAGAATGCTGTCTTATCAGGACACTTACTATTCAAACAACAACGGACAGTATTACTTTGAGGACTCTGACATCCACGGAACGGTTGACTTTATCTGCGGAGAAGGTGACGTGTTCTTCAAGAACTGCACACTGACCGTTGAGCCGCGCAAAATTGACGGCAGCGGCGAATGCACTATTACAGCATCCTCAACCGACGTTGACGGCGGCAGCCTGTGGGGATACGTGTTCTCAGGCTGCACAATAGACAACAAGGCCGAGGAATTCAATTACGGCCGTGCCTGGAACAACAGACCACGCTGCGCTTACATCAACACCACGCTTCTGCAACCGGAAAAGCTGGTAGACACACGTTGGACAACAGGCGGCATGAACGTTCCGGCCGACAAATTTGTTGAATACAACACGACGGATGCCGACGGCAAGGTCGTTTCTCCGGCATCTTTAGTGCTGAAATTCACCAAGGACAGCAAGAGCAACGAGTTTGAGACTATCCTCAGTGAAGAGGAGGCCAAGGCATACGACATCGACAGCGTGTTTACAGAGTGGACTCCCGACGAGCACGCTGCACAGAAGGAAGTCGGCCGACTCAAGACAGACGGCACACGCCTGACATGGGACGCTGTAGAAGGAGCTAAGGCTTACGCCGTGTTCAACAACGGCGAGTTCGTTGAAATGACATCAACAAACTCATACGACATCACCGAAGGCGAGGCCGCTGACTACACCGTGCGCGCCGCAAACGAGTACGGAGGCTTCGGCAAAGCGGCAAGCACAACTTACTCATCCGGCATCAACAGCGTTGAGACTGACAAGGGCAACGTGGTTGACACAGCTTATTACAGCATTGAAGGCACACGCGTAAGCGCTGACTACTCTGGTCTTGTAATAAAAGTGGAAACGACAGATTCAGGAAAAGTTATAACGGCCAAAGTGGTTAAATAGTTTTTTTAAGGGTGAGGAGGCTGTTCCGTGAGGAGCGGCCTCTTCATTTATATCAACCTTGCGAAGCAGGGACAGCGGCATACATCTGTGGCATCAGACAAAATGACAACGCAAAAATTCAGACTGTTTTACTTGATAAAAGTTTCAATGTCTTAGTTTTTTTTCTTAAATTTGCAAATCGTTAACCGTATGGGACGCCATTCATGCGGTTATTATTCATAAAAAAGCTGAAATAACATGAACCGCGAAGAAGATATTAAAAACGCGATAGAAGTGATGAGAAAGGGCGGCGTGATACTCTATCCCACCGACACTGTATGGGGAATAGGCTGTGACGCGACCAATGCCGGGGCTGTGGCCAAGGTGTACGCCATAAAGAAACGTGACGACTCGAAAGCCATGATATGCCTTGTTGACTCTGACGTGCGCCTGCAAAGATACGTAAGGAACGCGCCCGAAGTGGCATGGCAGGTGCTTGAATACGCCACAAAGCCGACAACGGTGATATTCGACAACGCCGTAAACCTCGCTCCAAACCTGATTGCCGTGGACGGAAGCGTGGCCGTGCGCATAACACAAGAGCCGTTCTCGAAGGAACTGTGTTACAGGTTCCAGAAGCCGATAGTGTCGACAAGCGCGAACATCAGCGGACGGCCGGCCGCCGCCAACTATTGCGACATTGACGAGGAGCTGCTCAACGCCGTAGACTACGTATGCTACAGCCGCCGCCGGGAGAAGCAGCCGCACACGCCGTCAAGCATAATAAGGATACGGGAAGACGGACAAGTGGAAATAATAAGGAAATAAGATGGCTACCACAGATATTGACGTCGGGCTGACCGGAGAGCAGCCTTCGCTGATGCAGCGCATCATAACGCTGCGCGAACGCTACCTTACCGACCGTCAGTTTACACTGATACTGAGTTTCCTCGTCGGCCTGTTTGCCGCCGTGGCAGCATTCATCCTGCACTGGCTGATAGAGGAAATACAGATTTTGCTGACGTCAAGATTTGACACGGAGACGTTCAACTGGCTGTATCTCGTCTATCCGGTAATAGGCATTTACCTTACGTCTCTGTTCGTAAGGTATATCGTAAAAGACGAGATAAGCCACGGTATCACGCGCATTCTTTACGCCATAAGCAGCAAGCGCAGCCACCTGAAGGGGCACAACTGCTGGAGCTCGGTGATAGCATCGGCCATAACCATAGGCTTCGGCGGCAGCGTGGGAGCCGAGGCGCCAATCGTGCTCACCGGCTCGGCGATAGGCAGCAACCTGGGGAAACTGTTCAAAATGGACAACAAGACGCTGATGCTGCTCGTAGGTTGCGGTGCCGCAGCGGCGATAGCCGGCATCTTCAAAGCCCCGATAGCGGGACTGGTGTTCACGCTGGAGGTGCTGATGATTGATCTTACGATGGCCTCGCTGCTGCCTATCCTGATATCCTGCGTAACGGCGACGTGCTTCACCTACATCTTCACGGGCAGCGACTCGCTCTTCACCTTCACGCTTGACAATCCGTGGCCGGTAGAACGCATACCGGCAAACATCCTGTTAGGAGTGTTCGGCGGCTTCGTAAGCCTGTACTTCATACGCACGATGACCGCCTGCGAGTCTGTGTTCGCCAAGCTGGGACAGAAGCCGATAGCGAAACTGCTGCTCGGCGCAATGATATTAAGCCCGCTGATATTCCTGTTTCCCCCGCTTTACGGCGAGGGCTACGGCAGCATAAACATACTGCTGAGCGGCAAGACTGAGGCCGACTGGAACACGATACTGCACAACTCGCCGTTCTACGGCCACAGCGAGATGCTTGTCCCATACATCGGAATGGTGCTGCTGACAAAGGTTTTCGCCACATCGGCAACCAACGGCGGAGGCGGCTGCGGCGGAACGTTCGCGCCCTCACTGTTCATCGGCGCATTTGCCGGCTTCTTCTTCGCGAGGGTTTGGAACATTTACGACATCGGCATCTACCTGCCCGAGAAAAACTTCGCGCTGCTCGGCATGGCGGCCGTAATGGCCGGAGTGATGCACGCGCCGCTTACGGGCATTTTTCTAATTGCGGAGATAACCGGCGGCTACCAGATGTTTATTCCGCTGATGATTGTCAGCATCTGCTCTTACCTTACTATTATAATATTCGAGCCGCACAGCATCTACGGCATGCGATTAGCACGCCAGGGCAAACTGATTACGCACCACACTGACCGCGCCGCGCTGACACTGATGAGCCTTGACAGCGTGATAGACAAGAATTATACAGCCGTTTCACCTGACATGCAGCTGTCTTCACTCGTCCACTCGATAAGCAAGAGCCACAACAACATCCTGCCCGTGCTTGACGATGCGGGCAACCTGCTGGGAGAGATTGACATTACGAAGCTGCGCCACATAGTGTTCCGTACCGAACTGTACCACCACTTCACAGTAAGGCAACTGATGTCGCAGCCCGAGGCAACGCTGACGGTCAACATGAAACCTGAAGACGTGATGAAACAGTTTGACACTACAGACGCGTCGATGCTGCCCGTGCTTGACAAAGACGATCACCTGTTAGGCTATATCTCCCGCACACATATGTACGCCGTCTACCGCCAAACGGTGGCTGATATGTCAGAAGACTGACGGGCAGTAACACTTAAAGGAATGAGAATCAGAACAGAAGTCGCACGGCACAAAGTTTTTGATTTTCATTCTCCACTTTTTCCGTTTTTCGCTTAAATTTACATCCTAAATTTCATTTTCCAAAGATAAATTACTATATTTGTACCCGATATACCTAATCGTGACAAATCTATTAACGACATTAAACTTATACATTACAAACTTAAACTCATGAAACAGTTACAGACATTATTATTGTGCCTGCTGTTACCTGTGACGGTTTTTGCGTCGGCATGGGACGAAGCTAAGTACAAACAAATCGAAAAAAGCATCAGGATGCCGGCATTTTCTGACCGCACGTATGACATAACTAAATACGGCGCGTCACTGAAAGCCACACCCGCACAGAACCAGAAAGCGATAAACAAGGCTATCGAAGCCTGCTCGAAGGCGGGAGGCGGCCGCGTGGTGATACCGGCCGGCACATGGCAGACGGGCGCAATCAGGATGAAAAGCCACGTCAACCTCGTTATTGAGAAAGACGCGACACTGTTCTTCGCGTTCGACCGTGCCCTCTATCCGCTTGTCGAGACGCGCTGGGAAGGCCTTGACTGCATCAACTATTCTCCGCTGATTTACGCATATAAGGAAACCGACATTGCCATTACAGGCGAGGGAACGATTGACGGCAACGGCTCTGACGACACATGGTGGCTCATGAGCGGCAAGACGCCGAAAAGCCGCGACATCGTTGTCGAGGAGAAACAGCAGAACCCCGGCGGACGTGCCGACCTGCTGAAAATGGCTGAGGACGGCGTCCCCCTGGAGCAGCGCGTGTTCGGACCGGGTAAGGGTCTGCGCCCGCAGATGGTCAACTTCAACCAGTGTGACGGCATACTGATAGAAGGAGTTACAATGGTGCGCTCACCGTTCTGGGTAATGCACCCCTTGCTCAGCAAAAACATTACCGTAAGAAACGTGACCGTACATAACGACGGGCCTAACGGTGACGGCTGCGACCCTGAATCATGCGAGAACGTTCTGATTGAGAAATGCGTGTTTGACACCGGTGACGACTGTATCGCCATAAAGAGCGGACGTAACGAGGACGGGCGCGAAGGCGGCAAGGGACGCTACACAGGCATACCGAGCAAGAACATAATAGTGCGCGACTGCGTGATGAAAGACGGTCACGGAGGAGTGGTTATAGGTTCTGAAATATCAGGAGGATGCAACAACGTGTTCGTAGAGAACTGCAAGATGGACAGCCCTAACCTTGAGCGTATACTGCGTATCAAGACTAACTCGTGCCGCGGAGGCGTTATAGAAAACATCTACATGCGCAACGTTGAGGTAGGACAGTGCGCAGAGGCTGTACTTAAGATAAACCTTGACTACGAGCCAAAAGAAGTCGGCAAGCGTGGCTTCTACCCTATCGTGCGCAACGTTTACATGGAGAACGTAACCTGCAATAAGAGCAAGTACGGCGTAATGGTAGTGGCATTCGACGACCGCACAAACGTTTACAACATCAACTTAAAGAACTGTAAGTTTGACGGTGTTTACGGAAAACCGGTCTACATCACCGGTAAGACACGCGACATGAACTATGAGAACCTCTTTATCAACGGCTCACTTGTCCTGACGGAATATCCATACAAGCATTACAGCGAGTGGCTTACTCATTCTGAAATGCAGCGTTATCCCGACCCTTGCCTGCTCGACTTTGCCAAGAAGCCTAAGTGGGGATACGTCGTAGGCATAGAGCAGGAGGCAATGCTTGATACTTATCTTGCCTACAAAGACGAGAACATCATCAATTACCTGAGGCAGTATCCCGAAAAGATGATAGACGATAAGGGCAACATCACGGGTTACAAATACGAGGACTTCAATCTTGACAACACGCGGCCCGGCCGTTACATCCTGCGTATGCACCGGCTCGCTCCTGAGAAAAAGCTCGAGAAGGCGTTGAAGACTATCTTCAAGCAGCTTGAGAAACAGCCCCGCACAGAGGACGGCGTATGGTGGCACAAGGCAATATACGCCCACCAGGTATGGCTCGACGGTGTATATATGGGTCATCCGTGCTACACAATGGCGGCTCCG
>C._urophasianus_2_cecum__coassemble_113_pt1 | contig 22187 bp, 16 predicted proteins | sample C__urophasianus_2_cecum__metabat2_low_PE_008 | metagenome-assembled genome bin C
GCAGTGTTCATCGCCTTAGGCACGACCGCCTTCGCCCAGCAAACGGTGGACGTGCGCGGCATCGTCAAGGATGAGACGGGCGAGGCCGTCATCGGTGCCACGGTGATGGAGGATGGCACACAGAATGCCACTGTAACCGACTTTGACGGTAATTTCAAGCTGAAGACCAAGCCGGGCGCGAAGCTGAGAATTACCTTTATAGGCTACAAGCCGGTGACGGTGAGCGCCGGACCTAACCTCAACATCACAATCCAAGAGGACAACAACGTGATGGAGGAGCTCGTCGTGACGGGCTACACCACGCAGCGCAGAGCCGACCTTACAGGCTCCGTGGCCGTGATGGACATGGACGAGCCGATGAGCGCGTCGAGCCCTAACATGATCTCGTCAATGCAAGGCAAGCTCGCCGGCGTGTCGATCACTGACGACGCAGCCCCCGGCGGCGGCAACTCTACTATCCGCGTGCGCGGCATGAGCACGGTGAACCCAAACAACTCACCTCTCTATATTATAGACGGCGTGGCCTCCACCGAGAACCTTAACTCGCTCAACCCCGCCGACATAGAGTCTATACAGGTGCTCAAGGACGCCTCCTCGGCGTCAATCTACGGCTCGCGTGCCGCCAACGGTGTGATAATCATCACCACGAAGCAGGGCAAGGGCGACAAGCTCTCGATTAATGTGAACTATTCTCTCAGCCTCCAGACGGTGGCAAAGACCTACGACATGCTCAGCGCCGAGCAGTGGGGACAGGCCTACTGGACGGCTGCGGCCAACTCTCACGTCACGGCCTCCCACCCGTTCTACGGCAGCGGCTCAACCCCGCAGCTCGGCGAATGGCTCGATGCCGCGCACACCGTAAGAGCCGCCGACACCGACTGGCAGAAAGAGGTGTACTCGCCGGCATGGACGCACAACCTCTCGGCCAGCATATCCAACAGCAGCAAGAACGGCTCCGTGATGTTCTCGCTAAACTACATCAACCAGGACGGACTTATCGACTACACCTTCTACCGCCGCTACTCGGCGCGTGTCAACTCTCAGTATAATATAGGTAAATACGTGAAAGTGGGCGAGAACCTTATGGTCGCCAACTGGCAGGACCGCGGCTTTGACACCAACACTGACCGCGGCATACCGTCAATGGCCATATTCCAGCACCCCGCAATCCCCGTATATGACGTCAACGGCAACTTCGCACGCCCGATGTACCTCTGCAACTCTGACTTCGAGAACCCGGTGCAGGCAATCTACAACAGCCGCGACAACAGCAACGACAGCTGGCGTATATTCGGCAACGGCTACATCGAGGTGTATCCCGTAAAGGGACTCACGCTCAAGAGCAACATCGGTATAGAGCACGTGCAGTACCTCAACAGAAATCTTACACGCCGCGTCAACCCGACCGACGAGAACAGCGTTGACCGCGCTTACGGCACGGGCGACACATGGACGTGGACAAACACGGCGAACTACAAGCTTGACGTAAACGACCATCATCTCAACGTGCTCGGAGGTGTCGAGGCGATAAAGTACACATTCCAGGACGTGTCGGCCAAGCGCACCGGCTATGCGCTTGAAGACGAAGGCTTCATGCACATAGGCGCAGGCACAGGCAACCAGACCAACGACGGCACAAAGAACCAGTGGGCGCTGTTCTCACTCTTCGCCAAGGCCGACTATAACTACGCTGACCGTTACCTCCTGTCAGCTACTATCCGTCGCGACCAGACCTCACGCCTCTGGAAAGGGCAGAACTCGGGCGTCTTTCCGGCATTCTCAGCCGCATGGCGACTGTCTGAGGAAAAGTTCTTCCCGAAGAACAACATCCTCAGCGATGTGAAGATACGTGTCGGCTGGGGTCAGAACGGTAATGCCGCAATCGACAACTTCTATGCAGGCTACACATCTTACGCCTACGTGTCGGGCAACGGCGGATACGACCTTGCCGGAACCAACCAGACCGTAATGCCCGGACTTGTCGTATCGGCATCAGGCAACAAAGACCTGAAGTGGGAGACAACCACGCAGACCAACATCGGTCTTGACCTACGTATGTTCGATGATACGTTCGGACTTTCTTTCGATTACTTCATCAAGAACACCAAGGACATGCTCACGCAGCCGCCTGTCCTCGCCGTGGAGGGAGAGAATGCGGTGGTCTACCGCAACACCGGAAGCATGAAGAACCACGGCTTTGAGTTCACGGCCGACTACCACAGCCCGCAGTACGGCGACTTCTCATGGGACGGCTCGCTCAACTTCTCGCTCTACCGCAACAAGGTTGAGAAGCTCAATGACTACGTCTCTTACATCAGCGACGGCGACTGGAGAATACAGGAAGGCCAGCCTATGGGCGTCTACTACGGCTACGTGGCCGATGGGCTGTTCCGCACACAGGCGGAGGTTGACAACTCCGCCGTTCAGGAAGGCAAGGGCTTAGGACGTATCCGCTACAAGGATCTTGACGGTAACGGCGTGATTGACGAGAACGACCGTTGCGTAATCGGTGACCCGAACCCTGACTTCTCTCTCGGCCTTAACCTCGGCTTCAAGTACAAGCAGTTCACTCTCAGCATGTTCTTCACCGGAGAGTTCGGCTTCGACATATACAACATGACGAAGAAACAGCTCGACTTCATGGGCACAGGCCTGCGCGACATCAACCACGGCGCTGACATCCTGAACGCATGGACGGCAGACAATCCCAACTCTTCGATACCTGCACTCGCGCTCACCGACGACAACAACGAGATGCGTATGTCAACATACTTCGTTGAGGACGGCACGTATTTCAAGATGAAGTACATCAAGCTGCAGTACGATCTGCCTTCAAAGATAGCTAAGAAGTTCTGCCAGGGTCTGAGTGTCTACGGTCAGGTGGAGAACGTGTTTACGCTGACCGGTTACTCCGGCCTCGACCCCGAGTTGCCGCTCAGCAGCTACGGAGCACGCGTGGACAACTCTCCTTATCCGCGCTCACGTACATTCTCAATAGGTATTAACCTTCAGTTCTGATTTCGCAGACAAGTAACAAGTTAACAGCAGACAAGGTGGCAGGGCGCAGGCCGCCGGCAAAAAACCGGACACGAGCCTGCAGTCATGTCGCCGGTCGACTAAAAAACATCAACAGACATGAAACCATTAAGAACAAATATATGTAAAGTAGCCCTCGGACTGGCCGTGGCCGGCTTTACGGTCAGCATATCATCGTGCAACGACATGCTCGACCTTAAGCCGCAGGGCTCAATAACACCTGAACTGATTGACTCGTCTTCAGTGGATGAACTGATGACTGCAGCCTATGCGGGGCTGGAATGTCATTATTTCGGCAACAACGAAGCCTTCCAGGGACCGATAACCAACTGGATATTCGATGTGCGCTCTGACGATGCCTACAAAGGCGGCGGAGGACTCTCCATGGAGTCGAACATACACGACCTTGAGATGTCCAATCTCAGAAGTGACAACGTGTGCGTGCGCGACAAGTGGCGCAACGACTTCTACGGCATTGACCGCGCCAACACGGCGATACGCATGATTAACGAGAAAGACGTTGACAACAAGGATGAGAAGCTGGCCGAGATGAAGACGCTCCGCGCCTACTTCTACTTCGACCTGCTGAGAGTGTTCAAGAACATACCTTACATTGACGAGGACGATGATCCGAGCTCGGTGTCTCCGTATGAGTACACTCACGATGAAATATTCAGCTTCATCAAGAAAGATCTGAGCAACGCTTACGCCGTACTTCCTGAGACGCAAGGCGATGCAGGCCGCGTCAACAAGTATGTGGCAGCCGCTATAATGGCGAAAGTCTGCGCTTTCACGGCGTCTGTAAACAACAGCCAGGCTGACTGGCAGGATGTTGTAACTTATTCTGACTACGTCATCAGCAGCGGCAAGTACCAGCTCTACCCCAACTTCCTCGATATGTCAAAGGTGGAGAACGACAACAAGTACGAGTCAATCTTCGCGGTGCAGTTTGCCGTGACGGCAGACAACCTGCATTACAACTACTGCAATATGCTCAACTGCACCATCAGTGACGGCAACCTCTACGGCAACGGCGATGACTTCTTCCTCGGAAGCGAGAGCCTTGTCAACGCTTACCGCACTGACGAGAACGGTCTGCCTTATCTTGACGGCAACTCAGGCGAGACAACCGGCCTTGTTGATGTCAGTGCTGACTATGCGGGCAACGTAGACCCTCGTCTCGACTTCACCGTGGCACGTATCGGAGTGCCGTTCCGCGGGAACATTTACACGTCAGGCTGGTGCCGCGCTTACGACATCTACGGCGAGCACTCAGGCAAGAAGGGGCAGCTCGCGCCCGAGGATCCTAACCTCCAGCCCGGCATAGTTCCATGGGGAGCGTCAGGCCTCAACTTCTGCCTTATCCGCTATGCTGACATCCTGCTGCTCAAGGCTGAGGCTCTTATAGAGCTCAACACAGACCTCAGCGAGGCATGCAGCCTCATCAACCAGGTACGCGAGAAGGCCGACCGCAGCATAAATCCGGACTATACGCCGGTAGACCTCTACGCCAACGCTCACTATAAAGTGGCTGATTATGAGCCCGGAGTGAACTGTACGTGGACACAAGCCTACGCCCGCAAGGCTGTACGCATGGAACGCCGCCTCGAGCTTGCAATGGAAGGCAACCGCTGGTTCGACCTTGTGCGCTGGGGCACTGTGGTTGACGTGGTAAACAAGTACATGCAGGTGGAGAGCGCAAAGCGCACGTATTACGCAGGCGCTTCGATAACAGACAGCGAGGTCTATTTCCCGATACCTCTCGAAGAACAGGACGATGCACCTGGAGGTCTGTATGACGATCCGCAGAAATAACGTATGTCCTGACTGCATGAAGCAGTAATTTTGAAAATCTTGACAGATAACGTGAGACGCATCATGGCGGCGGCATAATAAATTCAAGTAATCAGCGGCCTGCCATGATGCGTCTTATTAATTTCTACGCTGTGAAAGGCACGGCAAAAAGACATGAATGACCATGAAAACAAAATTTCTCTGTTTAGCGGTGTCTCTTGTTGCCGGCACCGGCGCCGCGGCACAGACTGATGCCGTGGCGAGCTTCGACATGACACTGAATTCCGGCATCACCGTGACCGAAGGCGTGACGGGACGCAGCTTCGCAGTAAATCACAACCTCACTCCCGAGAACATTGACGGTGCCATAGGCAAGGCTTTGCGCCTTGACGACACAACGATATATAATAAGGCGTTTACCGCTGAAGAAGCCGCCATGCCTGAACCTGAGAACGCCGCCGATCTGAGCATTCCGGCGAGCCGCTATGCAGCCGACGTGCTGCGCCCGACGTTCCATGGTATGCCCGCCACGGCGTGGACCAATGAGTGTCACGGTATGGCTTATTCAGGCGGACGTTACCATCTGTTCTTCCAGAAAAACGCCAACGGCTCTTACATGGCCCGTCTGCACTGGGGACATATATGGTCAGAAAACCTTTATAAGTGGCACGAGGACCGCATAGCCATAGCCCCTTCAGAGACTTACGACATAAAGGGATGCTGGTCAGGAGCGGTGTTCACCGATCCTGACCAGCACCGGCGGCAAGCCCGGCATAATCTACACCGGCGTAGACAACGCCAAGGCGTCAATCAACATGGTGCTGCCCGATGACGAAAACCTTACATATTGGACAAAATATGGCAGCAATCAGCTGATTGCCGAACGTCCTTCAGGACTGTCAGACTCATCCGCAGACCGTGGGCATGGCCTTTCCCGCAGAGTTCAGGCCGGACGCATGACAGTATAAATTATCGTTCAAAACGTGTGAATAATGTTGCATGAACGTTTTTTTACATCGTTTGAAATAAATTTATAACTGCTTACAGATATGTTTTTTTAAATTTGTGGCATGATAAATTGAAAGCGTAACCTTACATAACGTACTGGATTTACTAACTAAATATTACTAATCATGGAAATAAAGAAACTGCTTGCAGCCTTGCTGTTATGCGCGGCGTCGCTGCAAGTGTCGGCTCAGGCGGGCGATGTCTCGTTCTTAAGCGCGTCACACTGCATGGTACGCGCGGAGGCTACAGGCCGCTATCTGATGATTCCTGTGCAGGAAAAGGCCGAGGCAAGCAACGTGAAAGTAATCGTAGACAACAACGTGATGCAGTCTTTTGAGGTGCATCTGGCCGTTGACAACGTTGACTATTACGTGCCTTTTGATATGTCAAGGTATGAAGGCAAGAAGGTGCTGTTGGACGTTCACGTCAACGGCAGCGCGCGGATAGAGGGCGGGATAAAGGACCATGTGTGCTGGTCGAGGATGAAATACACCGACACGCCTGACGTCCAAGCTGAGGAGAAGTATCGTCCCGAGTATCATCACACACCGGCGTGGGGCTGGATGAACGACCCTAACGGCATGTTCTATAAGGATGGAGTGTGGCATCTGTATTATCAGTGGAACCCGTACGGCTCTATGTGGGGCAACATGACGTGGGGACACTCTACAAGTACTGACCTGGTACACTGGAAACACGAGGGAACGGCTATCTCGGCTGACGGCCTTGGCACGATATTCAGCGGCAGCTGCGTGGTTGACAAGGATAATACGGCCGGCTTCGGAAAGGACGCCGTGGTTGCGTTTTACACCTCGGCAGGCGAGAGCCAGACGCAGAGCATGGCCTACAGCACCGACAACGGCAAGACATTTACCAAGTATTACGGCAACCCGATAATAGTTTCTGACATCCCTGACTTCCGTGATCCGCACGTGTTCCGGCATGAGCCTACTGGCCGTTGGATAATGATACTCGCGGCAGGGCAGCAGATGCGCATCTACTCTTCAGCCAACCTGAAGGACTGGAAGTATGAAAGCAGCTTCGGAGAGGGCTACGGCGCTCACGGCGGAGTGTGGGAGTGCCCTGACCTGTTTGAGCTTCCTGTTGAGGGAACTAATGAAAAGAAATGGGTGCTTGTGTGCAACATCAACCCCGGAGGACCTGCCGGCGGCAGCGCAACGCAGTACTTCACCGGTTCGTTTGACGGCCATAAGTTCACCTGCGACACCAAACCTGAGGTGACAAAGTGGATGGATTACGGTAAAGACCATTATGCTACGATAACGTTTGACAACGCTCCTGACGGCCGCCGCGTGGCTCTTGGCTGGATGAGCAACTGGCAGTATGCCAACCAGGTGCCTACGGTGCAGTTCCGCAGCGCCAACACCGTGGCGCGCGACCTTTATCTTTACCGCTACAAAGGCGATGACTACGTTGCCTCACGTCCCGTAAAAGAGATGGACGCCGCACGTGGAAAGGCTGCCGTTGACACCCGTATGACGATAGGAAGCCACACTGTAAAGAAGCTCTTCGGCGCTCCGCAGGGTGCTTACGAGATAGACATGGCCATGCTGCCGAACGACAACGCCACCGTAGAGATGACTCTTTCTAACGGAAAAGGCGAGAATGTATCGCTGATTTACGACGGAGAGAAGGGCACACTTTCGGTTGACAGACGCCAGGCAGGCGACAAGTCTTTCAGCGAACTGTTCCCGGCAGTAACATCCGCTCCCGTTTACGGAAAGCTGACAAGCCTGCGCGTATATGTTGACAACTGTAGTGTCGAGGTGTTCGGCAATGATGGGAAGACGGTACTTACAAACCTCGTGTTCCCCGCCGAGCCGTATAATACGCTGGCACTGAAGAGCGACAGAAAGACAAAAGTTACATCTCTGAAGGTTTATCCTATAAAATAACCGGTCTGAAATATGTTGACTTAAAAGAAGTCTGACAAGCTGTTGCCGGGCTTTAGCCTGCCAGGCTTCTGTTAACTCGCTGACTATGTTTTTTGAAAAATATACAAAATAACTATGAAATCAAATAAGACTTTGTACCTTATCCCCGTGATGTTCTGCTTCTTCGCGATGGGATTTGTTGACTTGGTCGGCATCGCTTCTAACTACGTTAAGGCCGACTTAGGACTTGACGACACCGTTGCAAACATCTTTCCGTCAATGGTGTTCTTCTGGTTCCTTATCTTCTCTGTGCCTACGGGCATGCTGATGAACCGCATCGGGCGTAAGAACACGGTGCTGCTTTCACTTATCGTTACCATCGTATCACTTGCCTTGCCGCTCTTCGGTGACAGCTTTTATGTGATGCTGGTATCGTTCTGCCTGCTCGGTATAGGCAACGCGCTGATGCAGACATCGCTCAACCCGCTTATCTCGTCAGTCATCAAGGGCGACAACCTGGCCAGCACGCTTACCTTCGGCCAGTTCATCAAGGCCATCGCGTCGTTCCTCGCGCCGTATTTAGCCATGTGGGGCGCTACAAAGGTGCTGCCCTCGTTCGGCTATGACTGGAAGGTGCTGTTCCTGATTTACTTCGTTGTAGGTATAATCTCGGCCGTGCTGCTGTTCATCACACCTATTGAAGAGGAGAAGATTGAGGGCAAGGCCTCAGGCTTTGGTGACTGTTTCCGCCTTCTGGGCAAGCCAATCGTTCTGCTGTCGTTCCTCGGCATCATGTGCCACGTGGGCATTGACGTGGGCACCAACACCACTGCGCCGAAGTTGCTCATGGAGCGTCTCGGCATGACTCTTAACGAGGCCGCTTTCGCGACGAGCCTTTATTTCATTTTCCGTACCATCGGCTGCCTTACAGGCTCGTTCTTTCTGCGTGTCATGAACAACCGCACGTTCTTCACTATCAGCGTTGTCATGATGGCGCTCAGCATGGTAGGAATGTTCTTCGGAACGTCTAAGGCCGTGCTCTACGTGGCCATCGCCCTTGTAGGTTACGGTAACTCAAACGTGTTCTCACTGGTTTACTCGCAGGCATTGCTTTCCGAACCGGACAAGCAGAACGAGGTCTCAGGGCTCATGATTATGGGATTGTTCGGCGGAACGGTGTTCCCGCTCATCATGGGCTTCGCCAGTGACGCCGTAGGTCAGGCCGGCGCGGTAGCCGTTATGGCAGTAGGCGTAATATATCTTCTCACTTATATTAAAAACGTAAAACATTAACAACGGCACGGGGCATGGCGTGGCGGCACGCCGCGGCCCGCTGAATAAAAAATAATACAGCAATGAAGCATACAGATAATTTAATCGTAGGACTGGGCGAGGCGTTGTGGGACGTGCTTCCCGAAGGTAAAAAATTAGGCGGTGCGCCTGCCAACTTCGCGTATCATACGCGCCAGTTCGGTTTTAACTCAATAGCAATAAGCGCAGTAGGAGAGGACAAGTTAGGCGACGAGACACTGGCCGCTCTCGACGAGAAAGGCCTCGACTACAACATTGCACGCGTGCCGTATCCCACGGGAACGGTGCAGGTAACGCTCGACGACAACGGCATACCGACATACAACATACGTGAGAACGTGGCATGGGACAACATCCCCTTCACTCCCGAACTTGAGGAGATAGCCAAGAACTGCCGCGCCGTCTGCTGGGGTTCGCTGGCTCAGCGCAACGTGGTTTCGCGCGAGACGATACACAAGTTCCTCGACGCCATGCCCGACGGTGACGGCCGTCTGAAGATATTTGACGTCAATCTGCGCCAGAACTTCTATAACGAGGATGTGCTCTGCGACTCTCTCCGCCACTGCAACGTGCTGAAAATCAACGATGAGGAGCTGGTCATCATAGGCCGTATGTTCGGCTATCCGGGTCTCGATATGCGCAATAAGTGCTGGCTCATACTGGGCAAGTACAATCTCGATATGCTTGTGCTTACGTGCGGCACCAACGGCAGCTATGTGTTCACTCCCGGCCACATGTCGTTCCAGGAGACGCCGAAGGTAGAGGTGGTAGACACCGTCGGCGCGGGCGACTCGTTCACAGGAGCCTTCTGCTCAGGCATACTTAAGGGTATGTCAGTGGCCGAGGCTCACAAGATGGCCGTGGAAGTGTCGGCATACGTCTGCACACAGAGCGGCGCAATGCCCGTATTGCCGGGCAGCATAGTCAACCGCGTGGCAGGCAATTAATTACGGATGTTTCATGGTTAGATTGGTTTTTGTTTAGGTAAAAGATTGTTCCGGGGTAACAAACTATAGTCTTAATCACGGGCAGAACGGTCGGGGCGCAAGCCTGCACCGCTCTGCCCGTATCGTGTCGGGGCATCATCGGTGTCCCGACACGATGTCTGTATTGTAACGTGATGATATTCAATGCGTTATCAAGAGGCGGCCTTTTGCTTTGCGAAAGACCGCCTCTTGCGTTGTAATCGATGACCTTTTGCCGTGTAAAAGGTCACCTCTTGCGCCGCATCATGAAATCGGTTAATGAAAAGTCTGTCAGCTCATACGTTAAAAACACGTATATGTATGAGCCGTCTAAGATATTTTTGTGTACTTTTGCAGCAGGCAACGTCGCGGCCGCTTGTCACCGCGGCAGGTGCCGGCAGGCGGCTGTGCCGCTGTGGAGCGCGGCCGGAAACAGTCCGGGAGGTTACATATAAAACTACATATTATGAAGATTGCAGTAATAGGCGCCGGCGCGATGGGCGGCGCGATGGTCGAAGGCTGGGTAAGGAGCGGTCGTGTCAGTGCGGCCGACGTTACCGTTACCGCAGCACATCAGTCTACGTTAGAGCGCTACGCGCAGCTCGGCGTGCGCGTTACTACCGACAATGCTGAGGCTGCCATGTCGGCGGATATAGTGGTGGTGGCGGTGAAGCCGTGGATTGTAGAGCAGGTTCTGTGTCAGATAAAGCCTGTAATTAACCCCTCACGGCACATCGTTGTGTCCGTTGCGGCGGGTGTCTCCGGCGACAGTCTGAAGGCCATGCTCGCCGGAGAGGGCGGCTCTCTGCCCCGCGTTTTTATCGCCATACCCAACATCGCGATGTCAGTGGGCTGCTCTATGACGTTCATCGTGCCCGTAAACGCAGGCGACGAGGACACCCGCAGGATAGAAGCGCTGTTTAACTTAGCCGGGACGTCGCTCATAGTAGACGAGAGCCGCCTCGGCACAGGCACGGCCTTGGCCTCTTGCGGCATAGCTTACGCCATGCGTTACGTCAGGGCTTCAATGGAAGGCGGCGTGCAGCTGGGCTTCAAGGCCGACGTCTCGCGTGACATAGTGCTGCAGACGGTAAAGGGAGCGGTGGCCCTGCTGCAGGCCGGAGGCGGTCATCCCGAGGCTGAGATAGACAAGGTGACCACGCCGGGAGGCCTCACCATACGCGGTCTTAACGCCATGGAACGTGCCGGTTTCACTAATGCCGTGATACGCGGACTGGTCGGGGATAAGTGAAAAGCTGAACGGGAGAAGTGGATAATCCGGAATATCAAACCGCGTGTTGCTGACGTGCTTGACGGTGAGGGTGTGGCTTTATTGGCAAAGTTTCATCGTCTGCCTTTCGCTTTCTCGTTATTTATTTGTATCTTTGTCGGGATTATAACTTGAAGAAGTTTTTATATGGAAGATGCAATCAAACAGATAGGCGAACGCCTGAAGGGCCTCAGAGAGGTGCTCGACATCCCGGTGCAGGAAGTTGCCGACCTTTGCGGCATTCCGCTTGACACATATCTGAAGACCGAAGAGGGCGAAGGCGAACTCTCTATCAGCAGTATGCAGAAGATATCCAAGCAATACGGCATAGCGCTTGACGTGCTGCTCTTCGGCGAAGAACCGCACATGAGCACGTATTTCCTTACCCGCAAGGGACAGGGAATGAGCGTTGAGCGCCGCAAGGCATATAAATATCAGAGCTTGGCGAGCGGTTTCCGCGGCCGCAAGGCTGACCCGTTCATGGTTCTTGTAGAGCCTAAGCCCGATGATACTCCCCTCGAAAAGAACTCACATCAGGGTCAGGAGTTCGATATGGTGACCGAAGGCAGCCTTGAGATAACCATAGGCAGGAAGGTACTTATACTCAACGAGGGTGACAGCCTCTACTTCGATGCGTCGCAGCCTCACTGCATGCGTGCCTTGGGAGGTAAGGCCGTGAAGTTTCTCGCGATAATTTTTTAGGATCAGGCAGCGGAGAGACCGGGACAGGCCACGCGCCGGCCAAGGACTGACGGAGCAGCACTGCGGCAGTGAGGAAGGCGCGGTGTACTTGTTTTAATATAAAGGCAGACGGCAGAGAACCGGCGCACGAGTCTCTCCATGCCGCAAGATAATAGCAGAATAAGGAAATGATAGAAAGATTTTTGACGCAGACAAAGTTTACGTCAGTTGAGGATTACAAGGAGAACCTGCATTTCATAATACCCGGCAACTTTAATTTCGCATACGACGTAATGGATGTATGGGCGGCAGAAAAGCCGGACAAGTCGGCTCTTCTGTGGACCGATGAAGAAGATAACTGCATCCGCTTCACGTTCAAGGATCTGAAGGAGCAGAGCGACCGCGCCGCCTCTTACTTCCAGACGCTCGGCATCGGCAGGGGTGACGTGGTAATGCTGATACTCAGGCGCAGGTACGAGTTCTGGCTGTCAATGCTCGCCCTGCACAAGATAGGCGCCGTGGCTGTGCCCGCTACGCACATGCTGACCACGCACGACATTGTCTACCGCAATAACCGCGCTGACGTTAAGGCCATTATCTGCGTGGGCGAGGACTATGTGCTGGCGCAGGTCGCAGGCTCGGTAAAGGACAGTCCGACGCTTAAGGTGCTGATAAGCATAGGGCCGGAAGTGCCCGACGGGTTTCACGACTGGCACAAGGAGTGGACTGCCGCGCCGCCGTTTGTGCGCCCTGAGCACGTGAATGACAACGGCGACACCATGCTGATGTATTTCACCAGCGGCACGAGCGGCGAGCCGAAAATGGTCGCTCACGACTTTCTTTACGCCCTCGGGCACATTACTACGGGCGTGTTCTGGCACAATCTGACCGAGGACAGCATTCATCTTACCGTCGCCGACACGGGCTGGGGCAAGGCCGCGTGGGGCAAACTGTACGGGCAGTGGTTCGCGGGAGCCGCCGTGTTCGTGTTTGAACACCGGAAGTTTACCGCCGACAAGATAATGCGCAAGATAGAGCAATACCACATAACGTCGTTCTGCGCGCCGCCTACGGTGTACCGCTTCATGATACACGAGGACTTCTCTAAGTACGACCTGTCATCGCTGCGCTACTGCTGCACGGCGGGCGAGGCGCTTAACCCCGCCGTATTCGACAAGTTCTACGAGCTTACCGGCATAAAGCTGATGGAAGGTTTCGGCCAGACCGAGACCACGATGACGCTCGGAACGATGCCATGGATGAAGCCGAAGCCCGGCAGCATGGGCATGCCCAACCCGCAGTATGACATCGACTTGGTGCGCCCCGACGGCTCTTCGTGCGAGGACGGAGAGACCGGTGAGATAGTGATACGTACCGGCCGGGGCAAGCCCATAGGACTTTTCAAGGGTTATTACCGCGACAAGGAACTTACTCACGCGGCCTGGCACGACGGCATTTACCACACGGGCGATGTGGCATGGCGCGACGAGGACGGCTACTATTGGTTTGAAGGCCGCATTGACGACGTTATCAAGAGCAGCGGCTACCGCATCGGACCGTTCGAGGTGGAGAACGCGCTGATGACTCACCCGGCCGTCGTTGAATGTGCCATAACGGGCGTTCCTGACGATATTCGAGGCATGGTGGTGAAGGCTACCGTGGTGCTCGGCAAGGACTGGAAGGGCAAGGAAGGCCCTGAACTGATAAAGGAACTGCAGAACCATGTGAAGCATGAGACCGCACCTTACAAGTATCCGCGTATCATCGAGTTTGTTGACGAGCTGCCTAAGACTATCAGCGGCAAAATAAGACGAGTGGAGATAAGAGATAAGGACAAAAAGAAAAGGTAAAAAGGTAGAAAAGTAAAAAAGTAAAAAGGGAATTAAGAGTTAAGAATTAAGAAAGAAAAGAAGTGAGATTGAGACAGAGATGCCCGGAAGGATAGTTATAAAGGTAGGGAGCAACGTGCTCACCCGTGACGACGGAAAGCTCGACGTTACGCGTATGTCGGCAATTGTTGATCAGTTGGCTTGGCTTCGCGGCAACGGCTACGAGGTGATACTCGTGTCGAGCGGGGCCGTGGCCAGCGGTCGGGGAGAGCTTAAGGTGGAGCGCAGGCTCGACAGCGTGGAGCAGCGCCAGCTGTATTCGGCACTGGGTCAGGCCAAGCTCATCAACCTGTATTACAGTCTGTTCCGTGAATACAGGATACCCGTGGGACAGGTGCTGACGATGAAAGAGAACTTCGCCTCGCGCCGCGAATACCTTAACCAGCGCGCCTGCATGACGGTGATGCTCGGCAACGGCGTGCTGCCGATTGTAAACGAGAACGACACCGTGAGCGTTACCGAGCTGATGTTCACCGACAACGACGAGCTGTCGGGTCTCATTGCATCGATGATGGACGCCTCGACTCTGGTGATACTGAGCAACGTTGACGGAATATATGACGGCGCGCCGACCGACAAAAAGTCGAAAATAATAGCCCGCGTGGAGCACGGCAGCGACCTGACACGATACGTAAGCAGCGGGAAAAGCGGCTTCGGGCGTGGCGGCATGATAACGAAATGCAACATCGCGCGTAAGGTGGCCGACGAGGGAATACGCGTTATCATTGCCAACGGAAAGCGTGACGACATTCTGATAAATCTCGTCACGGCTCCTGAAAATGTGCCCCACACTGAGTTTGTGCCGGCCGAACAGCCCGTTTCGGGCGTGAAGAAGTGGATAGCCCACAGTACGAGTTTCGCCAAAGGCACCGTCCGCGTAAACCGCAAGGCAGCCGAGGCACTGCGCGGGGAAGCGGCCGTGAGCCTGCTGCCAGTGGGCATAACGGCCGTTGAAGGCGACTTTGAAGAGGGCGACATAATAAATATTGTCGGCGAAAACGGCGAGAGATTAGCCGTAGGCCGCGCCTCTTACGGCAGCGACGAGGCGCGTGCCGGCATGGGAAAGCACGGCATGCGCCCGCTGGTTCACTATGATTATCTTTACATCGACTGAAAAAGAATAATGTGAAAGATGAAGTTTGACGATATATTTAAAAAGGTAAAGCAGGCCGGACACACGCTCGCCATGATACCTGACGAGGCGAGAAACGAAGTGCTGCTGGCCGTGGCCGACGCCATAGAGGCACGCAAGGACGAACTGCTGAAGGCCAACGCCGCCGATCTTGAGCGCATGGACAGCTCTGATCCTCTGTATGACAGGCTCCGGCTGACGTCCGCACGACTTGACGGCATTGCCTTAGACATGCGCCACGTGGCAGGTCTGCCGTCGCCGCTCGGCATAATTACCAAGGCGAGGACGCTGAGCAACGGTCTGCGGCTGCACCGTGTCAGTGTGCCGTTCGGCGTAATAGGCGTGATATATGAGGCCCGGCCGAACGTCAGTTTTGACGTGTTCGCGCTCTGTTTTAAGTCCGGTAACGCCTGCATTCTTAAGGGCGGACACGATGCCGACAGTTCAAACCGCGCCATAGTGAGCCTTATCCACGATGTGATAGAGCACTGCGGCGTGTGCTGCGCGTCGGTTGTAGAGCTGCTGCCGGCCACGCATGAGGCCACGGCGGAGCTTCTCTCGGCCGTAGGTTACGTTGACCTGTGCATTCCGAGAGGCGGAAAGAACCTTATAAACTTTGTCCGCGACACGGCGAAAGTGCCGGTGATAGAGACAGGCGCGGGCGTGGTGAACACATATTTCGATGAGTTTGGCGACGTGGAGATGGGCAGCCGCATCATAAATAACGCCAAGACGCGGCGCGTAAGTGTATGCAACGCCCTCGACTGTCTCGTTATCCACAAGTCAAGACAGGCTGATCTGCCCGCCTTATGCGCACAATTGGAACAAAGCAACATCGTTATTTACGCTGACGACGAGGCCTACGCGGCGTTGGACGGTCATTACCGGAGTGACCTGTTGCGGCACGCCACGGCCGAAAGTTACGGCACTGAGTTTATGGATTACGCCATGGCGGTGAAGACTGTGCCGTCAATTGACGCCGCGATAGAGCACATAGCCCGCTTCGGCTCGGGTCACAGCGAGTGCATAATAACGCAGAACGAGGAGCGGGCACGTGCCTTTCAGGCAGCGGTAGACGCCGCCTGCGTGTACTGGAACGCACCGACAAGCTTCACTGACGGCGCGCAGTTCGGCCTCGGAGCAGAGATAGGAATAAGTACGCAGAAGCTTGGACCGCGCGGTCCGATGGGTCTTGAGGAGATTACCACCTACAAATGGATAATCGAGGGAGAAGGCCAGATAAGGAAATAAATATAAATATAATAAGCAAAACATAATGAGAACATTCATCAACGTAGACGACATCGGCGACCTGAAGCAGGCTTTGGCCGAGGCGGCGGAGATAAAGCAAGACCGCTACAAGTACCAAGAGCTGGGTAAGAACAAGACTCTGCTCATGATATTCTTCAACAACAGCCTGCGCACACGCCTCAGCACGCAGAAGGCGGCGAGTAATCTCGGCATGAACGTGATAGTGCTCGACGTGAACGCCGGCGCATGGAAACTGGAGACCGAGCGCGGAGTGATAATGGACGGAGACAAGAGTGAGCATCTGCTCGAGGCTATCCCGGTTATGGGATGCTACTGTGACATGATAGGAGTGCGCTCGTTTGCCGGGTTGACCGACCGTGAGTATGACTATGCGGAGACGGTGCTGAAGCAGTTCATCGAGTACAGCGGGCGTCCCGTTTTCGCAATGGAGACGGCCACGGTGCACCCCCTGCAGGCCTTTGCCGACCTGATAACGATAGAGGAACACAAGACCAAGGCGCGCCCGAAGGTCGTGCTTACGTGGGCTCCACACTGCCGCGCGCTGCCCCAGGCTGTGCCAAACTCGTTCGCGCAGTGGATGAACGCCGCCGACGTTGACCTCGTTATAACTCATCCGGAGGGCTATGAGCTTGACCCGAAGTTCACCGGTAACGCCCGCATTGAGTACGACCAGATGAAGGCTCTTGAGGGTGCTGACTTCGTTTACGCCAAGAACTGGAGCTGTCCGGGCGTAACCAATCCTGCCGACTACGGCAAGATACTCAGCAAGGACATGTCTTGGACAATCGATGAGACCCATATGGCGGTGACCGATAACGGCAAGTTCATGCACTGTCTGCCCGTTCGCCGCGGTCTGATAGTTACAGATGACGTTATAGAAAGTCCTGATTCACTCGTTATACCCGAGGCCGCAAACCGCGAGATTTCAGCTGAAGTGGTAATCAAGAGAATGCTTGAAAGCCTCTGATAAGTCAGCAGGTAGGTCAGCATTTGGCTTTAAAGGATAAAAAATTTTGCATTCCGGCTGATTTACATTATCTTTGCACGGAACATAAATATCAACCGAAATGAAGATAGCTATTATCGGTTACGGCAAGATGGGCAGGATGATTGAGCAGATAGCCCGCAGCCGTGGCCACGAAATTGTTTGTATAATAGACATCGACAATCAGCAAGACTTTGACTCGCCTGAGTTCGCTTCAGCTGACGTTGCCATAGAGTTTACTAACCCGACGGCCGCTTACGGTAATTATCTTAAGGCCTTCGCCAAGGGCGTTAAGGTTGTCTCAGGCTCTACGGGATGGATGAAAGATCACGGGGACGATGTGCGACGTATGTGTAATGACGAGGGGCAGACGCTCTTCTGGGCGTCAAACTTCAGCGTGGGCGTGGCCGTATTCTCTGCCGTTAACCGCTATTTGGCGAAGATAATGAACGGTTTTCCGCAGTATGAGGTCAGTATGGAGGAGACTCACCATGTGCATAAACTCGATGCTCCGAGCGGTACAGCCATAACGTTGGCCGAGGAGATAGTTGATAATCTCGACCGTAAGACGGGCTGGGTAAAGGGCACTCTGCTCGCTCCTGACGGCTCACTGATCGGCTCTGATGTCTGTGACGCTGACAAAATTGTCATTGACAGCGTGCGCCGCGATGAAGTTCCGGGCATCCATACGATAAAATATGACTCTGAGGCTGACTGTATCACCATTACTCATGATGCCCACTCGCGTAAGGGCTTTGCCCTCGGTGCCGTACTTGCGGCCGAATATACGACTGAGCACAGCGGCCTGCTGACTGTCAGCGACATGTTTAAATTCTGACGAAAGCTCTCCTGTATTATTACCGAAGATAATGATAGACAAAGAAAAAGATAAAATAAACATGCGTAAACAGTGGGTGAAGTTCGCCGTGGTGGCGGTGCTTTACCTGCTCTTTCTGCTTTGGGTAAAGAGCTGGTGGGGACTTATCGTTGTGCCGTTCATCTTCGATGTGTACATAACAAAGAAGATAAAGTGGCAGTGGTGGAAGAGCTCCGAGCCTCCTGTGCGCTTCATCATGTCGTGGGTAGATGCCATTGTGTTCGCTCTCGTGGCCGTATATTTCATCAATCTGTTTTTCTTTCAGAACTACGTCATACCCTCATCGTCACTCGAGAAGTCGCTTCTTACGGGCGATTACCTCTTCGTAAGCAAGGTAAGTTATGGCCCGCGCATACCTCAGACACCGTTGACGATGCCCTTGACGCAGCACACTCTGCCCGTGATTAATTGTAAGTCGTACATAGAATGGCCTCAATGGGACTACCGTCGCGTTAAAGGCTTGGGCAATGTGAAGCTTAACGACATTGTTGTTTTTAACTATCCGGCAGGTGACACGCTTGTTTCAAACGAGCAATACCAGGCCGCCGACTATTACCAGATGTGTTATTCGTTCGGCAGTCAGCTGCTTGCGTGGCAGCCGGACTTCACCTCCATGACTCCGCAAGAGCAGTATGACTGGTTCGCAAAGATATATGCCGCGGGCCGTCAGTACATCATTGACAACCCGAGTACTTACGGAAAAATAATCTCCAGGCCTGTAGACCGCCGCGAAAACTACGTAAAACGGTGTGTAGGTCTGCCCGGACAGACGCTTCAGATCAAGAACCGGATAGTGTATCTTGACGGCAAACCCAACAAGGAGCCTGACAATGTGCAGTACACTTACTACATTAAGCTGAAGCAGCCAATACCCGATGACCTCATGGATGAGCTGGGAATAAGCATGGAAGACCTTACAAGTCTGAACCAAAGCGGGTGCATGCCGCTGACGAGACGTGCCCATGACGCCCTCATGAAGCGTAAAGACATAGTGGAAAGCATCACCCTCAACACCGACACCATTGTTGGAGACGTCTATCCTTTGAACGCAGCTACGGGCTGGACACGTGATAATTACGGTCCGGTATGGATACCGAAGAAGGGTGCGACGGTACGTCTTACGATGCAGAACATTGCCGTTTATGAACGCCCAATACGCGTTTATGAGGGTAACGACCTGCAGGTTAAGGACGGAAAGATATTCATCAACGGCCGTCAGGCTGACAGCTATACCTTCAAAATGGATTATTACTGGATGATGGGTGACAACCGTCACAACTCGGCCGACAGCCGTTACTGGGGCTTTGTGCCTGAAGACCACATCGTGGGCAAGCCTATCTTCATCTGGTGGAGCAGCAATCCTGACCGCGGAGGCTTCTCTGGCATACGCTGGCACCGGCTGTTCAAGATGGTGGATGATATAAAGTAGGGAGGGTTCTCAGGTTATACGGTTCTGCGGTTTGAAGGTACACGGCTTCCAAGGAGTTGATAAATTGGCTTCTGACCGCATAACCTCAAAACCTATAACCCTAAAACCTTACAACCATACAATGAAGACTGCGCTCAGGTTTGTGTTGGCGCTCATAGTCACAATCTTGCTGATGCTGGCTTTCCGTGCGCTTGTGTTCACCGTATATACGGTCAGGGGAACGGCTCTTGAGCCTGTTCTGATGGACGGCGACCGTGTAATAGTGAACCGCTGGAGCTATGGTCTGCGCGCGGGTGACGGCCGCCTGTTCGGCTATGCGCGGTGGATAGGGCGGCAGGTAGGGCGGGGTGACCTCGCAGTATTCAACAATCCGGCCGACACGTTGAGGCCTGTACACCGGCGTGAGGCTCTCGCTTGCTATTGCACGGGCGTGCCGGGGGACACTGTAACGGCTTCAGGCGTAAGGCTGACGGTGCCCGGCAAGGATGTCGTGATAGGCGTAACACCGGCCAACGCGCGGCTTATCGGCTACCTGTACGACAGATATGAGGGGCGCAGAACGGCGGTGAAGAACGGCATGCTGTGTGTAGACGGCCGCCGGGTGAAGTACGCCACGTTTACGAAAGACTATTACTGGTTCAGCTCCGGACATGCTTCAGACACGTGTGACTCGAGATTTTTCGGCTTCGTACCTGAGGATTTCATTGTCGGCAAGGTAGTGATGCTGCTGTATTCATTAGACGGAGCGGCTCGTTTCAGCGGTCGGCTGCGTGACGGCCGCTTGCTTCTTTTTATTCGTAACGAGGCCGACTGAACCTTATTCAGCACCTCGAACGGCTACGAATGGCCGCGTGAGGCGAAACGTTTAACTGTATTATGATGTCACAGACACTTCTTTCCTCTGCATATTTCGGTCCGATACAATGGTATCAGAAGCTTTACCGCTACGGCAAGACGTGCGTTGAGGCCTGCGACAGCTTCATGAAGCAGACCTACCGTAACCGCTGCCTGATAGCCACAACGGCAGGTGTGCAGGTGCTTACTGTGCCCGTAGAGCGCACTGCTTACGGCGGCGCGGGTGACGGCCTGTCAGCTTCAGGAAAGTGCCTCATGCGCGACGTGCGTATAAGTGACCACGGCAACTGGCGACGCCTCCACCGGAATGCGCTGGCGAGTGCCTACGGCGAGTCGCCGTTTTTTGAGTATTATGCTGACGACTTGCGGCCGTTCTTCGAGCGAAAGTGGACCTTCTTGTATGACTTCAACATGGAGATATGCCTCAAGATGTGCGAGCTTATCGGCATTGAACCGGAAATCGAGCCTACGACGGAATATATCCCTGCCGGTGACGTGCGGCTTGAGGGTACTGACGACTTCCGTGACGTGATACGCCCCAAGCACCCGCTGCCGGACGAAGGGTTTGCTCCGAGGCGTTATTACCAGGTGTATGAGCGCAAGCACGGCTTCATAAGTAACCTCAGTATACTCGACCTGCTCTTCAATATGGGAAACGAGAGCATACTTTATCTTTAACGGATATAATGAGAGCCGTTGTCTACAATCTGACAACGGCTCTCTTCCTTCACGTTAGTATGTTATGAAAATTTGAGAGAATTGAAACTTCACAGTTTCATTTTGTTGTTTTATTAAACACTGTTTTTATAGAGAAAGCATAGAAAATTTCTTACTTTGTTATTGTGGCAGCGGCCGAAACAGCCTGCATAGAGTCTGTTTTTACCGAGTCTCCCATGGCCACTGACGGGCCTACGTTTGTCTTCCGGACTGCAGCCACGCCGTTTTCCCGGCTGTCACTCTTTGTAAAAGCTACCTGGGCAGCGTTGCCGAGCGTCAGGAATATAGCCACTACCGCGGCCGCCTTGAACAGCGGCATGAGCCTCTGGCTCATCTTTATCGTGCGAGCCCTTACCGGCTCCGGCTCGTCGATACGAGCCATTAAACACTCGTCAAAGGCTTCGCCGAGTGTGTCGGCGGTTGTCGCTGTCTGCTCATACGCGAACAAGTCACGGTATTTCATGAGGCTTGCCGGTATGTCCTTTTGGCTGAAGAACGTGCGCAAGATCTTCTCTTCTTCGAGCGATGTCTCGCAGTTCCAGTAGCGTTCGAGCAGCTGTTCGATATATTTATAGTCCATATCCTTCAATTTTATTATACCTTTGCTTCACTGCCTGGCGTGCTCTGAAGATGTTTACCTTTACCTGTTCCTCGGTAGTTCCGAGCGCCTCGGCTATCTCCTTGTAGCTTTTGCCCTCAATGTCGCGCAGCTGCATACAGCTGCGTTGTTTCTCGGGCAGTGAGTCAATGATGCGTCTTACCTGCTCTACCCTGTCGCGCTGCATCATGCGTTCGTATGGATTGGCTCCCGGGTCAGAAGCCTGGGCTTCGTCATCGCCTATCGGCCGGTTGCCGTTGCCGGCTCTTTTCACTCTGTCGAGCGACAGGTTGCGGCAGACGGTCAGGCTGAAGGCCTCGATTGAGTCGATGTCTTGCCAGTTGTCGCGTCTGTTCCACACTTTTATCAGTGTGTCCTGCACTACGTCTTCAGCCTCCTCCCGGCAGAGCGTTATTCTCAGTGCGAGGCGGTAGAGAACGTTTTTCAGGGGCAACACATCGTTGCGAAAACTG
>C._urophasianus_2_cecum__coassemble_120_pt1 | contig 20941 bp, 16 predicted proteins | sample C__urophasianus_2_cecum__metabat2_low_PE_008 | metagenome-assembled genome bin C
ATTATGGGCTAACCCCTGTTTTGAAAACGTTGCGTTTCTATTTGGACTTTTCACAGTAAACCGGAAGAGCCGGTAAACCGGAGGCAGGCAGACCGGCAAGCAAGGAGATTGCATGAGAAATTAAGAATTAAGGGTGAGGAATTAAGGAAGAAAGCCGATACACATTGACAGGCCTTGCATACAATATCTGCCGCTTCTGCCTGATTGTCCGCTATCATGTCGATTGGCCGGATGCCTGCAAGGGATAACTGCACCGCACACATTAAATTTATGTTAAAACGGGGGGGGGTAATTGGGCTGTTCTGAGTTAAAATGCGTATTTTTGCATTATAATCTAAACCTACTAAAAACTGATTTATGAGACAGATTAAGACAATCTTTATGTCGGCTGCTTTGCTGGCCTCTACGGCTGTGCAGGCAGTCAAGGTACACACCATAGGTGACTCTACCATGGCCACCTATGAGGAGAACACTACCATGAAACGCGGCTGGGGACAGATGTTCCAGCAGTTTTTCACCGATGGCGTGACCGTGAACAACCGTGCCAAGAGCGGCGCCAGCAGCAAGAGTTTCTACAAGGAGGCTGCCTACTGGGAGTCGGTAAAGACGCAGATTGAGCCGGGCGACTACGTTCTGATACAGTTCTCGCACAACGACGAGAAGAACAACGGCATGGACGGTGACGCCGTGACAGCCTATTATAATAGTATAGGTGAGACTGCAAAGGCCGAGGCTACCGACTACCGCGGCACTACGGCAAGCGGCACTTACAAGGAATATCTGCGCAAATATGTAGAGGAAACGCGCGCGCTGGGCGCTACGCCTGTGCTCGTAAGTCCGATATGCCGTAACTATTTTACCGGCAGCACCATACGCCGCAGCGGCATGCACGACCTCGGCGATGACTTCTCAATACTCACGGCTGGGGGCATAAAGGAAGGACAGAGCGTGCCCGCTGACGACCATACGTATGACTATCCGTACCAGATGAAGCAGGTGGCCGACGAGATGGGAGTGCAGTTTATCGACATCACCGCAGCCACCAAGGAGCTATACGAGAGCTACGGCAGCGCGCAGACCAAGAGTCTGCTCTTCACCGCGGACGACAATACCCATACGTCGGCCATGGGTGCCACGCTGATAGCACGCCTCGTGGCGCAGCTGCTACAGCAGGCAGGCATCCTGACAGACTACATCAGCCTGACAAGCGACATCACCGTAAATCCCTCGCCGCTTGACTTCGGCAATGCTTACAAGGGCCAGAGCAAGACAAAGGAAATCAACATCAGCGGCTTTGACCTTCAGCCGGCCAGCGGAACGGTGACCGTAGAGGCTGAGGGAGACATACTCATCTCGGCTGACGGGCAGGAGTTTACCAACTCGCTTGAGCTTGAATACGAGGGCGGCAACATGATAGCCACGCTCAAAGTGCGCTGCGATTTCGCCGAGGAAGGACCAATTAACGGCAAAATCAAGGTGACTAACGGCGACAAGACCGTAACGGTTGACGTTGCGGGAGAGGCCGTCACCATTGCCGAAGGCGTTGAGACGCAGGCTTACTGGCGGCTTGAGAGCAGCGACGAGTGCACCGTCACAGGCCCCGTGACTGTGCTCGGGCAGAGCTTCAGCGGCATGTATGTACAGAAATACTCAGCCCCGAACAGTGCGACAGTATGGCCAGACTGGACAGGATACACGGCCGACCGCAAGACTCAGCGCTGCCTGATAGAGGGCGACGTATGGCCGGCAGGCGAGATAGACGAGGTCTCAACACGCTACATCGAGTTCGCCGTGCAGCCGGCTAAGGGCACAACGCTCAACATAGACAGTATTTCGATGTTCGTTTGCGGCTGCGGCGGCAACGGCATGTGCAGCAAGATATACTATTCCAAGGAAGAAAACTTTGCCAATCCGGTTAACATCTTCGAGATGAAGAAGATGCCGGCTAACAACATGCAGTACGTTGAGGCTACTCCGGTGCTCGAGCTTAAGGAGGGCGAGACGCTCCGCGTGCGCGTATATCCGTGGTATAACGGCGGGGCAACGGGCAAGACTATCTGCCTGAGCGATGTAACAATCCACGGCGTTACGGTTGACGGCACTGCCGGTATAGGTTCTGTAACGGCCGGCAACGCGGGCGAACCGGTGAGCGTAAAGTATTACGGTGCAGACGGAACAATGCGCAGCGGGATGCAGAAAGGCCTCAATATCGTGCGTACCGAATATGCCGGCGGCAACTCGAAATGTGAGAAAATACTGAGATAAACATTAACTTACCTATTCAATAATGAGAACTTTAAAAATTAAACTGAAGTCCGTGCTTGCCATGGTTACGGCTGTATTCATGGCAACCGGCACGGCCGCGGCGCAGCAGCAGGGCGAAATCAACGCCACCGACGCTACCGTGGCATGGTCGTTCAATCAGGGAACAGACAGCCCTACAACGGCCGACAACATATCAGTGCCTGAGGCTGTGTCGTCATCTTTCTACTCGCTCGGCGACAATCTTTACATCTATGGCTCGCAGGCCATCGCCGGCGAGAACCTTACACAGCTTAATCCTACCGTGAAAAGCAACGCTGTTGACGAGGATGCCTACATCTCTTTCTCGTTTGTTCCGAAGAAAGGTGTCAGCTTCACGGCCAAAAGCCTGTCGTTCAACGCTGCCAAGTTCGGCACTGACGGCGGCATAATGGACATCTACGCAGTGTCCGGAGACAAACGCGTAGCACTTGTAACCAATTACCAGCCGTTGCGTAACAATGTAGGAATGTCAAGCGCAAACTATGACATCAGCGCCCTCGGAACGGTAAATGAGCGTGTCGACATAATCTTTTATGTCTACAACTTGAACGACAACAAGCAGATAGGGCTGAGCCAAATCAAGATAACCGGCGACTTCAACGGTACGCCTGAGGATGTGCCTGTCTACACATTGGCCGTAACGGCAGCAGATGCTGCGGCAGGAACAGTAAGCTCTAACCCCGCCGGAACTGAGTTTGACGAGGGCACACGCATAACGGTTACTGCCACGGAGAACTTCGGTTACCACTTCGCGGCGTGGGTTGACGAGACCGGCACAACCGTGTCTGCCGACAATCCCTACTCATTCGAGATAAGCAAGAACACCACTCTCACGGCCACCTACACCAAGAATAACGTTTATGCGCTGAATCTTGAGCTGGAAGGCGGCGCCAACGCCAACTTAGTACAGTTCGCCCCGGAGGGCAACGTGGTTGACGGAGTGCATTATTATGAGGAAGGCACGGACGTGAGACTTACCGCGCTTGACAACCGCATACTGACGTTCACCAACTGGGAGGACAGCTCCACCGACCCGGAGCGTGACGTAAAGATGGACGGCGAGAAGAATCTTACGGCCACATTCTCGGCAGAGGACTACATCGTAGGCTGGGATCTGTACAACGACAACCCGACATCCGAGCGCGCTGCCGACTACAAGGACGAGACTGAGAACGCGGGTCTGCTGTCGCTGCGCAACGAAGCCGGCAACACATCAACGTGGCTCGCCAACGGCGTGGCTAAAGGGCAGATGAACGGCAAGTACGCCGCGCGCGTATGGCGTCCGCTCGCTGACAGGTATTACTTCGAGATATCATTCTCCACCAAGGGCTACGAGAACATCAGGCTGTCAGCCGCCGTTGGCGACGACTTCAACGCCCACGAGACTGTTTACGCGCAGGTAAGCCTCGACGGGACCAACTATACCACGTTCGGAACGTACCACTTGCCTTACCGCGCATGGGACTCGGAGGAGTTTGAGCTGCCTGACAGCGTAGCAGGGCAGGATCTGATACGCATCCGCTTCATGCCTGACTGGAGCTCACAGCTGGTAGGAAGCGAGAGCGAGAACGACGGACTGGCCGTGGCCGAGATATTCGTCCTGGCCGACAAGGACATCGTCAACGACAACGAAGCTCCCGGAATAGTGTCCACCCTGCCTAAGAACGGAGCAGAGGGCGTTACCGCCAACGGCTCGGTAATACTGACTTTCGACGAGAAAGTGGCCGCAGGCAGCAACGGCGGCAAGGCCACTCTTGACGGCAGGGAGATAGAGCCGGCTGTAAGCGGCAAGACCGTTGTCTACCGCTACACAGGCCTGAAGTACGCCACAAAGTACACGTTCAGCCTGCCTTCGGGCGCGATAGAGGACCGCAGCGGCAACGCCTTTGAGGGCATCGAGCTCGAGTTCACCACGATGGAGAGGCAGCAGCCCGAGGCACGCGTGTACGACGCCGTTGTGGACCAGGACGGAACGGGCGACTACCTCACCGTTCAGGCGGCCATAGACGCGGCCCCCGAGAACAGGATCAGGCCATGGCTGATATTCATAAAGGAAGGCACTTACAAGGAGCACGTCAACATACCGGAGAACAAGCCTTACCTGCACTTCACAGGCCAGAGCCGCGACAAGGTGAAGATAACCGACGACAAGCTCAGCGGAGGTGACAACGCGCTGCCAGTTGACGACGGCGCCACGTTCGTGGCGCGCTCGTCCGACCTCTACTTCGAGGGCATCAGCTTTGAGAACTCCTACGGCGTGGAGAAGAACGACGGGCCGCAGGCTCTCGCGCTCAACACCAAGAACGACCGCGTAGTGTTCAACAACTGCGGTATGTACAGCTATCAGGACACATGGATAACGCCGAGCGAGTCAAGCTGCCGCGGATATGTGAAGAACTGCTTCATCGAGGGGGCGGTCGACTTCATATACAACAACGGCGACTATTTCTTTGACGGATGCACGCTCAACATCGTCCGCAAGGACGGGGGATACATCGTGGCCCCGTCTCACGACGCCGGGTCGAAGTGGGGTTATGTCTTCATGAACAATACGATAACCGCTCCGGGCGTGCCGTCGGAGACCAGTGTATGGCTCGGCCGCCCGTGGCACAACCGGCCAAAGACCGTGTTCATCAACACAAGGGCAGAGGTTACCATCCCTGCCGCCGGATGGTTTGACCACATGGGAGGCATACCGGCAGTCTTCGCCGACTACAACACGATGGACGCTGACGGCAACCCCGTTGACCTTACCCACCGCCGCAGCGAATACTGGTATGTCGGCGACAGCGGGGACACCATAAGGGGCACAGCCAAGAACCGCCTCACCGACGAGGAGGCCGCACAGTACACGATAGAGAACGTGCTGCGCGGCACTGACAGCTGGCAGCCGGAGCTGCTCACCGAGCCGTGCGCCGCGCCCGTGCCGGTAATCAGCGAGGAGAAGAAAGAGATAACATGGGAGGCCGTGCCTTACGCCATCTGCTACGTGATAACGAAAGACGGCAAGGTGGAAGGCTTCACGACAAACACCTGGTGCACGTATGACGAAGGCTCAGTCTACAGCCTGCAGGCCGTAAACGAGTACGGCGGACTGAGCCGGGCAGCCGTGGCTACATCAGAGCCGACGGGCATCGGCAGCGTGGAAGCAGACGGAGAGCTGACCGTAAAGGGCATCTATACCGCTGACGGAATGAGACTTAGCTCGGTGCAGAAGGGTCTTAACATAGTTGTCTATACCTCTGAGAACGGACATACCGTAGTACGCAAGGTGATAAAATAAAAACGCTGACTTTCTAAAAGAGAGCCTTTTGCAAGTCAAAAGACCCTCTTTTACACGGCAAAAGGCCGTCTTTCGCATCGTGAAAGGCGGCCTTTTTGGTTAGATATTGTTTATCTGTGCGCGGTTACTTGCTGCTCCACTGTCCGTGCAGTGTGCAGTACTCGCGTGCGTAAACGTCAGTGGCGTCGGTGTAGAACACGGCCTCGGGCTTCTCGCCGGGCTTCAGATACTTGCGCTGTGCCTTGCCGTCCTCAACCAGCTCAATCCACTCTATGTAGTGCTCTTCGGTCATCGGGTGCTCTACGCTTCCAACCTTAACCTTGTATCCGCCTTCTGTTTTCTCTATTACGGGCACGTGCTTCTCGGTAGCCGCGTCGACGGTGTTCTCTTTCAAAAGCTCCATGGGCTTGCCGCAGCATACTAATGTGCCGGCAGCGGGATGCAGCACTTCAACGATGTTGCCGCATACGGGGCAACGGTAAACTTCGTTCCTGTTCGTCATGATCTTGTTCCTTTCTTTTAATTGTTATGTTAACGTGGCCGCAAGGGGCGGCTCACGCCTTTTTATTTGTGTCTTATCGTCTTGTAAATGGCTGCCTCAGAGGGGTTGTTCGTCGTCCTCAGACGTATTGTTTTCGCCGGTCTCATCGGTCTTTTCGCTCTCTGGCTGCTTGTAAGAACCGTCGAGTATGGCGCGGTAAAGCGCCGGGTCGTTTATTATGCGGCACGCCTCCTTCATCTGCTTGTCGTATCGCAGGCTGTTCTCTACGGCTCCGCCCTGATAGTAATACGCCGTGACGATGTCGTTGGTGATAATCTGCCTGAGCACTTCCCCGTGCATGTCAAGGTCGCGGGCGATGTTGTGCTTCAGCTTCTTCTCAAGGTTGTCAAACTCCGTTCTGGCGTCGTCGTAATAGCCCTCGAACTGCACTATCTTCTTAAGAGACTTCAGGGCACGCTCGCTCTCGGGGTCGTAAGTGAAGCCGCTTGCCATGACGCGCTTCTTGAACTCCTCGTAGTCGGCGTCGCTCAGCTCAAACTCCGATGCAGGCGCGATAGCCGGGTGGGCTGCGATGTAGTCAACCTCATAGTCGAGCAGCACCTCGGTAGAGTCTAATCCGCTGACGGTCAGATAGTAAGCGATGTTAGGCAGCGAGTCGGGACGTACCTCGATGTCGGGCTTTATGCCGCCGCCGTCACGTACTTCGCGGCCTCCGGCCGTGTGGAACACCTTGGTCAGGCTGTCAGGTATGTGCTCGGTATAGCCGCCGCGGGCGTGGCGGTAGTTGATAGCCTGAATGCAGCGGCCGCTCGGGATGTAGTATTTCCCGGTGGTAAGTTTCAGCTGCCCGTTGTACGAAAGGTCTACTGGGCGCTGCACGAGACCCTTGCCGTAAGTGCGTGTGCCTAATATCACGGCGCGGTCGAGGTCCTGCATGCTGCCGCTGGTAATCTCGCTGGCGCTGGCAGTCTCGCCGTTCACTAAGACTACGACGGGCATTACAGAGTCTATCGGGTCAACGGTTGAGGTGTAATCGTAGTTGGCACGCTTCAGCTTTCCGCGCGTCTTCACTAACGTAAGCCCCTTGGGCACGAACATGTTGACTATCTCTACGGCCTCGGAAAGCGAGCCGCCGCCGTTGCCGCGCAGGTCGAGCACGAAGCCCTTCATGCCCTTATGCTTCATCTCCACAAAGACCCGGCGCACGTCCTTGGCGCAGCCTTCGGTGAAACTGCTGAGGTTAAGGTAGCCTATGCTGTCGGGGCGCAGGCCGTAATAAGGTATAGTGGGCGTCTCGATAGAGCGGCGCGTTATCCTCATCTTCATCTCCTTGCCGGTAGACGGGCGGCGTATTGTCAGCACGAATGTGGTGCCGGGCACACCCTTCAGATGCGAGCTGACGTAAGCGGGATACTTGCCCGCCATGGTAGAGTCGTCAACGGCAAGGATGATGTCGCCCTTCTTAAGCCCCGCCTCGGCGGCCGGACTGCCCTGCATGGGCTCGTCTATCACCACGTTGTCAATCTTCTGGTTGTAACGTATCACTGACCCTATGCCGCTGTAGCGGCCCGTAATCATGGTCTTGAGGTCCTTCACCTTCTCCTCAGGGTAATAAACGGTGTATGGGTCGAGCGATCTCAGCATCGAGTTTATGGCCGTACCCACCGCCTCGTCGGCGTCAAGCGTGTCGACATACATAAGGTCAAGGTAGCCGTAAATCTCGTTGAATACCTGCATGTTCTTAGCTACGTTGAAGTTGTGGTCATTGTCTTCCTGCGCCGATAAGGCCGCCGAGGGCAGCATGAGTAGCAGGAAGAGCTGCAAAATACGTATTTTCATTTTGTTGATTTTTGTCATGCAATAATATAATAAGTAACGTCAGGCGCGGCGTAAGGCCATCATCCGGTGCCCGGCACGCGCCGCCTTGTTATATGCAAAGATATATCTTTATGGCCGTAAAATGCCGTCTTTCAGCTGAAAATTATTGTATTTTGTGCGAAAATTCAATTTTTTAGCAAAAAAATTTGCACGCTTCAGGAAAAAGCATTACCTTTGCATCGCATTTGAGACCAAATGTTATACTGCTTCAATAGCTCAGTTGGTTAGAGCACCTGACTGTTAATCAGGGGGTCGTTGGTTCAAGCCCATCTTGAAGCGCGGAAGCCCGAAGGTTATCCTCCGGGCTTTTTTATTGTCGGTAAAATGCTGAAAGCCGGCGGTTTATATAAGTCCTCAGACGATTGAAGCAGCCTGTTGCAGAGCATGAGACCCGCTGTTTGCTGACTGATTGTTGACTGATTAAATTTAACGTAAGATGCCGGAAATCAGTTAAGCAATGGCTTCTTTAACGTCTATAACCTGAAGAAAAATTTTGCGCTACGGGCGATTTGCATTATCTTTGTACCCTGATTATGGACTATATTTTCACTACGCGGATGATGGTCCGCGACTACGAGTGCGACATTGAAGGCATCGTGAACAACGCTAACTACCTGCATTACGCCGAGCATACCCGCCACCTGTTTCTGCAGAAGTGCGGTCTGAGCTTCGCCGAGATGCACCGCCGCGGCACTGATGCCGTTGTGGCGAGGATGAATCTGCAGTTCAAGACGCCGCTGAGATGTGACGATGAGTTTGTCTCATGCCTCAACCTGAAGAAAGAGGGTCTGCGGTATGTCTTCCTGCAAGACATCTACCGCGCCGCTGACAACAAGCTGTGCTTCAAGGCTGCGATAGACCTTGTATGCCTTGTCGGCGGCCGCCTGGCCCACAGCAAGGACTACGACGAGGCTTTCAGACAGTATATCGGCTGAAGGCCGGCACGTGTTGTCTGAGGGCGAAGGCACCGCCACCTGTGCCATTATCCGTTATCAGCCATTTATCTGTACCCATGTCTGAACTTATCAACGTACTTACACTTGCCGCTGTAGAGCATTTCAACCCCGGCATGGCCTTGAGTCTTTACCGCGCGGCGGGCAGTGCCACGGCAGTGTTGGACAACAGGCTGAACATACGCGACATCATTCCCGGCTGCCCGCAGCGTGTGGCCAATGCCCTGGCTGATGTCAGTGCGGCGCGCAGCCGTGCCGGGTTTGAGGCGGAATACGCCTCGCGCCACGGCATACAGGTGCTCGTTAACGGTGACGGCCGTTATCCTCAGCGTCTCGCTGACTGTGAAGACGCGCCCCTGGTTATGTTTTATAAAGGTACGGCCGACCTCAACCGCGGTCACGTAATCGACATTGTCGGCACGCGCCGCTGCACCGCTTACGGGCATGACTGCGTGCGGGCATTCGTAAGACGGCTTAAGGAGCTGTGCCCGGACACGCTGATCGTCAGCGGTCTGGCTTACGGGATAGACATCTGTGCCCACCGCGAGGCACTCACGTCGGGGTTTGACACGGTGGCCGTATTGGCTCACGGACTTGACTATCTGTACCCTCCACGTCATAAGGACACGGCACGCGAGATGCTGGCTCACGGCGGACTGCTGACCGAGTTTTTCACTCATACCAATGCAGACAAGCTGAACTTTCTGCGGCGTAACCGCATCGTGGCCGGCATTGCCGATGCCACTATCGTGGTTGAGAGCGCCGGCCACGGCGGCGGACTTGTGACGGCGCGCATCGCCACGAGCTACAACCGCGACGTGTTCGCCTTCCCCGGCCGCATCAATGACGAGTATTCAGCCGGCTGCAACAATCTTATACGTGACAACAAGGCCGCCCTGCTGACCTCGGCGGACGACTTTGTAGCCGCCATGAACTGGCATACCGGCGCTCAGATGACCGAAGCGCGCCGCCGCGGCATCGAGCGCATGCTCTTCCCCGACCTGACGGCCGACGAGCAACGCGCCGTAGACGTATTGCAAAGAGATAACGACATGCAGCTTAACACGCTGGCCGCGACGCTCAATATGCCCGTAGGCAGCCTGTCGGCCATGATGTTCTCGCTCGAGATGAAGGGCGTCGTGAAGAGCCTTGCCGGCGGTGTTTACCACTTAATTGAAATCAGTTGACAAGCAGACAAGATACAAGCAGACCAGCAGACGAGGGAAAGGGAATTAAGAATTAAGAATTAAGAATTAAGAATTAAGAAAAAATGCTTATCAGCTCCTATCAGTCCTATATTTTTAGCTCTTAAATTCAGGCAGGCAGTAGATTTACCACGCAAACAGCAAGTCATTCGGCTATAACTTCTAACGCCCGCAGGGCGTGATAACTTCTTTAACTTCTATAAATTCTAAAGAAAACAGACCATGACCATAGGCAACATACAGTTTGGCGAGCGCCCCCTGATGCTCGCGCCGATGGAAGACGTTACCGACATAGGTTTCCGCCGGTTGTGCAAGCGGTACGGAGCGGCGATGGTATATACCGAGTTCGTCAGTGCCGAGGCACTTGTGCGCTCGGTCAAGAGCACTATGGACAAGCTCACGATAAGCGACGACGAGCGCCCCGTAGGCATACAGATTTACGGCCGCGACGCCGGGTCTATGGCCGAGGCGGCACGCATCGTTGAGCAGGCCAAGCCCGACCTGATTGACCTTAACTTCGGATGCCCTGTGAAAAAGGTGGCCGGTAAGGGCGCAGGAGCCGGAATGTTACGCGACATTCCGTCACTTCTTAGGGCAACAAAGGCCGTCGTTGACGCTGTGAGAGTGCCTGTGACGGTGAAGACCCGCTTAGGCTGGGACTCGCAGAACCTTGTAATAGAGGATTTGGCCGAGCAGCTGCAGGACTGCGGCATACAGGCTCTGACCATACATGGCCGCACCCGTGCACAGATGTACACCGGCGAGGCTGACTGGACTCTGATAGGTAAGGTAAAGCAAAACCCGCGCATACATATACCCATTATCGGCAACGGCGACATCACCACGCCCGGGGAGGCGCGGCAGGCGTTTGAGCGTTACGGTGTAGACGCGGTGATGATAGGGCGCGCAACGTTCGGTCATCCCTGGCTGTTCAAGGAGATACGCGACTATCTTGACGGCCGCGGCCCAGACCCGTCATTTGACTTCAACCGCAAGTTGGACATCCTTGAGGAGCAGCTGCGCATCAACGTGGAGCGCATCGGTGAGTATCGCGGCATACTTCACACACGCCGCCACCTCGCCGCCACGCCCATATTCAAGGGCATACCGGACTTCCGCCAGACGCGTATCGCCATGCTCCGCGCTGACACCGTTGACGGGCTCATGCGTATTCTTGAGGAATGCAGAAAGTTGTTAAGTTAGGTCTTACGGTTATTAGGTTATGAGGTTTTATGGTTATGGGGTTATTAGGGTTTAAGGTTATCAGGTCTTATAGGATTAATAGGACCAATAAGACTGATACGCCATATAAGCTGACAAGACTATTGACTTTAACTCCTCTAACTCCTTCTAACTCCCTTTAACTGCTAAAGCATTTGTCTTAACTCCTTTACTCCTTAACTTCTTAACTCCTTTACTCCTTAACTTCTTAACTCCTAAAAGAATATGTCTTCATTTCAGTCACGTACACAATTGTTGCTCGGAGCAGATGTAACCGGCCGTCTGGCGCAGGCCCGCGTGATAGTGTTCGGAGTGGGCGGTGTAGGCAGTTGGTGCGTCGAGGGCCTTGTACGCTCCGGCATCCGCCATATCACCATAGTAGACCGGGACCGCGTATGCGGGTCCAACGTCAACAGGCAGCTAATGGCCACGGCCGAGACGATAGGCCGGATAAAGGTTGAGGCTATGAAAGAACACCTGCTCGGGATAAGTCCCGGGGCAGAGATTGACGCCCGGTACGAGGCCTTCAACGCCGCGACGGCAGCATCGTTCGACATCGGCAGCTACGACTACGTTATCGACGCGATTGACAGTCTGCAAGATAAGATGCTGCTGATACGCACCGCATGCGATGCCCGCGTGAGGCTGTTCTCGTCAATGGGAGCCGCGCGCAAGCTCGACCCTACGCGAATCCGCGTGGCCGAGTTCTGGAAAGTCACAGGCTGTCCGCTGGCCCGCGCCCTGCGCCAAGGTTTCAAGCGGTCGGGCCGCTTGCCGTCACGTAAGTTCAAGTGCGTGTACAGTGACGAGCTGCTCGACAACGCCGGAACGTCTGACGAGCCGCGCGCCAACGGCTCATTAGTGCACATCACCGCCGTGTTCGGCTTCACATTAGCCGGTCTTGTAATCAAAGATATAGCCGGACATGCAGGCTGACACGCCTCAGGCGGCATCGCTGGCAGCAGCATTTTTGGTATTTTTATAATCTTTTATTTTGCTTGGGGCACATTCTTTATTAACTTTGCAGACTTACAGGAATGGTGTTCAGACTGCTGCCGTGCGCCGTTAAATTGCGGTAAGGGCGGCAGACGGGTGTCATGCTTACATGAACAAAGTGAAAATGGAAAATGTAAACAACAGCAATAACGAGTTTGTAAGGCAGGTGGCCGGGCAGAAATATGAGTTCGGTTTCACCACAGACGTACATACAGACATCATTGATGTGGGGCTGAACGAAGACGTCGTGCGCCTTATTTCACGGAAGAAAGGCGAACCGGACTGGATGCTCGATTTCCGCCTTAAGGCTTTCCGCTATTGGCAGACGCTTGAGCAGCCCACGTGGGGACACGTCCACGTGCCCGCAATAGACTATCAGGCAATATCATACTACGCTGACCCGATGGCTAAAAAGAAGGACGAGGGCAAGAAGGAGATTGATCCCGAGCTGATGAAGACGTTTGACAAGTTAGGCATTCCGCTTGAAGAGCGCCTCGCCCTGAGCGGTCAGACGGCCGTCGACGCGATAATGGACTCTGTCTCGGTGAAGACGACTTACCGCGAAAAACTGGCCGAGAAGGGCATTATATTCTGCTCTATCGGCGATGCGGTGAAGCAGCATCCGGACCTCGTACATGAATATTTGGGCTCTGTAGTGCCTTATCGCGACAACTTCTTCGCCGCGCTTAACAGTGCAGTGTTCAGCGACGGTTCGTTCGTCTACATACCTAAAGGAGTACGAAGCCCCATGGAGCTGAGCTCATATTTCCGTATCAACGCGCGCAACACCGGGCAGTTTGAGCGCACGCTTATCATCGCCGAAGACGACAGCTACGTGTCTTACCTCGAGGGATGCACCGCTCCGATGCGCGATGAGAACCAGCTTCACGCCGCAATCGTCGAGATAATAGTAAAAGACAATGCCGAAGTGAAATATTCAACCGTGCAGAACTGGTATCCGGGCGATGAGCACGGACGCGGCGGGGTGCTCAATCTCGTGACCAAGCGAGGTGACCTGCGCGGTGCCAATTCAAAACTGTCGTGGACTCAGGTGGAGACAGGTTCGGCCATAACATGGAAGTATCCGTCGTGCATTCTGCGCGGAGACAACTCTGTGGCGGAGTTTTACTCGGTGGCGGTGACCAACAATTATCAGGAGGCCGACACCGGGACGAAGATGATTCACTTAGGAAAGAACACCAAGAGCACCATTATAAGTAAAGGTATCAGTGCCGGACACAGCCAGAACTCTTACCGAGGACTTGTGCGTGTGTCGCCCAACGCTGACAACGCACGCAACTATTCGTCGTGCGACTCGCTGCTGCTCGGCAGTGACTGCGGTGCCCATACCTTTCCTTATATGGACATACACAACGACACGGCGATAGTGGAGCACGAGGCAACGACCAGCAAGATAAGCGAGGAGCAGCTCTTCTACTGCAACCAGCGAGGCATACCCACAGAGCAGGCCGTGAGCCTTATAGTCAACGGTTACGCCAAAGAAGTGCTCAACAAGCTGCCTATGGAGTTTGCCGTTGAGGCTCAGAAGCTGCTCAGCGTGTCGCTGGAAGGAACGGTGGGGTAAAGCCGTTGCTAATTCATAATTCATAATTCATAATTCATAATCGGGCCATTTGCCGGATTTTTGGATTAAGCTTTATGTGTTATGGATAAACTTCAGCGATACAGTTGTGAATTATGAATTGTGAATTATGAATTAAGAATATGTTAGAAATAAAGAATTTACACGCAAGAATAGGTGACAAGGAGATATTGAGGGGCATCAACCTGACGATAAAAGACGACGAAACGCACGCCATAATGGGGCCTAACGGCTCGGGAAAGAGCACACTCAGCGCCGTGCTTGTAGGCAATCCGCTGTATGAGGTGACTGAGGGTGAAGTGACATTCAACGGCAAGGACCTGCTTGCCATGAAGCCTGAGGACAGGGCGCACGAGGGTCTTTTCCTCTCGTTCCAGTATCCGGTGGAAATTCCCGGAGTGTCAATGACCAACTTCATGCGTGCCGCTGTCAATGAGAAGCGCAAGTATGAGGGCAAGGAACCGCTTAATGCGGCCGAGTTTCTGAAGCTGATGCGCGAGAAGAGAAAGATTGTGGAGCTTGACAGCAAGCTGTCTAACCGTTCGGTGAACGAGGGCTTCAGCGGCGGCGAGAAGAAGCGCAACGAGATTTTCCAGATGGCTATGCTTGAGCCAAAGCTGAGCATTCTCGACGAGACTGACTCCGGTCTTGACGTCGACGCGCTGCGTATCGTGGCTGAAGGCGTGAACAAACTGCGCACGCCGGAGTCAAGTTGTATCGTCATTACGCACTATGAGCGCCTGCTTGACATCATCAAGCCCGACATCGTTCACGTGCTCTACAAGGGCAGGATAGTAAAAACCGCCGGTCCGGAGCTGTCAAAAGAAATCGAGAAACGCGGCTATGACTGGATTAAGGAAGAAGTGGGAGAGTAAAGGTCTTGTGTTTTTTTAGTAGACAAGGGACGAGGTACAAGTTAACAAGGGACGAGAGGCCAGCAGACAAGAAGATGTGCCCTGCAAGCAACAAAGCATTTGACTTTAACTACTTCTAACTACTCTAACTCCCTTTTAACTACTGAAAAAGACAAATGGCTTTAACTTCTAACGCCCGCAGGGCGTGATAACTTCTTTAACTTCTCTAACTTCTATATAAGATAAATGAATAGCGAAAAACAATATATCGACCTTTACGGGCAGTGCCGTGACATGCTGATGAGCCACAGCGCGGCACCGATGAATGCCGTGCGCGATGCCGCTTTTGAGGACTTCAAGCGTCTCGGCTTCCCCACGAAGAAGGTTGAAAGATACAAGTACACGGATATCCAGGCATTGTTTGAGCCTGACTACGGGCTTAATCTCAACCGTCTTGACATACCGGTTGATCCGTATGGGACGTTCCGCTGCGACGTCCCGAACCTCAGCACATCGCTTTACTTCATGCTTAACGACGGCTTTTACGATAAGGCTCTGCCTAAAGGACATCTTCTGCCCGCAGGAGTTGTGGTAGGTTCGTTGGCCAAATACGCGGCTGGACATCCTGACTTTGTGGCCAAATATTATGCCAAACTCGCCAAAACGGCTGACGACGGCATCACCGCACTCAACACAATGCTGGCAGAGGACGGCCTGTTAGTGTATGTTCCGAAGGGCGTTGTGGTAGACAGAGCCGTGCAGGTAATCAATATTCTACGCTCCGATGTCGACCTGATGGTAAACCGCCGTGTGCTGATAATTGTCGAGGAGTGCGCCAGGATAAAGCTTCTGTTCTGCGACCACGCCGCCGACGACCGCCGTTTCCTCGCCACTCAGGTGATAGAGGCATACGTCGGCGACAATGCCTCGCTCGACCTTTACTGCCTGGAGGAGACCCACGTGAAGAACGTACGCGTAAGCAACGTGTTCATTGAGCAGCAAAGCAACAGCCGTGTAAGCCATAACGTGATAACACTTCACAACGGAGTGACACGCAACCGCACCGACCTTGTCTTAGCGGGCGAGGGTGCCGAGTGCGACCTTCGCGGCTGCGTGATAGCCGACAAGCATCAGCACGTGGACAACAACACGCTGATTGACCACCGCGTAGGCCACTGCACGAGCAACGAGCTGTATAAATATGTGCTCGACGGCAATGCCGTCGGCGCGTTCACAGGCCGTGTCCTGGTGCGTCACGGAGCACAGAAGACTATCTCGCAGGAGACCAACCGGAATCTCTGTGCCACCAAGGATGCACGTATGTACACCCAGCCAATGCTCGAGATATATGCCGACGACGTGAAGTGTGCCCACGGAAGCACCGTCGGTCAGCTTAACGATGCGGCTCTGTTCTATATGCGTCAGCGTGGAATAAGCCTCAAGGAAGCCAAGCTGCTGCTTGAGTTCGCCTTTGTAAACGAAGTAATCGACGGCATCAAGCTCGAGCCTTTGCGCGACCGTCTGCACTATCTCGTGGAGAAACGTTTCCGCGGCGAGCTGAACAAATGCGAAGGCTGCAAGCTGTGCAGATGATTTTTTCAGTAGTCAGAAGTAGTTAAAGCAGTTATTGCTTGTTTCACTCGCAAGTAGTTAAAGTCATTACCCTTCATTCGAGAAATGACAATGTGACGTGAAAAGGATGTTAAGCTAATGACTTTAACTACTCTGACTACCCTTAACTACTTTAACTACTTATACCATTATGCTCAACCTCAACCGGATACGTAACGATTTCCCGATACTCAGCCGCACGGTGTACGACCGCCCGCTGGTGTATCTTGACAACGCTGCCACGACGCAGAAGCCGCGCTCAGTGGTGGAAGCCATAACCGACGAGTATTACAACGTGAATGCCAACGTTCACCGCGGTGTGCATTACTTGTCACAGCAGGCCACCGACCTGCACGAGGAAGCGCGGGAAAAAGTACGCCGGTTCATCAACGCGCGGTCAACAAGCGAGATAATATTCACCCGCGGCACTACGGAGAGCCTTAACCTCGTGGTGTCCTCTTTCTGCGATGAGTTCATGCAGGAGGGCGATGAAGTTATTGTATCCGTAATGGAGCACCACTCCAACATAGTGCCGTGGCAGCTCCAGGCGGCGAAGAAAGGCATCTCTATTCGTGTCATTCCGATGACCGACGGGGGCGAGCTTATGCTCGATGAGTACGAGCGGCTGTTCACCGACAGGACAAAGATTGTAAGCGTGACTCACGTCAGCAATGTGCTCGGAACGGTAAATCCGGTGGAGGAGATGATACGCATAGCCCATGCTCACGGCGTTCCCGTAATGGTTGACGGTGCCCAGAGCACGCCGCATTTCGCTGTTGACGTTCAGGCGATGGACTGCGACTTCTTCGCGTTCAGCGGCCACAAGATGTACGGGCCGACAGGTATAGGTGTGCTTTACGGCAAGGAGGACTGGCTCGACCGCCTGCCGCCGTATCAGGGCGGAGGAGAGATGATAGAGAGCGTACGCTTCGAGAAGACCGTCTTCGAGCATCTCCCGTTCAAGTTTGAGGCCGGAACGCCCGACTATGTAGCCACCCACGGACTGGCAAAGGCCATCGACTACATAACCGCAATAGGCATGGACAACATCCGGCAGCACGAGCAGGAGCTTACCCGCTACGCCATGCGGCGGCTCGCCGGGATAGAAGGCATACGCCTCTTCGGCCGTGCTGAGCGTAAGGACGCCGTCGTCTCATTCCTTGTAGGCAACATCCATCACCTCGACATGGGCACGCTGCTCGACCGTCTCGGCATTGCCGTGCGCACCGGCCACCACTGCGCCCAGCCCCTCATGATACGTCTCGGCATACAGGGAGCCGTGCGCGCCTCGTTCGCCTTGTACAATACGAAGGAAGAGATTGACACCCTTGTGGAGGGAATAAAGCGCGTCGCCCGCATGTTCTGACGCCGTTCATCCGCCGTCAGGCAGCCGCGGTGACGGCTGTCAGTCCCTGCCGCGCGCCTTTCTCAGAGCCAGCACGAACCATACGCACGTCGCGATTCTTATAATAACAGGATAATCCATTGGCATGGCCACGGCGAAGAACGCCGCCTGAGCTTCCGTCATAGCCTTAGCGCGGGTCATGCTTACCTCTGTTTCGAGTACGTGTGAGTAATAGCGGCGCAGCCATTCCATGGGCAATCGCAGGGTCGCGCCTGCCTTCTTTATTATGTCCGCACACCTTTTCATTATCCCCTGATTGCCAGTCAACATTATTTGCTTTTCCATATTCATGTGGTTTATAGTTTTGTTTCCGGTTGCAAAATAAACATCCGTTCGTGCACAATAAGTTCACTAATCGTCCGTTTTTAGTTAAAGAAAGATAAAAGCAATGCTTAAAAGCCACTTTTACAGCGGTCTGACAGAGGCCGGATGCGACGAGGCGGGGCGCGGATGCCTTGCAGGAAGCGTGTACGCGGCAGCGGTGATACTGCCCGAAGGCTATGAGAACAGTGCCCTCAACGACTCCAAGCAGCTTACGGCGGCCCGGCGTTATGAGCTGCGCGCCGAGATAGAGCGCGACGCTATAGCGTGGGCCGTGGGCGTGGCTTCGGCAGAGGAGATAGACAGGATAAACATCCTCAACGCCAGCATATTAGCCATGCACCGCGCTCTCGACCGGCTTACGGTACGTCCTGAGGCCATTATCGTTGACGGCAACCGCTTCAAGCCTTACCGCTTCATACCCTGCACCACCATTGTGAAAGGCGACGGAAAGTATCTCTCTATAGCGGCGGCGAGTATCCTTGCCAAGACTTACCGTGACGACTATATGGACCGCCTGGCCCGAGAGTATCCCCAATACGGCTGGACCGACAACAAGGGCTACCCCACAAAGGCCCACCGCGAGGCCATAGAGCGGTATGGCATAACGCCGTATCACCGCAAAAGCTTCAAACTCTTGCCTAATTCACAATTCACAATTTATAATTCATAATTCATAATTCACAATTCTTAGTTTCTTCAGTGCGTCACGATAAACTTGAGCGTGAGTTACAGCTGATGCTGCTGCTCACCGAAAACCATAATTACACCGTCAGCGAGCTGTGCGACAAGGTAGGCATATCACGCCGCAATCTGTATTATTATCTTGAGTTCTTCCGCGACTGCGGATTTAATGTTACAAAGAGCGGAACGTGTTATAAGATAGACCGTGACTCGCCCTTCTTCAACCACCTGTTCAACCGCGTCTCGTTCACCGAGGAGGAGGCCGTGCTGCTGCGCCGGGCACTCGACTCTTTTGAGAAAGGCAATCCCCTGACGCTCAGTGTCAGGTCAAAGCTGGCACGCTTTTACGACTTTGAGATACTCGCCGGTGAGGAACTGCGCGGGCAGACCGTGCAGAACATACGCACGCTCTACGAGGCTATCAAGACGAAGCGCCAGGTGGTGCTCATGGGTTACGTCTCGCCCCACAGCAGGACCGAGCGCGACCGCTTTGTGGAGCCGTTCCTGCTGATGCATAACAACAACGAGGTGCGCTGCTACGAGCCGGCCTCAGGCATGAACAAGACGTTCAAGCTGAGCCGTATGCAGGGCGTGCGTTTGCTCGACTCCGAGTGGGCTTACGAGAAGAAGCACCGCCGGATGTTCACCGATGTGTTCATGTTCAGCGGCGAGGAACTGCTGCCCGTGGAGATGACTCTCGGCACGCTGGCCTACAATGTGCTCAGAGAAGAGTATCCCCACGCCATGCGCTACGTCACCGGCGACGGCCGCGGGCGCCACCTGCTGCGCATGGACGTGTGCAGCTACGCCGGCATAGGGCGCTTCGTGCTCGGACTGTACGACGACATCGAGGTGGCCGGCGGCGAGGGCTTCAGGCTGTATCTTGACCGGAAAATAAGTCACATGGCCGGCCGGGACGCGTAACATGGTTAACTGTTACAACATGATGCCCGCAGGCTGCCGTAAGTCACGACAGCCGCAGACCCCTCTGTAACTCATTGATAATCAGTTATCCTGCAATATGCCTCCTTTTACACGCTAAAAGGAGGCATATTGTGTTTCAAGAGGTGGCCTTTCATGTTGCGAAAGGGCATCACTTATTTCATCACCGCCTTCATCATGCGGTCGATGCACTTACGCTTCTGGCCCATGTCAGGGTGAACGTAGAGATTAAGCGTGGTGCTGATGCTCGAGTGGCCGAGGATAGAGCTTACCGTCTTATAGTCACAGTGGCTCTCAATGCAGCGTGTGGCGAAGGTATGGCGCAGCCCGTGAAACTTCAGCCGTGGCATGTTGAGCGACGCCATGAGCTGTTTGTAGTACCGGCGGTAGACGCGCGGCTCTAACGGTTTCTCGCTGTTGGTCAGCACGTAGCCGCCCGGACACATAAAGCCGTTCAGCGGCCGCAGTATGCGCAGCAGCGAGCTGTTGATGGGTATGTCGCGGAGAGAGCTGGCCGTCTTGGGCCGTCCGATAATCACCTTGGTGGTCTTGCGCCCGCCGTCTGCCACGTATATGCGCCCGATAGTGCGGCTGACGGTTATCATGCGCGTGCCGAGGTCTATGTCGCTCCACTTCAGCGCGCATATCTCGCCTATGCGCATGCCCGTGCAGAGGCAGATGTACAGGCCGAGGTTGCGGAACGAGAAATGGCTGCCCAGAAAGTTCATCATCGTGCGCTGCTCCGCAGGCGTCAGCACCCGCAGCTCGCGGTGCGCCTCTTCTTTAGGCAGGCGGATGTCCCAGCCGTGCCACTCGAGCCACCCCTTGCGGCAGCCGTACGCGGCTATCATCCTCAACACGAGCAGTATGTCCCTTACCGTATGCGCCGAAAGCCCCTGTGACCGCAGCCTGAACACGAAGGCCTGTACGTCGCCGTCGTCAATGCCGGTGCGCTCGCCGAACACCGGCAGGATGTGTTTCTCGGCGTTGGTCATGTACGTTGAAAGGGTAGACTCTTTCACTAACTGACGCTTTGTCTCCTTCCACAGAAGGTAAACATCTGTAATCTTTTTACGTTCCATAGATTATATTCTTTAAAATTAAACCCGCAGAAAGTAATTATTTTATATGAATGTCCGCAAACATCCAATCAATAAATACGATGTTTGAATTCCGCCC
>C._urophasianus_2_cecum__coassemble_121_pt1 | contig 20821 bp, 19 predicted proteins | sample C__urophasianus_2_cecum__metabat2_low_PE_008 | metagenome-assembled genome bin C
TTAGAAGTGCAACTTCGCCACCTCCTGCCTCCGTCCTTGGAGCGTAGCGGAAAGGGCGGAGGCAGGAGGTGGTAACTCGGCAAGGTGTCAACCGGCAATACAAAATAAAAAAGGGAGACCACCGTCTCCCAAGGATTAACTACTTTTGTATTGTCAATTATGTATAAGCACTTAACCCGTGAGCAAAGGTACGCAATTTACCTGGGAAAACAAAAGGGTGAGACTCTGGAGATGATTGCCCGCTCCATAGGAGTCCACAAATCGGCCGTAAGCCGCGAAATCAGGCGTAACTCCACGCCGGGCGGCAAGTATGTATGGAACAAAGCCCACGACATGGCTGCGTCCCGTCAATGTCATACGCCCGGCAACAGGAGGCTGGCAGATGTGCTCAAGTTTCATTGGTTTTCAGTATTTTCTTTGTGTATTACAATTTTCAAGGAAATGATTCGTGGCCAGAAAAACAATATCTCATTTTATCAAAATTTTTAATGTGTGGTATTATGAAATAAATTTTCCAATTCTCTCATTTTCTCCATCAGCACAGCGAATGTCGGCTTTTCACCGTATATCATTGAAGATTGCATATCTCTGTAATCGCTGTGCCAATCGTTAATGACATCATCTGGAGGTAATAACCTTATGCGTTTGCGGATGTCGGGAATATAATCAACTCCGCTCATGCCCGTGAATAATTCACGATGATGGTGTATCGCATTCCAAAGTTCGTCGTTAGCAATAGCTCGTGCCGCAATGTCGGTATTCATCATTTGCACTAAGTCATATAAATGGCGAGACTTGCTGTTGTTCCTTGGATAGCTGAAAGTAATTATTCATACGCTTGTCTTGTAAAGGTTCTTATCCACGCCGGCATGAGAGCTTCATCTGCCAGCACGTTCTCCTTCTGTTCTTTTTGAAGTACATTCTTAATTTGTCTGGCTATATCGTCAGTTACATTATCTTTCCCTATTTCTTTTAAGGCAAACGTAACGAGCATAGCAAGCGGATTGGTGAATGAGAGATTCTTTGGAGTTGTGTATTTGAATTGTATCGACCGGCCGTTCCCAAGACTTATCTTTCGTGATGCGCCGTCAGTAAGATAAACTATATTCATAGGCACTTGTGCGGATATGCCCAATTTATTCAAAGCGTAAACGCCTGTCGGTACAATGCGGGCTCTATCCCTGCGGGCTATCGTCTCGGCAATCTGTTCCATTGATGGCATCAATACGCCAAGCCCTAAGACAGTATCTATCTCAGGATATGTGTATATGCCTCTTGCCAGACGGATGATGTCGCCTTTAGTGGTCAGCCGTTCAAGACTTTTGCCGACGGCCTTTACCTCACCGTATGACGTGAAATCAGAAGGAAAGAAGATGCTTCCTCTTCCTTTAGCTTTGATAGCTGTCAAAATATTGTCTTCTATGCTTGCCATTGCATTACATTTGTCGCAAAAATAAGAATTATTTGCGACAAAGCCAAGGCTTACTTAAATATAATGCGTTATTTAACATTACTGCTAAAATATTATATGACCAATAAACTTGATAAAAACACTTACTTCGCCTGATTCTACGTAAACAATGCGTAGACAAACTGTTTCAGTTAGGGGTATTTAGTGAGTTTTATTGATGATGACGATTCTTGTAAATAGCTGATAATCAGCGGTAATCATAAAAACAGCTATCACGGAATATCATATTATCGTTCTCATAATCTGGAGGTCCCAGGTTCAAGCCCTGGATGGCCCACACAGGAAAAGAAGCGCTAATTGCACGAAAAATACCGGGCATGAGGCTGAAAAGCAGCCACGGAAGGTGATCAAGGCCTGGGTATTCAGCAGTGGTGTCGGGGCGGTATGCAAGAATGACAGCGTTTATTTTATTGATACAAGCGGAAAGCCGATCAACGGCAAGAAGTTTCCATACGCAAAGGGGCACGATTATATGTATGACGGGGAGTTTTGCCAGATTAAAGTGGGTGACAAATACGGGATGATAAACAAGCAAGGCGAATGGGTTGTAGAACCTGTGTGGGATTTCGTAGCGATAAATGTTGTCCTTGCAAAGTTTTTGCTTTATAAGTACGGGAACAGGGTGGATGTCAGCTATGTGCCGGATTCCATAATGAAGGCCCCTGTCCTGGATTTTAGGGGAGACAGCATATTTGTCCCCTCTGATTCTACCATTGTTTATGTCAGGCAGGAACTGTGCAAATAAGCACTTCTTTTGAAGAATATCCGGAAAAAGGCACTTACGGGCAATCGCAAGTGCCTTTTTCTTTTTCGGCGTAAACAAAGCGTAAACAAAGCGGTGGAACTTGCCTGATGTTATTTGCCCGTTCCTTGTCAACTTGTCTGCCCGTTTCTTGTCTCTTGTCTCTTGTCTCTTGTTTCTTGTCTCTTGTCTCTTGTCAACTATAAATTCAATACGCCTTCTCATGCACACCGCTTACGGCGCGTCCGCTGGGGTCGTTCTTTCCGGTGAACGAGGCGTCCCAGGCGAGGGCTTCGGCGGTGCTGCAGGCCACGCTGGGCACACTGGGCACGCCGGCGGCGGCGCTGTCGCCGGGGAAGTGCGATGCGAATATCGAGCGGTAATAATACTCCTCCTTGCAGCGCGGCGGGTTTATAGGGAAGCGCTCGGCGGCGTGCTCCATCTCATAGTCGCTCACGCTGTCCTCGGTTATGCGCTTGAGGGTGTCTATCCACGAGTATCCCACGCCGTCAGAGAACTGCTCTTTCTGCCGCCAGGCCACCTCCCCGGGCAGCATGTCCGCAAAGGCCGAGCGCAGTATCTTCTTCTCTATCGTGTCGCCAGGGCACATCTTGGCCGCCGGATTGAGGCGCATGGCCACATCGAGAAACTCCTTGTCGAGGAAGGGCACACGGCCCTCGACACCCCACGCGGCCAGACTCTTGTTGGCGCGGAGGCAGTCGTAGAGGTGCAGCTTTGAGAGCTTGCGCACCGTCTCCTCGTGAAAGGCGCGGGCATCGGGCGCCTTATGGAAGTAAAGGTAACCGCCGAACACCTCGTCGGCCCCCTCGCCCGAGAGCACCATCTTTATGCCCATGCTCTTGATGACGCGCGCCAGCAGGTACATCGGGGTAGAGGCGCGCACGGTGGTAACGTCGTAAGTCTCTGTGAAATAGATGACATCGCTTATGGCGTCGAGACCTTCCTGAATGGTGTAGTTAATCTCGTGGTGCACCGTTCCGATGTGGTCGGCCACGAGGCGGGCCTTGACAAGGTCGGGCGCGCCCTTCAGTCCCACGGCGAACGAGTGCAGGCGGGGCCACCAGGCGGCGTCGCGCCCGTTGTCCTCGATGCGCCGGCCGGCGTATTTGGCAGCCACGGCGCTTATTATAGACGAGTCTAGCCCGCCGCTGAGCAGCACGCCGTATGGCACGTCGCTCATCATCTGGCGGCGCACGGCGGCCTCGAGCGCACGGCGCAGCTCCTCCTCATCAGCCCCGTTGTCTTTTACGGCGTCGTAACTGAACCAGTCGCGCTCGTAATATCGCCGTATCTTGCCGTCACTGCTGCTGAGGACGTGCCCCGGAGGGAACGGCTCGTAGCGGTCGCACTGCCCCTCGAGAGCCTTCAGCTCGCTCGCGACGTATAGCAGCCCGTCGTTATCATATCCGATGTAGAGGGGGATTACGCCGATAGGGTCGCGTGCGATGAGATACTCGTCCCGCTCGGCGTCGTACAGGGCGAAGGCGAATATGCCGTTAAGCTCGTCGAGAAAGGCCGTGCCGCGGTCGCGGTAGAGGGCGAGTATCACCTCGCAGTCGCTGCCCGTCTGGAAATGGTACTTGCCGGCATATCGCCGGCGTATGTCCTGATGATTGTAAATCTCGCCGTTTACGGCCAGCGCCTGTTTCTTGTCAGGGCTGAACAGCGGCTGGCGGCCCGACTCGGGGTCGACAATGGAGAGGCGCTCGTGGGCCAGGACGGCCGAGCCTCCGCAGTAAATACCGCTCCAGTCAGGTCCGCGGTGACGTATCTTGCCGCTCATGCGCAGTGCCTTCTGCCTCAGCTCGGGCGTCTGCTCCTTAATATTAAAAATTCCTACTATTCCACACATGGTTGTTTAAGTTAAAAGTTAAAAGTGAAGAGTGAAAAATCCATTTGAATAAGTGAAAAGTTAAAAGTGAAAAGTGAAAAATCCATTTGAATAAGTGAAGAGTGAAGAGTGAATAATCCATTTGCTTAGTCATTTGGATTTTTCACTTTTCACTTTTAACTTTTCACTCCATCAGATTTTTCACTTTTCACTCTTCAATTTTCACTTAATTATACGCGCTTTCTCCGTGTTCGTAGATGTCGAGACCTTCCTCCTCAACGCGCTTGTCGACGCGGATGCCGACGGTGCCGTCAACGATTTTGTAGAGGATGAACGTTACGACGGCACTGAAAACTATCGTTACGATGGTGGCGAACACCTGTACGCCCAGCTGATGCCAGTCGCCGTAGAGCGCGCCCTGCACGCCGCCCTCGCCGGTGACGGTCTGTGTGGCGAACACGCCCGTGAGGACTGAACCGATGATACCGCCGATACCGTGAACGCCGAAGGCGTCGAGGGCGTCGTCATACTTGAAGTGAGGCTTTATCACGGCCACCATGCAGAAGCAGACAATCGGGGTGATAATACCGATGCAGAACGCTCCGAGCAGCCCTACAGAGCCTGCGGCCGGCGTTATGGCTACCAGTCCGGCAACGGCACCCGTGCATGCGCCCACGGTTGTCGGCTTCTTGTTGAATATCCAGTCTATGGCCATCCATACAACGGCTGCCGTGGCGGTGGCGATATGCGTTACGAGGAAGGCGTTGGCCGCCAGGCCGTCGGCTGCCAGACCGCTGCCGGCGTTGAAGCCGAACCAGCCTAACCAGAGGAACGACGTGCCCATGAAGACGAACGTGATGTTGTGCGGCGTGATGGGATGACCTACGCGGTAGTCCTCACGCTTGCCGATCATCAGCGCCATGACGAGAGCCGAGATGCCGGCGTTGATGTGCACAACGGTACCTCCGGCGAAGTCTATAGCGCCCATCTCCTGCAGGAAGCCGCCGCCCCATACCCAGTGAGCCATCGGGAAATAGGCGATAATTGTCCACAGGATGATGAACACCATGTAGCCCTTGAACTTGATGCGCTCTGCAAACGCGCCGAGGATGAGGGCGGGCGTTATGAGGGCGAACATGCACTGGAACATTACGAACGTGAGCTCGGGGATGTTGCCCGTTGTGAGCGTGCCGATAGTTATGCCGTTGAGGAAGGCCTTGTCAAGGCCGCCCATGACGGCGAACAGCGGGCTGCCTGAGTCCTTAAAACCCGTGCCGAAGGCCCACGAGTAGCCTATGGCCACCCACAGGATGCTGACAACGCCCACGATGAGCATCGTCTGCATGATTACGCTGAGCACGTTCTTCTGGCGCACCAGTCCGCCGTAGAACAGCGCAATGCCCGGAATAGACATGAGCAGCACCAGCACCGTGGCCACAATCATCCACGCCGTGTTGCCGCTGTCGGGCACAGCCTCGCCCGTACCGGCCAGCGCTCCCGCTGCCGGGAGAGCCGCCATGAGAGCCGCCGCGGCCACTCTGCGGCCGGCTGTATATAACGGTGAAAACGTTTCTTTAATCCTTTTCATAATCTTTCTCCTTTTTGATTTTTTAATTACTTGATAATCAGTAACTTGCAATAAGCTGCCTTTCAGCCTGCAAAAACACGGCCTATCAGCGTGCGAAACGTGGCCTTTCGTCTCCTGATAAGACATCAGCCAGCCTCGCCTTTAATTTTTACTTGTTGATTTTTAATTTGCAACCCGCTAGCCTTTAATTTTTACTTGTTGATTTTTAATTCAGCGAAGCTGCCTACTTTTCCTGCTCGGCGTTATACAGGGCGATGTCGCCGCGCTCGCCGGTGCGTATGCGAATGGCGTCGTCAACGGGGATGATGAAGATGCGGCCGTCGCCTATCTCGCCTGTCCGGGCGGCCTTCAGTATGGCCTGCACTGACTTCTCGACGTTCTTGTCGCGCACGATGAGCGACACGAGCGTGCGCTCTATCGAGCTGGTGTCGTAAACAATGCCGCGGTAGATGCGCCCCTGGCGCGCCTTGCCGTTGCCGCGCACATCGTAATAAGAGAACCATTCGATGTCGGCTTCAAGAAGAGCCTTCTTCACGTCCTCAAATCTTGACTTGCGGATGATAGCTTCAATCTTTTTCATTGCTTTCTCTCTTTTTGTTACATTAATAATAAATATACAGTCAATAAGTAAATCTCAAGTGCAAATTTACAGCTTTTTGATACTTAAAACAATATTTTAGCAGCATTATGCAATAAGAAATCTTTATGTTTCTATAATTTTGCAGTCAATCAGGCGGTTTTAACTTCAATGTGTAATTATTACGGGTTGAAATCAAGCAAACAGTAAGCAAGACGGCCGTAAACATAAATTTTTGCCGTAAATATTGTTTAATGACTTCCATAATTACACTTTGCATAAATTCCGCATATATTTAATTTCAATCTGAAAGTTATCGGCCGAATGGCATGATATATAGTAACTTAAGATATGCAAAACCTCGATTTATGAGCGTAATGTCTTTTTTATTTAATCAAAATGTTGTAAATTTGCATCCATAATAATACAAAAGGACATTCATTAAGATAAAACCACATCAGAATGACAGCTCACGAGATAAAGTTCACAAAGATGCACGGAGCCGGAAACGACTACATCTACGTGAACACCTTATTATATAATATCCCTGACCCGGCCGCCGCCGCCGTGAAATGGAGCGACCGCCACAAGGGCATAGGCAGCGACGGACTGGTGCTGATAGGCGCGCCGGCGTCAGCCGGGGCTGACTTCTCGATGCGTATATTCAACGCCGACGGCTCTGAGGCGATGATGTGCGGCAACGCTTCGCGCTGCATAGGCAAGTATCTCTATGAAAAAGGCCTGACGCAAAACACCGGGATTCGGCTTGAGACGCTCTCGGGAATAAAGATTCTGAAGCTTAAGGTTTCCGGCGGAAAGGTTGTCAGCGTGACGGTGGACATGCTCGCGCCGACGCTTGACGTGCCGTCGCAGTACGCTCCCGCCGACGGCCACAGCGCCGGTGAAGGACTGACGGCCGACGGCCGCGTGTTCAAGGGCACGTTCGTGTCGATGGGCAATCCTCACTTCGTGACCTTCGTTGACGACATCGAGACGCTCGACATAGCACGCTACGGCAGCATACTTGAACGCGACGCGGCGTTCCCGTCAAGATGCAACATAGAGTTCGCACAGGTAACGGCCGGCGGCAAGATACGCACACGTGTGTGGGAGCGCGGCAGCGGAATAACGATGGCCTGCGGCACGGGTGCGTGCGCCACAGCCGTAGCCGCCGCGCTGACGGGCCGCTCGGGCCGCAAGAGCGACATCGAAATGGACGGCGGCACGCTCTCGATAGAGTGGCGCGGGGCCGACAGTCACGTGATGATGACCGGGCCGGCGGAGTTCTGCTTCGAGGGAAAGATTTCAGTTGACAAGTGACAAGAGACAAGCAGACAAGTAAGTGACAAGAGACAAGTTGACAAGAGACGAGTTGACAGGAAAATCTGCGGCAGCATTTTTTCTTAATTCTTAACTCTTAATTCATAATTAAATTACGTATGGCATTAATTAACGAACATTATCTGAAACTGACAAAAAACTATCTCTTTGCCGACATAGCAAAGAGGGTGAACGCCTTTAAGGTATCTCATCCCAAGAGCAACGTCATCAGCCTGGGCATAGGCGACGTGACAAGACCGCTCTGCCCCGCCGTCATCGAGGCGATGCACAAGGCCGTTGACGAGATGTCCACGAAAGAGGGGTTTCACGGCTACGGCCCTGAGCAGGGCTACATGTTCCTGCGCGAGGCCATCGTGAAGAACGACTTTCTGCCGCGCGGCATACATATCGACCCGGGCGAGATATTCGTGAACGACGGCGCCAAGAGCGACACGGGCAACATAGGCGAGCTGCTGCGCTGGGACAACAACTTCGGCGTTACCGACCCGATTTATCCCGTGTACATCGACTCTAACGTGATGTGCGGCCGCGCCGGCACGCTGAAGGACGGCAAGTGGAGCAACGTGACGTACATGCCCTGCCTGGAGGAGAACAACTTCGTGCCGCAGATACCCGACCACCGCGTAGACATAATATACCTGTGCTACCCTAACAACCCTACGGGCACGGTCATCAGCCGCGACGAGCTGCGCAAGTGGGTCAACTACGCGCTGAAGAACGACACCATAATATTCTACGACGCGGCCTACGAGGCTTACATACAGGATCCCGACATACCCCACTCCATCTACGAGATAAAGGGCGCCAGGAAGGTGGCCATAGAGTTCCACAGCTACTCCAAGACGGCCGGCTTCACGGGCGTGCGCTGCGGTTACACCGTAGTGCCCAAGGAGCTTACGGCCGCCAGCATGGACGGCAGCGAGCGTTACCCGCTCAACCCCATGTGGGACCGCCGCCAGTGCACCAAGTTCAACGGCACAAGCTACATCAGCCAGCGCGCCGCCGAGGCTATCTACAGCCCCGAGGGCAGGCAGCAGGTGAAGGAGACGATAGCCTACTACATGGAGAACGCTCGCCTGATGCGCGAGACGCTTACCAAGCTGGGGCTGAAGGTGTACGGCGGAGAGAACGCCCCCTACCTGTGGGTAAAGACCCCGAACAACGCAGGCAGCTGGAAATTCTTCGAGCAGATGCTCTACGGAGCGCAGGTGGTATGCACGCCGGGCGTGGGCTTCGGCCCGTCGGGCGAGGGCTTCGTGCGCCTCACTTCGTTCGGCGACCGCGACGACTGCCGCGAGGCTCTGCGCCGGATTAGCGAGTGGATAATGAAATAACGGCAAGTGAACGGTCAGATGAAAAGAAGATAACGCGCAGCCTGCATGTGGCCACTGCCTGCTGAGAGTGTTAACGGTAACCGCCGTTACTGCCGCCGAGTTGATAACCCGAGTATTAATTTTTTAAGGTAAAGAAAGGAAAACAGCCATGACAGCAAAAATGAAAGGAGCCGTAGCGGCTCTGGTTTTATCGGCAACTGTAATGAATGTAAGTGCTCAGGATAAGGTGGAGGCCACCGTACAGGCCGACTTCGTAAGCCGGTACATATGGCGCGGACAGGATTTGGGCGACATCAGCCTGCAGCCTACTCTCGGCGTCTCGTACAAGGGACTCTCGCTTACGGCGTGGGGCAGCGTGGGCATATCAGACCCAGACGACACCAAGGAGTTTGACCTTACGCTGGCTTACACCACGGGCGGATTCAACATAGGCATAACCGACTACTGGTTCAACTCGCCCAACGACCGCTACTTCAGCTACGCGGCTCACGAGACTTCGCACGTGTTCGAGGCCAACATAGGCTACGACTTCGGTCCGGTGGCCGTGCAGTGGTACACCAACTTCGCCGGAAACGACGGCTATGACAAGGACGGCGACCGGGCATACTCGTCTTACTTCGAGGTGAGCGCACCGTTCCGCCTCGCCGGACTCGACTGGACGGCGGCCGTGGGAGCAGTGCCTTACGCCACAAGCTTTTATGCCGACGCAGGCGGCTTTGCCGTAACCAACGTGTCGCTGAGGGCAGAGAAGGAGATACGCGTGACAAAAAGCTTCGGCATCCCGCTATTTGCAGGCATATCAGCCAACCCAAGTACGGAGAAGGCTTTCTTTGTGTGCGGATTTACACTGAAACCGTAACAAAAAGAACAATTACCTGTCAAAATACGTCAACAACAATAAAACCAAACAGTATATTTGCACAAAATTCAAGCAGCCAGGCCTGCCCGGCGTATGCGGCGGCATCCACGCAGACGGTGGACGCCGGCACCGCAGCCGGCCGGAGGGCCGACAAAAAAAACATAAAATGATGTCAAACTTAAGATTTCAGGTTGTCGAGGAGGCGTTCAAGAAGAAGCCTCTCGAAGTAATCGCGCCCGTTGAGCGCCCGTCAGAGTATTTCGGCAAATACGTGTTCAACCGCGCCAAGATGTTCAAGTACCTGCCCACGCCGGTGTACGAAAAGCTCATCGACGTCATCGACAACGGCTCGCGCCTTGACCGCTCAATAGCCGATGCCGTTGCGGCCGGCATGAAGCAGTGGGCCGAGGAGAACGGCGTAACTCACTACACGCACTGGTTCCAGCCGCTTACAGAGGGCACGGCCGAGAAGCACGACGCCTTCATAGAGCACGACGGCAAGGGCGGAATGATTGAAGAGTTCTCAGGCAAGCTGCTCGTTCAGCAGGAGCCCGACGCCAGCTCGTTCCCCAGCGGCGGCATACGCAACACGTTCGAGGCCCGCGGATACTCCGCATGGGACCCCACGTCGCCCGTGTTCATCATGGACGACACGCTCTGCATCCCGACAATCTTCATCTCATACACCGGCGAGATGCTCGACTACAAGGCTCCGCTGCTGCGTGCCCTGCATGCAGTCAACGTGGCCGCCACGGATGTGTGCCACTACTTTGACCCCGACGTGAAGAAAGTGACCAGCAACCTCGGCTGGGAGCAGGAGTACTTCCTCGTTGACGAGGGCCTTTACTGCGCACGCCCCGACCTGATGCTGACGGGCCGCACGCTCATGGGCCACGACTCGGCCAAGAACCAGCAGCTGGACGACCACTATTTCGGAACCATTCCGGACCGCGTGCAGGCATTCATGAAAGACCTCGAGATACAGGCTCTTGAGCTGTCAATCCCGTGCAAGACAAGACATAACGAGGTTGCGCCTAACCAGTTCGAGATAGCCCCGATATTCGAGGACACCAACCTTGCCGTTGACCATAACATGCTCTTGATGTCGCTCATGAAGAAAGTGGCCCGCAGGCACGGCTTCCGCGTGCTGCTTCATGAAAAGCCTTTCGCCGGCATCAACGGCTCGGGAAAACACAGCAACTGGAGCCTGTCCACCGATACGGGCGTGCTGCTCCACGCGCCGGGCAAGACTCCGGAGGACAACCTGCGCTTCGTCACCTTCATCGTTGAGACCCTTATGGGCGTATACCGCCACAACGGACTGCTCAAGGCGAGCATCATGAGCGCCACCAACGCTCACCGCCTTGGCGCCAACGAGGCTCCGCCCGCCATCATATCGTCGTTCCTCGGCAAGCAGCTCAGCGAGCTGCTCGACCACATCGAGCGCAGCGACAAGGACAACCTGTTCAACATGGAGGGCAAGCAGAGAATGAAGCTCGACATACCTGAGATACCCGAGCTGCTGATCGACAACACCGACCGTAACCGCACCAGCCCCTTCGCCTTCACGGGTAACCGCTTCGAGTTCCGCGCCGTAGGCTCCGAGGCCAACTGCGCCAGTGCCATGATAACCCTCAACACGGCCGTGGCAGAGGCTCTTACCGACTTCAAGCGCCGCGTTGATGCGCTCACGGCACAGGGACAGGACACCACGGACGCCATAATCACCGTACTGCGCGAGGACATCAAGACATGCAAGCCGATACGCTTCGACGGCAACGGATATTCTGACGAGTGGGTTGAGGAGGCAAAGCGCCGCGGACTTGACTGCGAGACAAGCTGCCCCGTAATCTTCGACAACTACCTGAGCGACAGCTCAGTGAAGATGTTCGAGTCGATGAACGTCATGACCCGCAAGGAGCTCGAGGCACGCAACGAGGTGAAATGGGACACCTACACCAAGCGCATACAGATAGAGGCGCGCGTAATGGGCGACATCACGATGAACCACATCGTGCCCGTGGCTACACATTACCAGAGCCAGCTGGCAAAGAACGTGCAGAACATGCACCAGATATTCCCCCTTGAGAAGGCCGGGAAGCTGTGCGCGCGCAACATGAAGCTGATAGAGGAGATAGCCGAGCGCACGCAGGCCATCGAGACCGGCGTTGAGGAGCTTACCAACGCACGCAAGGTGGCCAACAAGATAGAGAGCGAGCGCGAGAAGGCGATAGCCTACCACGACACCGTAGAGCCCAAGATGGGCGAGATACGCTACCAGATAGACAAGCTGGAGCTTATCGTGGCCGACGAGCTGTGGACGCTGCCCAAGTATCGCGAGCTGCTCTTCATAAGATAAAAAGCCATACGATAAAAAATAATTAATGCAGAAAGACTTAACATCTGAAGAAATCCGTTTCTTTTATTGGTTGTTTAAGTTTGTGCGCGGAACGGCTGAGAAGCCACTTCCGCGCAAATTTTTATCAGAAGTCAAGGAGTAAAGTAGTGAAAGGAGTTAAGACATATGCTTGAAAAATATATTTTTAATGTTCATCAGATTGATTGCAGTGTATCATTCATGGTCTTTAGCGTTGTCGTTTACGGTCTTTCGACGTATCATTAACGCCCTTTTGTAAAATTAAAAACATCTTTTCAGGCATATGTCTTAACTCCTTTTACTACTTTTACTACTTTTACTACTTACTCCCTTAATTTTTGTTGATAACACAGTGGATAACCATGTTAATATCCACAGCCGGCGGAGAGCGCCGCGGAGGCAAGCGGATATCCGCAAGGTTACGGTGAGAAAATAAACAAGTTTTCAACACATCAGTGACAGAAAAATATATAAACTTATTAATTTTGCAGCAGACAACAAAGATGTTGATAACAGCCGCTAACGCCTGACAGTAAGGCAAAAGATATTAATGACAACCGTTGACAACACACGACATGACGTTGACAACCGAAACACAAAGAAAAACAACCGAAAGTTGTAAACAAATCAACGGCATATCATAAGGAAACATCCTTTTTTTTTTTAAGAAAGAGAAAAAGAATAAATATTATAATGAACTGTGGAAAAAATGAGTGAAGAAGTTAAAGCCATATGTCTCACCTTCTAATCACCCTCCCGATTATGAATTGTGAATTATGAATTATGAATTAAATATGAATTGTGAATTATGAATTATGAATTAAATAAGTGAATTATGAATAATGACTTAAACCGCGGTTTAAAAGCGAAGATACGCACGTTGGCCAAGGAGAAGAACGCCGTAATCCTGGCCCACTATTACACTGACGGCGACATACAGGACGTGGCCGACTTCACAGGCGACTCGCTCGCACTGGCACGCAAGGCCGCCCGGACCGGCGCACGCATAATAGTGATGTGCGGCGTACACTTCATGGCCGAGACGTGCAAGCTGCTCTGCCCCGACAAGCTCGTGCTCTGCCCCGACCCGGGGGCCGGCTGCTCGCTGGCCGACTCGTGCCGCGCCGAAGACCTCAGGAAGTTCAAGGACGGGCACCCGGGCTACACCGTAGTAAGCTACGTCAACACAACCGCCGCCGTGAAGGCCCTGACCGATGTCGTGGTAACCAGCGGCAACGCCTGTCAGATAGTGTCAAAGCTGCCGCAGGACGCGAAGATTATCTTCGGCCCTGACCATAACCTCGGCTCGTACGTCAACGCCGTCACAGGCCGCCGGATGACCCTCTGGAGCGGCGGCTGCCACGTTCACGAGCGCTTCGCCGCCGCAGAGATAGCCCGCCTCAAGGCGGCCCACCCCTCAGCCATAGTCCTGGCCCACCCCGAGTGCCGCCGGGAAGTGCTAGCCCTGGCCGACGTGACAGGCTCTACCGCCGTGCTGCTGGAGTACGCCGCCGTGCATCCCGACGGCACATACATAGTGGCCACCGAGGCCGGCATACTCTACGAGATGAAGAAGCGCTGCCCCGCCGCCGTGTTCATCCCCGTGCCCGCCGGCCGGCGCGCCTGCAACGAGTGCGAGTACATGAAGATGAACACCCTCGACAAGCTGCTGGCCTGCCTCGCCGGCGAAGCCCCCTCGATCGACGTGCCCGCCGACACAGCCCGCGACGCCGTGAGGCCCATAAAGAGGATGCTCGAGATGAGCTGAGAATGGTAGTTTGTTTAACCGGTGTTTTCAGTGTCGGCATATATCTGCATGCAGCAGGTTCTTTTACAGTTTAAATGACATGAAAATATTACTTATCGGTGAGGCCAGTTTTGTTCACTCTACACTCAGAAATGGTTTGAAGGCACTTGGCCATGACGTGACATTGATTTCAGATGGAAATAACGGGCGTGAATGTCCGCGTGACATCGACATCAGTCGCAATGCGAGATTAGGTAAGCCGGGTGGCCTGAAGGTGCTTTGGAAGTTATTTATGAATATCAGCAGGCTGCGTGGAAACGACTTTGTGTTAATACACAATTATCAGTTCTTGCCGTTAAAGACCTTTTGGAACAGAGCGGTACTTGCGTATCTGAAGCGGCATAACAAACTTTTGCTTAAAGGATGCTACGGTGATGATCCGCAGATATTGGAGATGCAGCTTAAGGGAGTACCGCGTTATTCAGATATGTACTGGACGGGTCGGCCGCATAATATTGAAGATAACCGTGAGCGTCTGGCCGAACAGCGTCTGCCCCGGCTTGTAAGGCTGTGGCGTGAGGCCACAGACAAGGCTGATTTCCTTGTTCCGTGTCTGTATGAATATTATCTTGCTTATGATGTTGAGCCGTTCCGCGGTAAGCTGGTCTACATGCCTTTGCCGATGGAAATACCTGAACACGGCGTGCGCGTTAAGGGCAGAGACAGGAATATAAAGGTGCTTGTGGGCGTGCAGAGCCGCCGCGAATATCTTAAGGGAGCAAGGAAGATAGCCCGTATGGTTGAGGAGGTCAGCCGCCGTAACCCCGGGCGGCTCGATATAAGGTATGTCGAGGATGTGCCGTATGACAGGTATTGCGGGCTGCTTGACATGGCCGACGTACAGGTAGACCAGTTTTACAGTTTTACTCCGTCAATGAACTCTCTGGCGGCCATGGCCCGCGGCACGGTGGTGATAGGCGGCGGAGAGGAGGATTATTACCGCTTTATAGGCGAGAAGGAGCTGAGACCTATAATAAATGTAAGCCCTGAAAACAGCTTTGAGGAGAATGTGGCCATACTTGAGCGCGCACTTATTACTGAGGGTAATATTGAGCGGCTGTCGCGTCAGAGCATAGAGTTCGTCAGAAAATATCATGATTACCGTAAGGTGGCGGCGATGTTAGCAAACTTTTCCACTGTCTCATTATCTTCTCACGCGAGAATTTCAGGATGACAGACTTTGCCGCTTTGCCGTAGTCTTTCCTGATTTTTTCTGACGACATCATGCGGCTTACCGCCCTGATGAAGGCCTCCGTGTCGCCTTGTTTTACGAGTATGCCGCTCACTCCGTCGTTGATGACGTCACGTGCGCCATAACTGAAGTCAAAGGCTACGGAAGGCAGTCCGCACGCCTGCGCCTCGATAAGCGCCATTGGCAGCCCTTCATAGCGCGACGGCATAACGTGTAGGCTGTGAGAAATGTATTCCTTGCCGATGTCATCTGCCTTTCCGCGCAGCGTTATTTTGCCGGTAAGGCCGAGCCTGTCTATCTGCTGCTGCAGTTGTGAGTGCAGAGAGCCCTCGCCGAATATGTCGAGAGACCATTCAGGATAATGCTTTTCAATGCTTTTCCAGCAGTCTATGAGGATGTCAAATCCTTTTGCATACTCCAGCCGGCCTACAGCCATGGCACGCCTTACGCCGTAGTCGCTGACGTAATGTCCGGGATTATTGATGAAGTTAGGAATTATCTTCACACGCCCGGCATGACGGTATTCTGCGGCATCGCCTGTAGTGAGGCATACCACGGCGTCGGCCATAAGTTCCATTGGCAGGAACATCTGGTGGTAAGGGGTAAACCGGCGTGCCAGATGAGACTCGTATATCTTCCTGGCTTTGCCAGTGTATAAGGGTAGAATCAGCGCTCCGAGGCTCATTGTGAAAAATATAATGTCAGGCTGTATTTTATTCATCAGGCGGTTGAAGCGTGCCGAAGCCTTGATGAGCGTGTTTATACGGCTGAGCATCTTTACGGCCGGTCCCTTGTCTTTCACGGCGAACGGCACATTGAGGCTTATCAGCTTGACCCTGCTGTCAAGCGGATAGCTCTGCGGACGGCTGTCGGCCATAATCGAGACGACGGTCACATCGTAGCCGTAACAGGCGGACATGTAATTGGCCTTGTTGGATATTACACGCTCGGCTCCGCCCTTCACCGAGAAATCTTCAATGAGATAAACTATTTTCATAGCGACAGAAGCTTGAATAACCTGCATGAGAGGCGCAGTCCCAGCACGTTTACTGACAGTGCCTTGATTATGTCTTTGATGCCGTCATATCTCCTTAAAGACAGCTTCTGGCCGTGCAGCAGGATCACGCCGGCAGTGCGGTAGATGTTGAGCTGGGTGGAGAGCATATCCATATATACTCTGTGCCAGCGCCTGTCGCGCGTGTCTATGCCGAGATCTTTCACCATCTCCATCTGCGCCTCGAGCAATTCTGTACTTTTGTCTTTCACGGATTTTGCTACGATGCCGTTCTCGTTCCAGTAATACATGTACATGCCTTTGTCGGTAGTGGCCATGAACGGACGCTTCTTTATCATCTTCCCGATTGTGGTTATGTCCTCGAACATACGCCTGTCAGCCGGAAACCTTACCCCGTCGAACACCCACCGCTTGTATATCTTATTACATATCCAGCAGTGCCTTAACCCCTGTCCGGCTAACCAGTCGGCAGCATCGGGATACTCGTTTGTGCCGGGATTGAACAGATGCTCGGCGGCAGTGCCCGGGCGTTCGGTCACGGGATACTCAAGAATGTCATAGTCAGGATTTTTCTTCAGTATCTCTGTCAGCGCGGCAAGCGTGCCGGGCATCAGCCGGTCGTCGCTGTCAATGAAGGCGATGTAGTCACCCGTGGCGCGGTCAAGGCCATAGTTGCGTGCGTCGGAAAGGCCGCCGTTAGGCTTGTGAAACACGGTTATCCGCCGGTTTTTCTGCGCCATTCCGTCGGCCAGGAGGCCGCTGTTGTCAGTGGAGCCGTCGTCTATAAGCAGCAGCTCGAAGTTGACATACTTCTGTTCAAGTATGCTGCCGACGCAGCGGCCGAGCGTCTTTTCAACATTGTAGACGGGTACTATGATGCTGAGTTTCATATATGCAAAAATAAGAATAAATAATATTTTACATACTTATTTTTGTCTTTATTCGGTCTTTTTGTCTAATTTTGTGCGCGTATGATTAACCGGCTGTCAATACTTATACCTGTATATAACGACAACGCCGTGCCGCTTGTAAGAGAGCTGTGCGCCCAGGCGATGCGTATTGACGGGCTGGAATACGAGATACTGGCCGTTGACGACGGTTCTACCGACGCTTCAGTAATATCCGCGAACAAAGATATTGACGGCATGCCGGGCTGCCGCTACGTCATGGGCAGGCATCATGACTGCCGCTCGGCAATGCGCAATGATCTTACGTGCCACGGCCGTTATGAGTGGCGGCTGATGGCAGACGCGCGCACACTGCCGGCTGACGGTGACTTTATAAAACGTTATCTTGACAGCGGAGCACGTGAAGGTGAGGCTGTTTGCGGAGGAGTGGTAGTCAGGGCGGCAGATAATGTGGAGATGAGAAGGCTTTACAGGGAAAACCTTAGATTCCGTTACGAGCGGCATGAGCAGCCCCGGCATTCGGTCAGCGCGCGGCGCAAGTCTCCGTATATGTCGATGCGCACCACCAACTTTTTCTTTCACTACACCGTGTTTGATCGTGTGAGATATGACGAGCGCATAAAGACATACGGATATGAAGACGTAATGCTTGGCAAGGCCCTGTGCGAGGCCGGGATAAATGTGCTGCATATCGACAACCCCGTAGCTTACACTTCGTTTGAGAGCAACGATGTTTATCTTGACAAATTGGAAGAATCAATGGTGACACTGCGCGACTTTGCCTCCGAGCTGACGCCTTATTCTCCCCTGCTCCGCCTTGTCTCGGCCCTGCGCAGGCTGCACATGATGTCGGTTGTCAAGGCCGCAGGCGCAGTATTCGGCCACGCTATGCGCCGCAGTCTGCTTGGCCGCCGCCCCTCACTTGCCGTATTGAGGCTCTACAAGGTCTGCCTGTTTGCAGGAAGTGCCTGATTTATCTTACTATGGCTATTTTGCATACAGTGCCTTTGTCGCCCATTGACGTGGCTGTCTGCACCATGTATACGCCTGAGGCCACACGGCGGCCGTCAAGGTCGCAGCCGTTCCATGTGAACGTACCTCCGGTGCTGCGCCCTTCAGCAACGAGCACTCCATTTGATGTTGTTATCTTGACATCGGCGTCGAGCGTCAGTCCGGTGACGGTTATCAATCCTGTATAGTCGGGCCTTACCGGGTTAGGATAAGCATATACATTGTCTTTGGTCATCTCTGTGGCCGGCTCTGTGGCGTCGCTGATATATGAGCACAGACCTTTGTCAGTGCCGAAAAAAACTTCTCCGGTGTTGCCGTTTATTGCGATTGATTCTATATTGTCTGACAGCAGCGGCGTATTTGAAGAGGTGAAGTGTGCTATCTGCGTCATATTATCTTCACTTATAAAATATACTCCGTTGTCGCTTGTTCCGAACCATTTGCGTCCGGCTCCGTCAATGGCCATTGCTGTTATGTTAATGCCGCTCAGAAGATAGTCACCGTAGCCGCTGCCGTCGTTGCGCGGTACTATTATCTGGGTGAAAGTAGGGTTCTCCTCAGTTATCTCAGAGGCTCTTAGCATTACCGGTCCTGCCATGGAGCCTGTCCAGATGTTGCCGTCAATGTCTTCGGTGATGCACGCTATGCCGCTGTTGATTAAAATAGAGCTGCCGTTTTGATTAGTTTGTGGAATAAATGACCGCAGAGCATCAGTAGAAGGCTGATAACAGTAAAATGACGATATTGAATAGTTGTTGTTGGTAAACCATAAAAGTCCGCGACTGTCAAACATAAATGACGAGGCTGCCTGCAATCCTACTCCGTTTACAATGAAATCTTCTTTATTGTGTGAGACAAACTCTCCTTCCTTTGTGTATTCAAACAGTGAGTTGGTGAATGTCTGACAGTTGAAAAACCACAGTGAGCCTTTGTCGTCAAAGGTCATGCCGTTTATAAGCACGTAATTGTTTCCGAGTTCGGTGCCGTTTGTTCCCGGAGGGTCTATTGCACCTCTGAGCGGACTGTTGTCTTTATTGAAAAAATTTATAAGCTGCCCGTTTTGAAATTCGTACAGACCGGTTTTTCCTCCTACAAACAGATGTTCTGGATCGGCAGGGTCCGCGGCCAGGCAGTTGAACCGGTCACACTCATATCCGGTTACTTCTTGTATGTTGTCTTGACAGTACGACCATTCATCGCCGTTAAGTATCTGCACTGTTCCCGGTCTTTGTATTGATACTTTCCCGGAAATGAAGCATCCGCCGCAAGTGTACAGTCTGTTGTGCTCATATTTCATGAAGTTGAAATAGTTATATTCGGGTCCTCCGGGACTGAGTTTCTGTGCTGTGGCGAAAAGTTCCGGGTCAATCGTTCTTGTTTTCGGAACGTATGCCGATGTGTAAGTCCAGTTAGCCGGGTCTATTAGATTGGCCGACAGAGATGCCGAGTAAATGCCGTTGGTGCTTGACGCGGCGTATATCCGGTTGTTTCCGATGTAGACATAATCCACTCTGAAGCCGAGATTGTATGTTTCTTTTACTTCGGCTGAGGCCATATTGATGTTGACGATACCGAAGCCGGTCGACATATATGCCTGACGTCCTATTATATCTACGCCGTAAATGTTTTTGTCTGACGTGGCAGTATAGTTATAATAGTCAGACATGTTTGTTACTGAGCCGTCACGGCTTACAAGGTCAATGTTTCCGTTTTCATAAATGACTATGAGGCGTGAGGCGTCCTGACACCAGGCTATAAGCTGTATTCCGCAGTCGTTAAGGCCGTTTGTCTTGTCGTATGTGACGATGCTCTGATCGGTAGTATTGTATGAATAGAGCCCTTTTGAAGCAAGTACGAAAAGTGTGTTTCCGGCTTTCTGCACATCAGTTATTTCACTATAAGCCAGATAATTGCGCCATGTGCCGATGCCTGCGGCAGACATTGTCAGCACGGATAAGACTGATAAGATGAATATAAATAGGTGTTTCATGTTGACGGATGTTTTTTCAAGCGCGGCGGCCTGCCTGTCTCAATGTATGATAATATTTCGTATTGATAATTGAAAACGCGTTTTCTTGATGCTGTCATGCTGTTTTCAGTCAAGGCTTTTCAGATATTCCACCAGCAGGGCAACGGCCTTGGCGCGGTGGGATATCTTGTTCTTTATCTCGTGGCCAAGTTCGGCGAAGGTCTTGTCGTAGCCGTCGGGGCGGAATATCGGGTCGTAGCCGAAGCCCTCCCCTCCCCTCTTTTCGGTTGTTATCTCGCCGCTTACGGTGCCTTCAAACAGCTTGGGCTCGCTGTCGCCCTTCAGTATGAGTGCTATGGCCGTGCGGAAGCGGGCAGTGCGGTCGGCCTTGCCGTCGAGTCCGGCTAAGAGTTTGGCCATGTTGGCCTCGCTGTCGTGTCCCTCGCCGCCGGCGTAGCGTGCCGAGTATACGCCGGGTGCGCCGCCCAAGGCCTTCACTTCAAGGCCCGTGTCGTCGGCAAAGCAGCTCACGCCGTAGTTGCCGTACACGTAGCGTGCCTTCTGCACGGCGTTGCCCTCTATCGTGGGCGATGTCTCGGGGATGTCGGCATGGCAGTTGATGTCGGCAAGCGAGAGTATCTTGATGCCGCTGCCGGCAAGCATCTCACGTATCTCGGCTAACTTATTCTTGTTGTTTGTGGCGAAAACAATTTTTTTTAATTTATAATTCATAATTCATAATTCATAATTCATAATTCATAATTCATAATTCATAATT
>C._urophasianus_2_cecum__coassemble_124_pt1 | contig 20750 bp, 12 predicted proteins | sample C__urophasianus_2_cecum__metabat2_low_PE_008 | metagenome-assembled genome bin C
CCCAAAACCCTGATAACCCAAAACCCTGATAACCCAAAACCCTGATAACCCAAAACCTTAACCCCCACCCCTCACATGACTGAATTTGAAAAGATGCGCAGCAGTCAGCTGTACGATTTCTCCGACCCCGAGATAAGCGCGAGCCTTGAGCACGCCAAGAAAGCATGCACAAAGCTGATGACGATGACCATAACAGACGACAACTATCGCGCTGTGATGGAAGACCTCGTGCCCGGCATTCCGGCCGACAGCACGATATGTCCGCCCTTCCACTGCGACCACGGCAACGGCATCACCATAGGCCGTAACGTGTTCGTAAACTACAACTGCACCATGCTCGACGGCGGCCGCATCACCATCGGCGACAACGTTCTGATAGGTCCCAACTGCCAGCTCTACACGCCGCAGCACCCCATGGACTACGTCATGCGCCGCAAGACGGTGGAGACGGCTTACCCCGTAACCATAGGCGACGACACGTGGCTGGGCGGCGGAGTCATCGTTCTGCCGGGCGTCACCATAGGCCGGCGCTGCGTGATAGGTGCCGGCAGCGTGGTAACAAAGGATATTCCCGACGACTGCGTGGCCGTAGGTAACCCGGCGAAGGTAATTAAGAAAGCAGCAGACAAGTAGACAAGTAGACGAGCAGACAAGTGACAAGCAGACAAGTGACAAGCAGACAAGTGACAAGCAGACAAGGAGATTTGCGTTTTTTCTTAATTCTTAACTCCTAATTAACATTGTTACTTTCATGTATGAAAATGTAACAGATTAAAAGCTATGGATGCTTGTTGCTTACAATAAATAAAATGTAAAAATAAGCGAAAGCATTTCGGATACAAATATTTGTTTATTTAATTAAATCGCTTTAAATTTGTAACCGTTTGTTGCATTTTATACGCTTTTTATTCATTTTTGTAAACTTAGAGAGACATTTTAATATATATTTTTTATTCACTTAATCATTAATTTTTAATCAAAGCATTATGCGAAAACCACTACTTTACCTGTTGTCGGTGCTCATGTCGCTTACATGTGGCACCCGACTCATGGCACAGTCGGGTTCAAGCGGCTTAAAGCAGGGCGTATTGCGCGTCAAGCTGCAACGTGAAGTTGCAACGCGCATACAGCAGGCTCCGATGACGATGAGCAACGGAGTCGTGACCACCGGCATACAGCAGTTAGACCGTGCCAGCCAGAAAGTGAGGGCGGTGCGCATCAGGCGACTTATACCTTACTCGCCTAAATTCGAGGCAAGGCACAAGGCCGCCGGGCTTGACCTGTGGTACGAAATCACGTTCGACTCCACAGCCGTCACTCCTGCGTCTGCCGTATCAACCTACAAGACCGTGCCCGGCATACAGATTGCCGAGACCGTAAGGCCGATGAAGCTTATCGGCGACGGCCCCGCGCACGTAGTTCCGATGCCGGCGGCAGCCGCTACATCCGAGGCGGCAATGCCGTTCAACGACCCGATGCTGCCCCAGCAGTGGCATTACCACAACGACGGAACGTTCCTCAACGGCTCAGTGCCCGGCGCTGACATCAACGCCTTTGAGGCATGGAAAGAGGAGACCGGCAGCAAGGACGTGCTCGTAGCCATTGTAGACGGCGCGTTCCAGACCGACCACCCAGACCTTAAGGACAACGTATGGGTCAATGAGGCCGAGCTGAACGGACAACCCGGCGTTGACGACGACGGCAACGGATACGTTGACGACGTCTACGGCTGGAACTTCGTTTATAACTCAAACGACATCTATCCCCACCAGCACGGTACACACGTGGCCGGAACAGTGGGCGCGACCAACAACAACGGCATCGGCGTCAGCGGCGTAGCCGGCGGTTCTGACGGCACGGGCGGTGTCAGGATGATGGTATGCCAGGTGTTCGACCAGCGCAGCTCGCTCGCCGCCGACTTCGCCGCAGCCCTCGTCTATGCCGCCGACATGGGTGCAAGCATAGCCCAGTGCTCATGGGGCTGGGACCAGTCAGGCTACTACGAGCAGTCCGTGCTCGACGCCATAGACTACTTCACGGCCAACGGCGGCGGTGACAAGATGAGCGGGGGTCTCTGCATCTTCGCCAACGGCAACACCGGCGAGACGGGCACATTCTACCCGGCAGCCTACGAGCCTTGCGTGGCCGTGGCCGCAATGGACCCCATGCTGCGCCCTGCCGGTTATTCTTCTAACGGCGCGTTCTGCGACATCACCGCCCCCGGCGGCAACATGGATTACGGCTCGGCGTTCGGTGTGCTCAGCACCCTGCCCAACGGCCAGTACGGAACGATGGACGGTACGTCTATGGCATGCCCACACGTGTCGGGCGTAGCGGCGCTCGTTCTGTCGAAGTACGGCAACGCCGAGTTCCCCAACTCTACTCTGCGCGAGCAGCTGCTCGCCTCCGTCAACGACTTCTACACCCGCAACCCCGAGGTCGAGGGTCTCTTCGGCAGCGGATACATCGATGCCTACAAGGCACTGCAGATGGGTACAGGCCAGGCGCCTGAGAAAGTGGCAGACTTCACTCTCACGCCGTCACAGGACAACGTGCTCATAGAGTGGACAATACCTGAGGCTGACATCCACAGCGTTGACCACCATATTATATATTACTCTACCACACCGTTCACAAGCGTTGCCGGCGCCGAGGACCTGAAGCAGGTAACCGTAGACACCAAGTTCTACAGCTCGGGTGACCGGATGAGCTACACTCTCGAGGGCCTCAGCCCCGTAACCACTTACTACATAGCCATCGTGGCCGTAAGCCGTTACGGCGACATGTCGGCCCTCTCAGAGGTTAAGACATTCACGACCAACGAAGGCCCTGCGGCCGAGCTCGACAAGACGTCGCTCAGCCTCAACGTTGACGCCGCGCAGGGCGATGCCGCCACTGACCGGTTCACTATCCGGAACGTCGGCAAGGGCATACTCGAGTACAACCTTACGGCATCTACTGTTTCGGCATCTCTCTCAACTTCGTCTAACTCTGCACCGTCACCGGGCCGCATTGTCACCGCGGGCAAGAAGATTTCAGCCTATGCGGCGGTCAGCGATTTTCCCGTTGTGACGGCAGACTTCGTAACCGAGGATTACCCGAAGAAGATGACCTGGTCTGAAGGGATACATTATTATATAGGTGACGACGCGCCCCAGAGCACCAACGCCCTGGCGCAGTACTTCTACGTTGACCCGGCTACCTATCCCGACGGATTTAACCTCACGGCACTGCGCTTCGGCGGTTCGGGCAGCTCGAACTCGCCCGAGATTGAGATTTACGACGGCTCGCGCTCTATATCTACGGCGAGCCTGCTTACCAAGGTCAGCTACACGTACTTCATGTACAACTACGACATCAACCTTGGCGAGCAGATATTCTTCGCTCCCGGCTCAAGCTTCTGGGTTGTAGCCAAGTTCCCCGCAGGACAGGTCTCGCCGCTCGGCGCCGGTTTCGCCAACACCGAGAACATCCGGCACTACAGCTTCTACAGCGGCGACAACGGACAGACGTGGGCACAGCTCAGCGAAGTTCTCTCTGAGGGTAACCTCGCCCAGGACGCCGACCGGCTTACATGGGATGTCTACGCCATAAGCAAGAACCCCGACTGGAGCTCTGTGCTCAGCCCGGAGCCGGCAGAGGGAACGGTGCGCCCCGGCGAGAGCCAGACGGTAACGGTGAAGAACGACGGCCAGAAGATGGTAAACGGCAAATACACATTCAGGTTGGCCGTAAACACCAACGAGACCGGCAAGCCCGGGCAGAAGCTTACCGTAACGATGACCGTTACGGGCAACAAGCCGCAGCTGTCGTCGGCCGACATCGTTGACTTTGGCGAACTGCTGGTAGGTCAGGAGAAGACCATGGCCGTTGAAATAAACAACAGCGGCTACGGCGCGTTCAACGGACAGTGGGGCGCACTGCAGGCTGCTGACGGCGGATTAGCAAGCAGCTCTGCCGACTTTGAGCCGGAGGCTTACAACGAAGGCTTCGCCGCACGCTCAACCGGTACGCTCGACGTCACCTTCAGGCCCGCTTCGGCCGGCAGCAAGTCCGGCACGATAACCCTTACCGACAAGAACGGCAACAAGTTCAGCTTCGTTGTGCGCGGCGTAGCTTCGATGCCGGCAGAGGTTAATGTTGACAAGGAGTCGATCGACTTCGGCGACCTTGAGGTAGGCGGCGAGGCCAAGACGGCCACAATAACCGTCAAGAATACCGGCCAGTATCCTCTCAGGTACGTCTTCCCGCGCTATTCAGAGGCTACTCTTGAAGGCGTTGACGCCCACAAGTTCGGTTACAGCTACGAGTCAAACCTCGGCGGAAGCGACGCCTTCGAGTACGACGGCAACCCCGAGCTTGTGAACGAGACAGACATCACAAGCCTGTTCAAGGACAACGTATGGCAGTCTGAGGCCGTTGACATCGGCTTCAGGTTCCCGTTCTACGGCACCGACTACTCACAGATTTACATCAACAACCGCGGCGGTATAGCCGTGCAGAAAATTGACGGCAACATCCAGTGCATGGTGCCCACGGGCGACTGCGTGCAGGGTCTCGGCTACATCTCGGCCTACGCTTGCTCGGGTAATCTCAGGACAGGTGCCGGCACCAAGATTTCATACGGCCGCCAGGACGGTAAGTTTACTGTTAAGTTCAAGGACGTGCTGGCTCCCGTCTACGGCGACGAGTACACTCCGATCAGCTTCCATATGTCGCTCAACGCCGACGGAAGCATTGAGGTTTACTATGACGACTATGACCCCTACGCTACGTTCAACAGCGGTTCAGACGTGTTCATCGGTGTTGCCGACATCAACTGCGAAGACCCCTTCGTGGTCACCGATGCCGACTTCGCAAAGGTCAGCGACCTCTACCGGCAGATTAAGACGGGCACGGCAGTGCGCATCATCGCTCCCGCCGCGTCAATGGTAGAGTCACTTTCAAGCACCGACGGCGTTATAGGCATCGGCGAGGAGAAAGAGATTACCATTACGGCGAAGGCCGTCGAGGGCATGTACGCAGGCGAGCTGGTCAACAACCTGACCATGATAACCAACGACCCCGTAACCCCGGGCACTACCGTCGTGCTGAAGGCCAACATCACGGGCGAGGGTCTTGTGCCCGCAGTGAGCATTGACAGGCAGACGGTTGACTTCGGCGAAGTGTTCCGCACGTCAACGGCGCGCAGGTCTGTGCTGCTCAACAACACCGGTACTAACGACCTCACGGTAACCTCAGTTACAGTTGACGGCGGCAAGGTTACCGTTGACGGGGAAGCAGCCAAGGGCTTCACCGTTAAGCCCGGATACGGCAAGGACATCTTCATCACCATGCCTACCGAGACTGAGGGCGCTGTTTCAGACGTTGTACGCATCAAGTACGCTGACCTGACCGAGAGCACTGTCACGGTAAGCGGCACCGTAATAGGATGCCCGGAGATCGCTGTCGCGCCTGAGGCGCTTGACCTGACAACCGACTGCGGTAATAACCTTACCAGGGAGCTTACCGTTACCAACGCCGGCAACGAAGCCCTGACATTCTCTGTCGAGCCTGACGACCTCTTCAACGTGGCCGACCTCGAGACGGAGACTGCGGCCGACTTCGGCTACCGGTACAAGTCAAAGACCGACTACGATGATGTAGAGTACAACTGGATTGACATAACCGATGACCCCGGGGCCGCTCATCAGGACTTCACCTACTATATTGACAAGACCGACTATTACACGGTTGAGCTGCCCTTCGAGTTCCCGTTCTACGGCAAGAAGTACAAGACGATGTATATCTACGACGTAGGCTTCGTATCGTTCACCAGGCACGAGGACTACAAGGAGTTCCCAACGCCTCCGGCAGAGTTCCCCACCGACGGCACGTTCTACACCAACATCATCGCTCCTTACTGGGGCAACCACACCATGGACGTGTCTACCGCCAACGGAACTTACTATAAGGACGAGGGCGACCACGTGGTAGTATCGTTCATCGGCTACGGCAACAGCATGATGCTGGGCATGGACTTCCAGGTAATTCTCTATAAAGACGGAACGTACAAGTTCCAGTATCACCTGCAGGACGGCGGCGTGATGGTCGGCGTATTCGGACTTGCCGGCGTGCAGGACGAGAGCGGAAAGATAGGCATACGCCTGCCTGACCAGTACATATCGAGCGGCAACGCCGTAGAGTTCTATCCCGTAAAGACGTTCACCGCGCCCGCCGGCAGCAGCGTTAAGGTGCCGCTGGAAATCCAGGCCGGCAACCTTGGCGGTGAATACTCTACCGATGTTGTGTTAAGAACCAATGTGCCCACAAAGCCTGAGGTTACCGTTCCGCTCAGCCTGACAATCAACGGAACGCCTGCACCGGTATTCCCCGACAGTATTGTCAACGAGGCCGTTGTAGGTTCTCAGATAATGGAATACTTCGAGACGGAGTTCCAGATTGCCAACGAAGGTACCAGGGCGTTCACGATAACCAACGTCGACCTGCCTTCGGATATGTTCACCGAGCCTGTACAGCTGTTCTACTGGAGCACTGACGTGCAGCAGGGCGGCGGCATAGACCCGGGACCTCTCAGCCTCGGCGCCTCCTCAACGGCAGGAAGGTGGATGATGTACACCCCGGGCACTGAAATCGAGGTAGGCCGCGAGCCGGCACGCTTCAGCATATATATGTACGACAACTACGTGCCTTGGACGTTCAATAAGACCATGACCGTCACCGTTGAAGGCCTTGACGACGTTACAGAGGTTGAGATACCGGTCAATCTGGCTTACACTGACGCTCCCGCACTGACCGTTGATCCTGCCGAAGGCGTTACGCTCAACGTAAAGAACAGCAGCGAGACTGTTAAGGGAAGCATGACGATACGCAACGAAGGTAAGTATAAGATGACTTACTCGCTCCGCATGGACCCGACGGGCATCGGCGAGACTCTGCCTGAGCCTGACTACGGCGGCGGCATACCCGGCATAATGAGCACGGGCGGCGTTGCCGGCCTCAGCAAGGACGCTTTCGCGAGCCTCTTCAGCCGCACGGCGAGCGAGATCAAGCCTGACACGAGATTCGAGGGATTCATCTATGACGTCCCGCCATACGACTGCAGCAACATCCTCTATTACCCCGTGCTCGGCGTTGAGCAGCCCGTCAGCTACATGATAGGCTCAGGCAGCACTGTCAACAGCTTCTACGCCGCCACACGCTACACGGCTCCGGCCGGGGGCTTCAACCTGTCACGTCTCTACTTCTACGGCACAATAGCCGACAACGAGAACGTTGACTTCGAGGCTTACGTAGTGCAGGGAGGCAACGTTGCCGACGGCCGTGTTATCGGCCGGGGCAAGCTCCGTGTCGAGAAGGAGACGCCTTACGTTGACGAAGGCACGGGCGCGGTAACTTACGCGGGCGAGCCCCGCACGCTGGAGTTCGACAAGGCTGTATACATCAACCCGAACGACACGTTCTACGTAGTGCTGAAGTATCCGGCCGTGGAGAATGCCAACGCCTACATCATACAGAAGCAGGACGGCATGGAGGCAGGCCGCTTCATGGCATACAACGCCCAGGCGGGCTGGTACGACCTCGGCGACGCCATGTACCAGTCTTACTACTCATCGTTCGGCTACATGATGACCTGCGTTGAGGACGAGCCGGGCAAGCCGTGGATTAAGCTGCTCGACAGCGATACCGAAGGCACGCTGGAGGTAGGCCGGAGCAGGGAAGTAAACTTCGAGATTGACCCCGGGTACGCTTACTTCGAGCGCGACAACAAGGCCGTAATCGTAATCAAGACGAACGACCCGCAGAACCGGATATGCAACTACCCGGTAACGCTCAACCGCAACGCCGCTCCGGCAATAACCCTGCCCGAGGGCACCACAACGGTACCTGAAGGACAGACGGCCGGGATGAACGTGACTGTTGAGGACGCTGAGGGCGAGTCGTTCACTGCAAGCATCGACGACCTTGACGAAGGTATCGCCTCCATCGGCGAGTGCACGCTCACGGCGGCCGACGGCTCTACATCTACCGTCGACGGCTCTGAAGGCGTAGCCGTGCCGGCAGGCAGCAAGCTCGACATGACCGTTGTGCTCGCGCCGGGTTACGAAGACGCAGGTCAGCACACGGTAATCATCACTGCTGAAGACGCTTCAGGTAACGTGAAAGCGGCTGACGCCGTTTATTATGTGGAGAACGTCAACCGCGCGCCTGAATACGTAGGCGAGGATGCGATTAGCGTCAGCGTCAACGGAACCACGGGCGTGATACCTTATACCGAGCTGTTTGAAGACCCCGACGGCGACGAGATGACCTTCACCTCCGCGCTTGACGGCAGCCCGAACGCAAGTCTGTTCACCAACGCCGAGGGCTTCATCCTCTCAGGCATAACGGCGGGCACGGCCGGACTGACACTCACCGCAACCGACGCCGCAGGCCTGTCAACGGAGCAGAAGATAACCGTCAACGTGGTACCGTCAACGGGCATAGGCTCGGTTGAGACCGGACGCGACATCACGGTAAGCCCCAACCCCGTGGCTGACGTGGTCAACATAACGCTCGGCACCGATGCCGACAACGTGAACTATTACGTTTACGACAACGCCGGCACCCTTGTGGCAGCCGCCCGCGCGGCACATAAGGCCGCAGGCGAAGTGCAGACGCTCGACATCAGCAGCCGTCCGGCAGGCATCTACCGCGTAAAGGTAACCACAGCCGACGGTACGTTCACCGCCTCGGTAGTTAAGAAGTAACAATTAAAAAATAACAATTAAAAAAGTCCGCCTTTCACGAAACGAAAGGCGGACTTTTTTTTAGGGACAAGCTTAACTTTCTTTAAGATCCTCTCCCCAATGGGTTACGGCCTCGCGGGCCTCGCGCTCACGTATCTCCTTGGCCTTGAGGGGATAGAATATCATGCGGAGAGACTGGTTGTAGTTAAAGTAGTTCCACACCCAGTTGAGCATGACTACCACCTTGTTCCTTACGCCGAGGATTGAGCGCAGATGGACGACGAGCCACATCACCCACGCCACGAAGCCGCTCATCTTCACGCTGGAGAACTCTGCCACGGCCTTGTTGCGCCCTACCGTGGCCATCGCGCCGAGGTTCTTGTACCTGAATGGGCGCATCTCCCTGCCTTTCTCTATGCGGCGGATGTTGCGGGCGAGGTTCCTGCCCTGCTGTATGGCCACCTGGGCCAGCTGGGGATGACCGTTGGGATAGTCTTCATCGCCCTGAACGATGCACTGGTCGCCGATACAGAACACCGAGTCCATGCCCTCTACCTGGTTGAAACGGTCAACCTTTATGCGCCGGCCGCGGCCGAGATGCTCCTTGCCGAGGTTGCCCACGGGGCTGCCGGCCACGCCGCTCACCCAGATGAACGTGCGCGTGGCTATCGAACTGCCGTCGGCCAGTATCACCTTGTGGTCCTTATAGTCGGTTACCATCTTGTTGAGCAGCACGTTGACGCCCATCTTGCGGAGGAACTTCTCGACGGCTGCCGATGACTCGGGCGACATGCCTGAGAGCAGGCGGCTGCCGGCCTCGATGAGGTAGATGTTCATCAGGCCGGGGTCAAGGTCCGGATAGTCGTGCGGCAGCACGGTATGCTTCATCTCGGAGAGCACGCCGGCCACCTCCACGCCCGTGGCCCCGCCGCCTACTATGACCACGTTGAGCAGCTCCTGCTGCTCTAACTTCGTGGCGCAGGTTATCGCGCGCTCTATGTTGGCCAGTATGGCGTTCTGCAGACCCATGGCCTCGGCCACGGTCTTCATCGGCATTGCCCCGCTCTCGATGTTCCTGTTGCCGTAGAAGTTGGTGGTGGTTCCGGCGGCGAGCACGAGATAGTCATATTCCACCTTGCCGATAGACGTCTGTATCAGCTTCTTCTCCGGATAGACGGCGCGCAGCTCGGCCATGCGGTAATACACGTTCCTGCTGTGCTGGAAAATCTTGCGGAACGGGAAAGATATAGAGCTGGGCTCCATGCCTGCCGATGCCACCTGATAGATAAGCGGCGGGAACTGGTGGTAATTGTTCCTGTCGACAAGTACAATCTGGAAGCCTGACTTCCTTAACTTATTGGCTACCTTAAGGCCGGCAAATCCTCCGCCGACGATGACAATACGCTTCTTGTCACCTTTTTCGATGTTCAGACTCATGTTGATAAAGGTGTAAAATAAATTCTACTTAAATGTAATACTAAAGACAGGAACAAAGTTAGCTTTTTTACTTCTGATTATCATCATTCCGACCGTGAATTTTATCCTTACACCCTGATTTTTTGATTTAATTCAATTTTATTCAGTTGACAAGATACAAGCAGACGGGCAGACAAGGAGACTGTCTTAGCAGACAAGGGACAAGCAGACAGGGAGATTTGCTTTGTCAGCAGGCAAGAGGCCGCGAATGAGGGGATGAAAGGTGGCTTCTTGCGCTGTGAGAGAGCATTTTTTGCGGCGTAAAAGGCGGCATATGCGTAACCCGTTGATTTCCAGGACAAGACACAGCGGGCAAGATTTCATCCGAAACAGACTTTCCGTTTTTCTTAATTCTTAATTAAATAAGCCTCTTGCCCCTTGTCTGCTGAAAACAAAGCAAATCTCCTTGTCTGCTCGTCCCTTGTCCCTTGTCAACTGAAAAAAACGTTTTTTTATTTTGAGTTTCCGGCGAATTGTATTATCTTTGCCACGGAAAACAACAATAACGACATAGGAGACGACAGGCGGGTTCCGACATTCAGAAGCAATGCCGGAATTCTCTTTTTGTCTATCCGGAAAGAACAGTAATTTTAAATTTTTCAATTATGGCTTATATGTCACAAGAAGGCTACGACAAGTTAGTGGCCGAACTGAAACATCTTGAAAGCGTGGAGCGCCCCAAGGCTTCGGCCGCTATAGCCGAGGCACGCGACAAGGGCGACCTCAGCGAAAACTCGGAGTATGACGCGGCAAAGGAGGCCCAGGCACATCTCGAAGATAAAATCAACCGCATAAAAATAGCCATCTCTGAGGCGAAAATCGTGGACACGTCGCGCCTGAGCACCGACAGCGTGCAGATACTCTCGAAGGTGGAGATGACCAACATGGCCAACAAGGCCAAGATGACTTACACTATCGTGAGCGAGAGCGAGGCCAACCTGCGCGAGGGCAAAATCTCTATCAAGACGCCCATCGCCCAGGGACTGCTCAACAAGAAGGCGGGCGACGAGGTTGAGATAAAAATCCCCCGCGGCACTATCAGACTGAGAATCGATAAAATCAGTGTTGAATGAGATTTGGAGGTTATGAGGTTTGAAGGTTATACGGTCTTGCGGTTTTGAGGTTATGCGGTTTTGAGGTTATGCGGTTATAAGGTTTGAGGTTTCTATTAAGGTCTTGAGGTAATCCGGAAGTGTAGGTTTATTTTCATAGGTCTTATTAAACAAAAAATCAATAACATACAATCTCATAACACAAAAGCCCAAAACCCAGAAACCTCATAACCTCATAACCTCATAACCGTATAACTTTAAAAAAGCAATGGATATCTTTTCAAAAATAGCCGCCGGCGAAATACCGAGCTACAAATGCGCCGAGAGCGACAGGTTCTACGCGTTTCTCGACATCAACCCCTTGGCTAAGGGGCACACGTTAGTAATCCCGCGCAGGGAGGTAGACTACTTCTTCGACCTTGACGACGAAGAGCTGGCCGGGATGACAGTGTTCGCCAAGAAAGTGGCACGCGCGATAAAGGCCGCCTTCCCCTGCCGTAAGGTCGGCATGGCCGTGCTCGGACTGGAAGTGCCCCACGCGCACATCCACCTTGTGCCCATGCAGACCGAGGGCGACATGAACTTCGCCAACCCGAAACTGAAACTGTCTGAAGAGGAATTTGAAGAAATTGCAGGGAAAATCAGAGAAAACTTTCTCACCTTCAAATAAATTCTTCCCCGTACTTTACCTGCACCTCGTTGACATACTTGCGGATAAGAGCCGACGAGTCCTCCTTCTTGCAGATGAGCAGCACGTTGCCCTTCTCGGCCACGATGTAGCCGTCAAGACCGTTGATGATGCCCAGGTGGTCGTCAGGCAGCTTGATGATGTTGCCGCGGCTGCCGTCAAGCATCACGCGCGAGCCTATCACCACGTTGTCGCCCTCGCCCTTGCTCATGCTCTCATAAATCGAGTGCCACATGCCGAGGTCAGCCCAGCCGAAGTCACACTCCATCACGTAGACGTCCTCGTTACGGTCAAGGATGCCGTAGTCAATCGACAGGTTAGGGAACGAGGGGAAGTTCTCCCTCACATACTCAAGCTCCCTCTCAAGGCTGTACCCGCCCCCGGCGTTCAGCTTGCGCATCACCGGCGGCAGTATCTCTGACAGCTTACGCGCTAAATACCTGACGTTAGAGAGAAACAGACCCGTGTTCCAGTAAAACTCACCGCTCTGCATGAACATCTGCGCGAAGCCGCGGTCAGGCTTCTCCGTGAACGACTTCACCTTAAACACGTCAGCCCCGCCGGCCGACTCGCCCCGCTGGATATAGCCGTATCCCGGCTCGGGCCGCGTTGGCTTCACGCCCATTGTCAGCACGCAGTCGTTATCCCCGACAAAGTCCAGCCCCCCGGTAACGTTGAGGCGGAACTCCTCCTCCTTGAACACAGCCTGGTCAGACGGCGTAACGACTAACCTCGCATCCTCGTTGACGTGCAGGATGCGGTAAGTGGCCCACGCAAGGCTCGGAGCCGTGTTCCTGAATATCGGCTCGCTCAGGATGTTCTCCCCCGGCAGGTCAGGCAGCTGCCCGGCCACCATGTCAGTATAAATCCGGTTGGTGCTCACGTAGATGTTCCCGGCAGGTATGAACCCCGCCATGCGGTCATAAGTCTGCTGCAGCAGCGTGCGCCCCGTAGAGAAGAAGTCCATGAACTGCTTAGGGCAGTCCTCCCTGCTGCACGGCCACAGCCTGCGGCCCTTGCCGCCCGCCAGAATAAGGCAAAAGTTATTTTTGTTTTCAGTCATAAAGATTTACAGGTTTAATTATGTGGTATCAAAACGCCGGCCTCCGGGCGTTCCCGGCGGTTTCGCGTTACGAAGATACGCATAAAACCCCTGACGGCCAATTATTTTAAGTTTTTTCAATTAAAAATTTGTCAATTCGGATTTTATATTTAACTTTGCACCCGCTGTAAAGCCCAGATGGCGGAATCGGTAGACGCGCTGGTCTCAAACACCAGTGGGGCAACCCGTGCCGGTTCGACCCCGGCTCTGGGTACGGATGAATTGGCTAAGTGTAATCATTACTTAGCCGATTTTATTATATCCCTGTAGCTCTACGTCTTGTCCCCATGCAGCACAGCCGATCCGCCAAGTGGCATTAAGCACCGTCAAAAAATCCGCTTGGGACCTCGTAGAACCCGCGTCAATGCTAATGGACAACAAACACTTTACGACGACATGATAATGATTAACAGATTTAGGGTCACGGCTGCCTCGATAGCCTTTATTTCGCTTACCTCGTGCGGCGGCGCGCGGGCTGACGGCACGCCGGCCGAGGGAGTCACCGTAAGCGAGATTGGAAACATTACGCTCATCGCAATTAACGACAACGAAGGCGACAGGCGTATGCCTAACAGGCTGTTTTACGGCAAGGGCGACTCGGCCAAGGTAGAGCGCCTCTCGCCGGAAGGCTCGGTGGCGTCGTCGGTGAGCTGCTTTGTCGTTAAGACGCAGGGCAAGACCGCCCTCTTCGACACGGGCAACGGAGCGGCGCACGGAGGTATGCTGGCAGAAAGGCTGAACGCCGCGGGACTGTCGCCGGACAGCATTGATTATCTGATACTTACGCACTTCCACGGTGACCATATCGGCGGTATGATGAACGCTGGCAAGCCCGTGTTCACCCGCGCTGAGGTGTACGCTCCGGCCGATGAATATGCTTACTGGCAGACCGCCGGCAACCCTAACGGCCGGCTGGCAATGGAGACGATGAATGCCTACGCTGACCGCCTGCACCTCTTTAAATACACCGATGCCCTGCCGCTCGGCATAAAGGCCATGGCCGCTCCGGGCCACACACCGGGCCACACGGTGTATCAGCTTGACCGCCTGTTCATCGCCGGCGACCTGATACACGGCTTCGACCTGCAGATACAAGACCCGTCGATATGTCCCGACTACGACGTTAACCCGGAGCAGGCCGCCGGGACGCGCCGCAAGTACATCGGCTACGTGCGCCGCAACAAGCTCGTCACCGCAGGAATGCACTTCCCAGGCAGCGGCGTGAAAGACAGCCTGTAACAGCCTTGAAGGCATCCCGCAGCCAACGCCTGTACCGCCTGCGGACAGCCGTAATACCGCCAGAGTGCCCACTTTTATAAGTTTTTAAGACATATTTTCACCGAAAAATTTGGCAGTTTGCCCAAACTTCCGTACTTTTGCACTCGCAATGACCGCCAGTCGGTCAATGCAGGGCTTTTAGCTCAGTTGGTTAGAGCAACAGACTCATAATCTGGAGGTCCCAGGTTCAAGCCCTGGATGGCCCACCCTGAAAATCAGGCAGTTATGAATTTCATAACTGCTTTTTTCACCCCTTTGCGAACACCGTGCGAACATCGAACACATGTGAAACACTATGAAACCTTAATGCAATCCCTGTCCTTTTATGTCAAGTTGCATCAGATTGGATTTTGTTTTTTCGGCTTATTGTCTTTTAGGGCTAACACCATGAGCGTAATATTCCAAAGACTTAGAATTGAAAAATCTATATTGTACAACCGCAAAATAAAAGGGAAAAGATTTCTCGGATTTCTGTTACTTAAATTCTAGTATTTTGGCATTCTCAACATTCCAGACAACACAACTCTGATTACTTGATTACATGATTTCCATATTGCGCAGTTACGGAAATGTTGGTCGCACAAATCAGGTGATACAGCTCTTTCGTAATTTTGACATACGTAAAATCACCGCAAAATACGTTTCTGATATATTGTCTCGGTTGCAGGATTTGTCAAGCAAGTTGTACTTTTGTAGCTACAAAAGTTATTTGCCGACAGCTGTGTATCGGAGAAACTTTGTTGCTGTTTCGCTATGCGAAATAAAATCTTGGGAATCCTGTATTGAACATTGGAGATATGGAGAACACAAAAACCTATTGTACAACGATTCAAGATATTCCTAAATGAGAAACACAATCAACAAGAACGGACTTTATCTGAAAATATATAACTACGGTTACTTAAACCGGGAAAAAAGAAGCACGAACTGAATGACGGAATGTTGCGCAAATCTCGACATCTCTTTGTAAGAGATGAACACGTTTGCAAAGATACAAAAAACTGCAAATAAAATGCTGATAATGAATGGAAATATTAGAATTTATTTACATCTCGCCATGATATTTGCACAACACAACTGTCTTTCACACAACATTTGTTGCGCATTTTTCTGTATATGTTATTCTTTTCTGCTTGACAATCAAGCATTTAGCTTAATGTTTATAGACAGTGTTCATCTCTTACAAAGAGATGTACCGTAGGGAAAGGCTATGTCTCAGTAAACCAACACATGAAGCCGCAATGGCAAAGTCAAGACGCAGGGCAAAGAATTTTTCCTTTGAGCTTTTGGGGATAAACAACATAACTGCTTGTGTTTCAGTCAGAAACGAACATTTGCAGGACTCAAAGGCTTGCCTTCGGTTGATTTAAGCATAGCGGCATACAGCCTTCAACAACAGAATCTTTGTACCAGTAATATAATTAAGGAAAGCGCATGAACGTAAATCCTGACATGGAGAATACCATGCAATGGCACGCAATGCGTGACCTGAAGCGGCGCAACGCCAAGCTGCCGGCCTACAAGATGTTTGAGAGTATGGGCATAGACTGCTTTACGCCAATGGTGCAAAGGCTGACCGTCGTTAAAGGCAGGCATGAAGAAGAGGTTGTGCCTTTCATGCAGGACCTGCTTTTCGTACATGAGACACGTGAACGGCTTGACCAGATAGTAGAACGCACGCCCACGCTGCAATACCGATATAAGTTAGGTGTGCAGCATACGCCGATTGTGGTGCGCGATACCGACATGGAGCGGTTCATCAAAGCCGTAAAGTCAACAGATAATCCCCGGTATTTCCGTCCTGACGAAATAACCAGCGACATGAGGAACCGTAAAATCCGCGTCATCGGCGGCGCACTCGACGGATATGTCGGAACGCTCATTACGATGCGCGGCTCAAAGGTAAAGCGCCTTTTGGTTGAGCTCCCCATGTTGCTGGCCGCGGCCGTTGAGGTTCAGCCGGAATACATACAGATTTTGTAGTTGACAATATACGAGTAGACGAGGATGTTTGCATTGAAGACTGTAAACATCATAATCTGTCCTGACAGGTAACAGACAGCTAAAACTGCAATAAAAAAGTGGACAACAACGCAAAGAAAAATATACAGACGGCAGCCGTTTCAGTTCCTGCACGGAATAGAAAGGGTTGCGGTTTCGGCTTCATAGCATACGCCAACTCCCGCGTTGAGCGGCTGCGTGACGAAGGACGCTATGACGCCGCCAACAAACTGAAGGCGTATCTCAGGAAGTTCATCACATATCTGGGCAGGAAAGAGGTCGCTTTCAAGGATTTTGACGCCCGGCTGATGCGCAACTACCACGCATGGCTGGACAGCCAGAATTTATGCCGCAATACTATCTCCCTCTATATCAGAAACTTGAAGCGAGTTTACCGCTTTGCCGTTGACGACGGACTTGCCGCCGACAACAATCCCTTTGAGGGCATGGACGTGAGCTATCACGTAAAGAAAGACAGAAACGGTCTGACGCTCGATGAAGTGAAACGTCTGCGCAGCCTGGACCTGAGCGGTGAGCCGCAGCAGGTTGTCTTCGCACGCGACATATTCCTGTTCACGGTCTATACAAAGGGGATGAGGAGCGACGACATTTTCCGTCTTACAAGAAACAACATACGTAACGGACAACTCACCTACCGCCAGCACATCACCGGCAAGGAAATCTCCATTCCGTGGGAGCCGTTGATGCAGGAGATAACTGACCGCTACAGGCAGAAGGGCACAACACTTCTCTTCCCTGTCATCACGGCAAAATCCCCACGCGAGCAGTGGAGACAGTATGACGGTCTGCTGCACCGCATCAATTACAGTCTGAAGAAATTAGGCGGAATGACAGGTCTCAATTACCCGCTGAACCTTACAGTCGCCCGCCATTCGTGGGAGAGCATGACGAAGAGTGTAAGCATAAGCGACATTCTGTGAGTTGACGAGGTTTTAAGTAAACAAGTTGACGGGGCACAGAATGAAAAACAATGATGGCAGCTTTCACGGCTCAGCCGTTTCAGCAACGTTTATCGGCAAAAACTGTGTCGGCTGTCATCTTCTTTTATAAATTTTTCAATGTCCCAGACATCCGAGAACAACAAGCGCATAGCCAAGAACACGCTGCTGCTGTATGTGCGTATGCTCTTCATGATGGCGGTGTCGCTTTACACCAGCCGCGTCATACTTAATGCTTTGGGTGTAGAGGACTACGGCATTTATAACGTTGTCGGCGGTGTTGTCGCGATGTTCTCCATAATTTCAGGCTCATTGTCTGCTGCGATAAGCAGGTTCATAACATTTGAGTTAGGCAAAGGCGATATAGACAAATTAAAAAAGACATTCTCAGCCGCAGTAACTATACAGCTTCTGCTGTCGCTCATAATCGTCATACTTATTGAAAGTGTCGGGGTGTGGTTCCTCAATTTCAAGATGACAATTCCTTCCGACAGGATGGCGGCGGCCAACTGGGTATTGCAGTTCTCAATAGTGACTTTTGTAATAAACCTTGTCAGTGTTCCTTACAACGCCACAATCATCGCCCACGAGCGTGTGTCTGCATTCGCGTATATAAGTATCCTAGAAGCTGTAGGGAAGCTTGCAATAGCTTTTCTCATAATGGTATCTCCGATTGACAGGCTCGTCTTTTACGCGATACTGATGTGCGGCGTGGCTGTAATAGTCCGTCTCACGTACGGATATTATTGCAAAAGACATTTCTCGGAGTGCAGATACAGTTTCCGCTGGGACAAGGAAATACTTGTAAAGATGTTCGGCTTTGCAGGCTGGAACTTCATCGGAGCGTCCTCGGCGATATTGCGTGACCAGGGCGGCAACATCGTCATCAACCTGTTCTACGGTCCAGCTGTCAATGCGGCGCGGGGCATCGCGATGCAGGTGAACGGTGTTGTCACGGGCTTCGTCAGCAACTTCATGACCGCCCTGAATCCGCAGATAACCAAGTCATACGCCGCAGGCGACCGCGCATACATGATGACGCTGATTTACCAGGGGGCACGCCTCTCGTTTTATATGCTGCTCCTGCTGTCGCTGCCTGTCTTCCTGAACACGCACTACATACTTGTAATCTGGCTGAAGCTCGTACCCGAACACGCCGTCAGCTTTGTACAGCTCACCTTGCTTTTCGCTATGAGCGAGTCGATATCAAACCCGCTTGTAACGGCAATGCTCGCCACAGGCCGCATACGCAACTATCAGATTGTGGTCGGCGGTCTGCAGATGATGAACCTTCCGGTCTCTTACGTGCTGTTGAGCCTTGGCTGCATACCAGAGACGATGCTTATAGTCGCTGTAGTCATTTCCCAGTGCTGCCTGGCGGCGAGGCTTTATATGCTGCGCGGAATGATTGGTCTTTCGGCCAGGAAATATATTAAGAAGGTATATCTGAACATAATCGCAGTGACCGTTGTCGCGGCCGTTGTTCCGCTTGTCCTTTCAATGGAATTACAAGAATCCCTGCTGTCGTTCATTATGGTAAGCATCGTAGCTGTTTTCTGCAACATGCTGTCAATCTATTATGTCGGCTGCAACGGTAATGAGCGCGCATTCATAAAAGGAAAAATGATACAGCTCTTCAATAAAATCCATAAAAAATGATTCAGATAACAGACCCATCAAAGTGCTGTGGTTGTACGGCTTGTGCCGGCATTTGTACGCACGATGCCATTACGATGCAGCCCGACGCGTTGGGCTTTCTTTATCCGGTAGTAGATAAAGAGAAATGTGTTGATTGCGGACTATGTGAGAAAGTGTGCGCTTTCAACGATCATTACGACACAATCCTTAACCTGCCGCAGCCAGATGCATACGCCGCCAGGCACAAGGATATGCACGAGGTGGAAACCAGCCGAAGCGGGGCTGCGTTCATAGCCATTTCAGATTACATATTGGAGAATGGCGGAGTGGTTTACGGCGCAGGGTATGCCGACCATTTCCGCGTGTTGCACAAGCGTGCAACGACAAAGGAAGAACGCGACGAGTTCAAGGGAAGCAAGTATGTGCAGAGTGACCTGACAGGCGTGTTCCGTCAAGTGAAGAAAGACCTGAGAGACGGACTGACCGTGCTTTTCTCCGGCACGCCCTGCCAGACTGCCGGGCTGAATTCCTATGTCGGGAAGAAACTCCGCGAGCGCCTTGTCCTTGTTGACATTGTGTGTCACGGAGTGCCGGGGCCGTACCTATGGCGTGACTACCTGGCGTACCTTGAAAAGAAACAGGGAGCGGCCATCTGTTGGGTGAACTTCCGCGACAAGCAGGAATACGGATGGAAAGCCCATAAGGAAACGTTTAAATTTGTTAATCGGGGGGGGGCAAAAATGAGCTTTACATATTTGTTCTACCAGCACATCATGTTCCGTCACTCGTGCGGCAAATGTCCTTATACCAATACCAAACGTCCCAGTGACATTACCATCGCCGACTTTTGGGGATGGGAAAAGACTGCCCCGAATATCAATGCAGACGATAAAGGTGTATCGCTGATATTGGTGAATACGGAAAAAGGACGTGAGATATTTGATGCCATAAAAGGCTGCATGACCGTTATTCCGGCTAAACTGGAAGACTGTATGCAACCTAATCTGCAGCATCCATCTGTTATTCATCCGAAACGGATGGAGTTTGAACGGGATTACCAAAGGAAGGGATTTGAGTATGTTTTTAATAAATATGGTAATGATGGATATAAAGCGAAACTCAGGAAATTGGCAGGTAAACTTAAAAGGAAACTAAAACGAATTATTGGTTTATAGACATGAAAATAGGAATACTGACTTTTCATTGTGCCCATAATTATGGCGCTGTCTTACAATGTTATGCTTTACAGGAATATTTAAAACATTTAGGGCATGATGCATATGTAATAAATTACCGTCCCTCTTATTTAAAATACGGTCTTTTTATTTGGTATAACTGGTTATCATTAGATCCAATAAAATGTATAAAAAAAACGATTAGACAAATATGTTCGTTTAATTTGCAATACAAAAGGTTTACGGCTTTTGAGAGATTTATAAATGACAGATTAAATGTTAAAACAATCAATCTGCAATCAATTCAAAGTGATATAGATTGTTTTGTCTTTGGCAGTGATCAAATTTGGAGAAAAAATGGGAATCAATTCGACCCAATATATTTTGGAGAATTTAAGGCTGCCCAAGGACATAAATTAATCAGTTATGCGGCGAGCATGGGATTGGATGAACTATCAGAAACTGAAAAAGAACAAATCGGAAAATGGTTGAAGAACTTTTCAACAATAACCGTTAGGGAGACATCACTGAAGCAATTACTTTCACCATTGACGGACAAGAAGATAGAGGTCGTTGCAGACCCCACATTCCTGCTAAGCCAGCAGGAATGGGGAAAAATTGCGAAAGCGCCAAATATCAGCAAACCTTACGT
>C._urophasianus_2_cecum__coassemble_125_pt1 | contig 20685 bp, 17 predicted proteins | sample C__urophasianus_2_cecum__metabat2_low_PE_008 | metagenome-assembled genome bin C
AACACTTTGACAGTTTAAACTTTGCTAATTTGGATGTTTGCGGACATTCATAAAATATTTTGTAATGTTGCACTTGCTGGTTGACTCTACCTTGCTTAATTCTTAGCTTTTAATTCTTAATTTATTGCCTTCTTAATTCTTAATTCTTAATTAAATAATGTAATTTTGCACCCGATTTATTAAGGTATTAGTATGCAAGATATCAGAAACATAGCGATTATCGCCCACGTAGACCACGGCAAGACTACGCTTGTGGACAAGATGATGTTGGCCGGCAACCTGTTCCGTGACGGGCAGGACTTGAGCGGTCAGGTGTTGGACAGCAACGACCTTGAGCGTGAGCGGGGCATTACCATTCTTTCTAAGAACGTCTCGATAAACTGGAAAGGAACGAAGATAAACATCATAGACACTCCGGGGCACTCTGATTTCGGCGGTGAGGTGGAGCGTGTTCTCAATATGGCCGACGGCTGTCTGCTGCTTGTCGATGCCTTTGAAGGCCCCATGCCGCAGACGCGTTTCGTGCTTCAGAAAGCACTTCAGATAGGTCTGAAGCCTATAGTTGTGGTAAACAAGGTTGACAAACCCAACTGCCGCCCCGAGGAAGTGTATGAGATGGTATTCGACCTGATGTTCTCGCTCAACGCCACTGAGGACCAGCTCGACTTTCCCGTGGTATATGGCTCGGCCAAGAACGGCTGGATGGGCGAGGACTACAAGACCCCGACAGACAACATCAACTATCTGCTCGATAAGATTGTTGAGGTTATCCCCGCGCCGAAAGCACTCGAGGGAACGCCCCAGATGCTGATAACCAGTCTTGACTATTCAAGCTATACCGGCCGTATAGCCATTGGCCGTGTCCACCGCGGTACGCTTACCGAAGGCATGAACGTCACAATATGCCACCGCGACGGCACTCAGGAGAAGACTAAAATAAAGGAGCTGCACACCTTTGAGGGCATGGGGCATGTCAAGACTCCGAGCGTTTCGAGCGGTGACATCTGCGCTATCATAGGTCTTGAGCACTTCGAGATAGGCGACACTATCTGCGATTTTGAGAAGCCGGAGCCGCTGCCTCCTATCGCGATTGACGAGCCTACGATGAGTATGCTGTTCACTATCAACGACTCGCCCTTCTTCGGCCGCGAGGGCAAATTCGTCACCAGCCGCCACATCAACGACCGTCTGCAGAAAGAGTTGGAGAAAAACCTCGCACTGCGCGTGGCTCCCTTCGGCGATGCTACTGACAAGTGGATAGTCAGCGGACGCGGTGTGCTCCACCTGTCAGTGCTCATCGAGACCATGCGCCGTGAGGGCTACGAGCTTCAGGTAGGCCAGCCGCAGGTTATTTACAAGGAGATTGACGGTGTGAAATGCGAGCCGATAGAAGACCTTACGATAAACGTGCCCGAGGAGTTTGCCAGCAAGATGATTGATATGGTTACCCGCCGCAAGGGCGAGATGACATCAATGGAGACCCAGGCCGACCGCGTAAACATTGAGTTTGACATACCTTCGCGAGGCATCATAGGTCTGCGTACCAACGTGCTCACCGCCAGTCAGGGTGAGGCTATCATGGCTCACCGCTTCAAGGAGTACCAGCCTTACAAGGGAGACATCAGCCGCCGCGTCAACGGCAGCATGATAGCGATGGAGACCGGCACGGCTTACGCTTACTCAATCGACAAGCTTCAGGACCGCGGAAAGTTCTTCATCGACCCGGGTGAGGAGGTGTATGCCGGCGAAGTAGTTGGCGAGCATGTTCACGACAACGACCTCGTGGTCAACGTAACCAAGGCAAAGCAGCTTACGAATACCCGTGCCAGCGGCTCTGACGACAAGGCACGCATCATCCCGCGCACGGTTCTCTCGCTTGAGGAGGCACTTGAATACATCAAGGAAGACGAGCTCGTGGAGGTTACTCCCAAGTCGATGCGTATGCGAAAGATAATCCTTGACCACAACGAACGCAAGCGCGCAAACAAGCAATAAGCTCATTTATATAATTAAGAATTAAGAGTTAAGAATTAAGAAAAACGGACTTCCGCCACAATACATATTTTCTTAATTCTTAACTCTTAATTCTTAATTTCTTAAAGAGGCGGGTTCTATAAATAAAAATGTTCATGTTTTTTTGTAAATCAGGCATTTATTTGCGTATTTGAGCGGACAAAAAAACAAAGAAAATCGCATTGGCAAGCCTTGTGTACGGCATCTGCCGCTTCTGCCGGATTGCCCGCTATCATAGCAATTGGCGGATGCCTGCAAGGAATAACCGTACCATGTAAGTTAAATTTATGTTAAAACGGGGGGGGGTAATTTGGCTGTTATGGATAAAAATACGTACTTTTGCGACATGATGTGATAAAATCCGTGTCGCTCGGGCAAATTCGGTTCACCTGATCTTTGCGGATGCGACGTATAAAACCTACAATTAGTTGTATGCAATTTATTGGTTTATTCTTGTTCTTCAAGCGTCTTGCAATGGTAATGAGCTCAAGCCGCAGCTGTCCCAACGGTGAGCGTTGCTATTCCGGGAAATACCAAGATGGACATGCGGTTTACTTTTATGACGACACAGATGAGGGCAGAATATATGCCGGAAAGTTCTGGTTTCGAAGGGTATATTACGCTCTTCCGAAGGCTCGTGTCACAGAGATCGCATGCGGGCTGTTCGGCAACGGGAAAAAAGAAGGCCGCTGGACGTTCACCTATAGAGGATATGGTGTCAGCCGGAAGCTGGCGGCTGAGTATTCAGAAGGTCACCGTTCAGGCTTTTATAATTACCGTTCTGTCTGCCGGGCGCGTAGTCTCGGGTTCACGAAAGGCGTGACAACGCTGTCTGTAACGTTTCGGAACGGGCACATTGAGGGCACCGTCAGCTGTATGCTCAATAACGAAACGCTTACAGGGAGCTATGATTCTGAGGGCCGGCCTGACGGTAAATGGACAATGAATGCAGCCACGTCGCACTCTCACAGAATATGTCATGAGACGTGGGTACACGGCGAATGTATGTCGTTTGATGCCACAGACGTTACCACCGGAGACAAAACCGACATGAAAACTCACCTTCCAGATATTTTGATGAGCATATTCTACAACGAATGTAAGCCGCTTGAGGCGATAATGAAGCGCGGCTCGTAAGTGTCGTTTTCTTACGTCCGGTATGTCGGTATGCGACCTCGGAACCGGTATGTTCTTACGTTTTGAAGAACTGCAATAATGCCGCTGTAGATAACCGGCAGGTACGTGCGCAGCCCTTAAGGCCGCCTACGCCGTACTTCGGCTGCACAGCGGTGCCGCTGCCCATGCTCAGCCTGAGCTGAACAGACATGATAAACACCATTGAGGTGTAAGCCGAGCCTACTGCGGCGAGTGCCTCCGGCCCTGCAAGGAGACCCTCTATGAGCGTGCCGGCCACATTGTAACACTGCCGGAGCATTGTACGCAATCATCGGCATGGTTACGAACAGCAAATCAACTTATTACACTCCGTCTGCCTGTTATCCGAAAATAATAATTACTTTTGCATGCTGATAGTTATGGATAAGGTAAACAAGCAGATACTTCACATCGCCCTTCCGTCAATCGTAAGCAACATAACGGTGCCCCTGCTCGGACTTGTCGATGTGGCAATAGTGGGTCATCTCGGTGCGGCGGCTTACATCGCGGCCATCGCCGTGGGTGGAATGACGTTCAACGTTATTTACTGGATATTCGGATTTCTGCGTATGGGCACGAGCGGAATGACGTCGCAGGCGCTCGGCCGGCGCGACCTTGGCGAGACCGTCCGCATGCTCGTGCGCTCCGTGGGCATAGCCTTTGCCATTGCCTTTGTGCTCGTCGCGCTCCAGAGTGTGCTGCTCAGGGCTTCTCTTATGATGATGAAACCGGCGGCTGAGGTGGCCTCGCTCGTGTCGGTTTACTTCAAAATACTTATTTGGGGAGCACCTGCCATGCTCGGACTGTTCAGTCTCTCGGGCTGGTTTATCGGCATGCAGAACTCACGCATACCTATGGCCGTCGCCATATTACAGAACGTTGTCAACATCGCGGCAAGCACATTGCTTGTCTTCGGGTTCGGACTTAAGGTGGAGGGCGTGGCTTTCGGAACGCTTACCGCACAGTACGCGGGCTTCCTTATGGCTGTGTTCTTGTGCGCGAAGTACTACGGACGATTGCGCGTCCATTTCTCTTCGCATGGTCTTTGGCGGCGTTCGGTCATGGCACACTTTTTCAACGTAAACCGCGACATCTTCTTCCGCACGCTCTGCATGGTGTCGGTCATGCTGTTCTTCACGTCAGCCGGTTCGTGGCAGGGTGAGGTGGTGCTGTCTGTCAACACCCTGCTCATGCAGTTTTACCTGCTCTTCTCTTACGTCATGGACGGCTTCGCATACGCCGGCGAGGCTCTCAGCGGCCGTTACTTCGGTGCCCGCAACGTTGCCGCACTTAACCTTACGGTGCGTAATCTGTTCCGTTGGGGCGTGGGTCTTGCCGCCGTTTTCACCTTGGTTTACGGCCTCGGGGGCAACGCTTTTCTGTCGCTTCTCACTGATGAACCGTCTGTTGTCACGGCAGCGCATACCTATTATTATTGGGCTATGGCCATTCCGTTTGCCGGAATGGCGGCTTTTGTGTGGGACGGGGTGTTCATCGGCTGCACCATGACGCGCGGAATGCTCATCTCAATGGCAGCCGCCGCCGCCACGTTCTTCATCCTTTATTATCTCTTACGCGACCATTATGCCAACCACGGGCTGTGGGCGGCCTTCATAGCGTATATGTTTGTAAGGGGAGCGGTGCAGCAATATATTTATTGTAAGGGAAAAGATAAAAGTGAAAAGTGAAGAATTCAATACTTATAGACGGTGCGATGGATCCTTCACTTTTCACTTTTTGACTTGATTAAATGCTGTTTTTGGCTGTTTATTCGGGGTAGTTCATGTTCGCATCGGTCATTTTCTCAAGCACCTCAGTGAGATATTTACGCGCTTCTAAGCGAGCCATGGGCAGGTCATGCAGCAGATAATTGCCGCAATCCCGTGGCGCGGCACCCGGCACTTCACCGTCAAACTCAGCGATGAAGGCGAACGTTCGGCGCATCAGATCGATTATGTCGCGCGGACAGAGGTCGCCTTTCATAAGCAGATAGTTGCCCGTAAGGCAGCCCATCGGTCCCCAATACACAATGCGGCCGCTCCACTCAGGGTCGTTCCGCAGATACGTTGCGGCTAAGTGCTCGATAGTATGCAGCGCGCCGGGATGCAGCGCCGGCTCGCGGTTAGGCTCCTTCATGCGTATGTCAAAGGTAGTGACGGTGTCACCGCCAACCTCGTCTTTGCGTGAGACATATATCCCGCGCAGCAGTTTCTCGTGATTGATTGTAAAGCTTGGAATGGTCTTCATTTTGATTAAGAGTTAAGAGTAAAGAATTGGGAAATTAAGAATTAAGAGTTAAGAATTAAGAAAACATGCTTAGACAGTTATTATCCTATCAGTCTTATTTGCCATATTAAGCCTGCTTGGCATACTTTCTTAATTCTTACTTCTTAACTCTTAATTAGAGCGTAGCGATGAGCCTCTTTGTAACATTGAATGACCCTTCGGCCAAACGCGCCCAGAAGTCGAAGTATTGCGATGCCTTAGTGTCCTTCAGCGGTATGTCGCTGATAACGCGGAAGCTGATGAACGGCACGCCGTAGATGTGGCAAGTCTGGGCTATGGAGCAGCTTTCCATGTCGACAGCCACCGTTTCGGGGAAGCGGGCGAGTATGGCGCGCATCTTGGTTTGTGAGTTAACGAACCATTCGCCGCTGACTATCAGCCCTTTATAGGCCGTCGTGTCCCGGCAGGCAGCCATCGCCTTGTCAACTATGTCGGCAGGAGCATGGAAGGCGGGAGGCATCCCCATAATCTGGCCGTAGCGGCAGTCGTCACCGCAGTAAGCGTCATGATAACGGTATTCGGTGCCTATCACCACATCGCATACGTTCATACGCTCGTCAGCTCCGCCGGCAACGCCGGTAGATATGATCAGGTCCGGATGATAATTGTCGATCATCTCTACAGCCCCGATGGCCGAGTTAACCTTGCCGATACCGCATTTCTGCAGGATAATATCCTTGCCGTCGATGTTGCCTAAGATAAAATCCTTCTTGCTGTGCCGCTCAACCGTAGAGTCGTCGAGCAGCCCCTTAAGCTGTAGCAACTCCTTGTCCATGGCGACGATAATACCTATCTTCATCTGTGAAAGTTTTATTTTGGTTGCAAAGGTAGTGTTTTTTAACGAATTACAGACACGTTAAGGCTGATAATCGGTACGTGCGTGCGCATACGGCGGTGTGCCGATATGTAATGATAATTGCCGTCTGTGCTTACGTTTTGTATCTGTCTGTCAGGTATGTTGAGGCTTCTGTAGTGGCCTCGCAGCGTCTTTCATCGTGCTGAGAGTCGTCTGCGACCGTTTTAGATGCGTTTTTGCGCTGTTTGTGTAAAGTCTTGTCGTACAGTAGGTTATGCTTAACGGCATTTGCGATGAATATCCTTTATAAAGTTTTGTATTCCCATTCGCAATACAAAAGGTTACCTTTTACACTCCCGTTGATGACCTTTTAGTCCCTGATATGCCGCCTTATGCACGCCGAAAAGCCATATTCTATGTTGCGAATAGGTATGAATATTGGTATATTGTACCTGTTCGCAATTTGCAATAAGATGTTTCTATCACTTTCGTCAGCTGTTTCATGATTTTAAAATGTAAAGACTTTAGAAAACAGCATTTGTCATTACGTGTGCTGTCTGCCGTTTGTTGATGACAAAATGAAAGTTCGGCTGCCCCGTGTAAAGCATGCTGTCGGAGGACAGTATTTGTAAATTTTTTATTTTATTAAGGTATAATTATTAATCAACATTTTTCATTCTACATTTATTCTATTACTTTTGCAAGGCAAAGTGAAACTCAACAAAAACACATAACGACAATGAAAACATGGAAAAAATGCCTGCCTGATGTGTTTGCCGTGGTGCTGTTTGCGCTCATATCGTTCGCTTACTTCTTCCCGGCAGACATTGAGGGCAAGATACTTTACCGCCACGACTCGTCTGCGAGCAAAGGCTTGGGTCGCGAGATGGCCGAATATAGAGAGCAGACGGGCAAGGTAACGAGGTGGATGAACTCAGTGTTCAGCGGCATGCCTACGTATCAGTCTGCTCCGGAATACGCCAGCACACAGGGCGTCCATGCGGCTGTCAGCGCCTATCACCTCTTCTTGCCCGAGAACGTATGGTACGTCTTTGCCTATCTTCTCGGCTTCTACATCCTGCTCAGGGCGTTCGACTTTCGTCATTCCCTTGCCGTTTTGGGCTCTATTATATGGGCTTTTTCAACGTATTTCCTTATCATTATAGCCGCAGGGCATATCTGGAAGGTAATGGCTTTAGCCTATCTGCCGCCGATGATAGCCGGCGTTGTGCTGGCCTACAGGGGCAAATATCTGTGGGGGTTCATTGTTACGGCGATATTCGCAACCTTTGAGGTTAATGCCAACCACGTGCAGATGACGTACTACTTCCTGTTTGTCATCCTCTTCATGATTATCGCTTTCCTTGTTGACGCAATCAGGCGGAAGCGCATGGCACACTTCTGGAAAGCCACGGGCGTGTGCGCCGCCGGCGCGATTATCGGTATAGCAATAAACATAAGCAACCTTTACCACACGTGGGAGTACAGCAAAGAGACCATGCGCGGCAAGAGCGAGCTGGTAAAGAAAAACGCCGCCAACCAGTCAAAAAACGGTCTTGACCGCGACTATATCACCCAGTGGAGCTACGGAACAGGTGAGACGTGGACGCTGCTTGTGCCCAACACCAAGGGCGGGGCAAGCATGCCGCTGGTTGAAAGCGAGACCGCCATGAAGCACGCCAACCCGGAGTTCAACATGATTTACCGGCAGCTCGGCCAGTACTGGGGCGAACAGCCGGGCACGCAGGGTCCTGTTTACGTGGGCGCTTTTGTGCTTACCCTGTTTGTTCTCGGACTTTTTATCGTCAAAGGTCCGATAAAGTGGGCATTGCTTGCGGCTACGGTGCTGTCAATATTGTTGTCGTGGGGCAAGAACTTCATGCCCTTAACCGACTTCTTCATTGACTATGTGCCGATGTATTCAAAGTTCCGGACGGTGGCGTCGATACTCGTAATAGCAGAGTTTACCATACCTCTGCTCGCCATGCTGGCGCTGAAGAAAATTGTGGACGAGCCGAAGATACTGACAAGCAAAATCAAATTAGTATATCTCAGTTTCGGTCTGACGGGCGGCATAGCCCTGCTTTTTGCCCTGTTCCCCACGCTGTTCTTCTCTGACTTCATATCTTCAGGCGAGATGCAGGCACTGATGTCGCTGCCTCAGGAGTACGCCGCACCCGTAATAAGCAATCTGCGCGAGATGCGCCGGGCCGTGTTCACTGCTGACTGCTGGCGCTCGGTGCTCGTCGTTGTGATAGGTACGCTCTGCCTGCTGCTCTTCAAGGCCAAGCGGCTTAAGGCCGGCCACATGATTTGGGCGGTAGCTGTACTCTGCCTGATAGACCTCTGGCAGGTAAACAAGCGCTACCTGAACAACGACATGTTTGTGCCGAAGAGCGAACGTGAGGCTCCCGTACAAGAGACCGAGACCGACCGCCTGATACTTGAAGACAAAACCGACCTCGGCAACTACCGCGTGCTCAACCTCGCGTCTAACACGTTCAACGAGAATGAGACGTCATATTTCCACAACAGTATAGGCGGATACCACGCCGCCAAGCTGCGCCGTTATCAGGACATGATTGACACATACATCGCTCCGGAGATGCAGAAGCTTGCCCCGGCGGTGGCGAATGCCGGCGGCGATATGGCCAAAGTGAACGGCGACAGCATATTCCCCGTGCTCAATATGCTCAACGCCCGCTACTTCATACTGCCCTTGCAGGACGGCCGCACTGTGCCTGTGCAGAATCCGTATGTGTACGGTCCGGCGTGGTTTGTCGACAGACTGACGTATGTTGACAACGCAAACGAGGAAATAGAGCGTGTGGGCAAGATAAACTTGCGTCACGAGGCGGTGGCCGACAAGGCATTTGAGCCGCAGCTGAAGACGGCCGCCAAGCAGGACGGAACGTCAGTGGTAAAGCTTACATCATATATGTCTGACTGCATGACGTATGACGTCAATTCAGGCAAGGGCGGCATAATAGTGTTCTCTGAAGTGTATTATCCGGGATGGACGGCCACCGTTGACGGCCAGCCCGTTGAGGTCGGACGCGTCAACTACCTGCTGCGTGCAATCAATGTGGCTCCGGGCAAGCACAAGGTAAAGCTGACGTTCCGTCCCAAGTCGGTAACTACCACTGAGACAATAGCTTACGCCGCTTACGCCGTACTGCTGCTTGCGATAGCCTTTGTAGTGTATATTAACTTCAGAAAGAAAAAGCCGCAGAACCCGTAATGTGTCCGCACACATAACAAGCTGAAATACAATAGTTTGTGAAGAGCCGTCTTTCGCATTGCGAGGGACGGTTCTTTGGTTAATTGGCGGTCTTTTTGTATTCACGTTTTGCTGTGTTTTGTGAAAGCAACGGGGAGTGTTTCCTAAAAATAACAGTAATTTCATATGAACTTTTGATATGTCGGTCTTTTTTTATATTTTTGTATCCAAGAAAACCGCAATACCTACATATGTATGACTTGTATGGAAAATGAGAAGGCTGTAAGAGCAATTGTCAGTGCTTATGTGGAAGCGTATGCTTCAGGGTTTTCAGACAGGCATATAGCTGAAAAGGATGATGCCGATGGTGTTATAAACATGAAGATCAACAACATCTTCATCGCCGCTCTCGGCTCCGAGATACAATATTACTCAGCCCTGGCGCGGTCGCTCGACAGCTCACTTGGCAACATGCTTGAACGTATGGCCATTAAAATAGCTTCATTGCATTACAAAGTAACACAACATGTGGAGGGAAAACTTTACAAGGAACAGACCGACTATATCGCGGAATTGCTTGAAAAATACAAACGTCATGTCCTAAAACCGTGTGTTGATGACTATATTGGCATAACTGAAAAACGCGGGGACTCAATTGAGAAAAGGCACGAAAGCGACTATTATCTTATTGACGAGGAAACTGACATGCACTATCTTATCGAGTTGAAAATCGGCGGAGATCTTGATAACAAGAAAGCGCGTTCAGAGAAAGAAGCCCTATTGGAACAATATTGCATTCTCACAAATGAACTTGGAAGTGAAGAAAAGGTAAGAATTTTATTTGCTACGGCCTATAATAGGTATGGTGAAGGCAAGCCGTGGACGCAGGGGCGGGTAAGACAATTCTTTGCAGATGAGGAACTATGCATTAGCCGCGACTTCTGGAATCTCGTGTGCAAGTCAGACAAGGGATATGAAATCGTAATTGATGAATATAAGAAGTCTTATAAAGAAATGACCGGCATCAATATCGAAATAACACCTGAAAAAATAAATTATTAAACGTACTATATATGACTAAGGTTGAGGCCATAGAACAAATAATGAAAGATAATGGTGGAACAGCTAGTTTAAATGACATATACAACAAAATATGTCAATATTATCCTACAGCTAAAAAATCTAAAGAATGGGAAGCTGGCTTACGTGGAGTCTTATATAGGGAAATCAAGAATAAAAGAAGGTTCAAAAAGATAGGGATTAGCATATATGCCTTGGAAGATTATAATGAAGAAAAACGCCCTAAACAACATGAAAAAGAAAGGATGCATTCGTACATTGAAGGCATTTGTATAGAGCTCGGGAACCTTAACAAGTTCTCAACATATACAGCAGACCCCTCTGCTATATATCGGGATAATTTGAGATTAAATAATCTCACAACGTTAGAGACAATTCCTAAATTTTCATATAATGAAATTGTAGATGAGGTAAAACGGATTGATGTAATCTGGTTCAATAAAAAAGGCCTTCCCTTTCCACAAAAAGTTTTTGAGGTAGTTGATAGCATAAATACACTTAATGGAGCATTTAATAGAAGCCTTCAATTAAGAAACTTCATTACTGATTTTATTATAGTCGCTCCAGAAAAACACCATGAAAAATATAACAAAACTATTAATTTAGAAATTTATCAACCACAAAAAAATAGATTTAAGTTTGTAAATTATGATACTATTATAGAACTTTATGAACATTCAGCAAGAAAATATGAAATAGAAAATTCATTATTCGGTTAATCATAGATGCAATTCAGGACACAGGTAAAAATAGATAAACCCGACTTTGAAATAGGGCCGTGTGAGAAGATGCTGTTCGTAGGTTCGTGCTTCGCTGACAGCATAGGACGGAGATTCAGGGAGGAGAAGTTCCGTGCGACGGTGAATCCTTTCGGAGTGATGTATAATCCGGCAAGCATACTTCACACTGTAAAGAGGTGTGACGCGGCACCGCGCGTGGCGCTGTTTACGCTCGGCACAAACCATGTTTACATACTTAACGAGACGGGCGAGATTGTGGATAACTGCGCCAAACGTCCGCAACGGTTGTTCACAGAACGAGAATTGACCATTGATGAATGCGTAGGTTATCTGCGTGAGGCTGTCAGTCTGCTTGCCGAAAGGCGTGCAGACGTGAGAATAATTGTCACCGTAAGCCCTATACGTTACGCTAAATACGGCTTTCACGGCAGTCAGCTGTCAAAGGCGGTGCTGCTGCTTGCCGCTGACAGATTAGTGGAAGAGATGCCCGGCAGGGTAAGTTATTTTCCTGCATACGAGATAGTTAACGACGAGCTGCGCGACTATCGTTTCTATGCCAAAGACATGCTTCACCCTTCAGAGCAGGCCGTTGAATATGTCTGGGAACTCTTCTCCGGAGCCTATTTCTCGGCTGAGGCCAAGCGGTTTATCGAAGAGTGGCGGCCGCTGAAGGAGGCCTTGGGGCACAGGCCGTTTAATCCGGACTCGGCGGAGTATAAGGATTTTATGAATAAAACAATGTTAAAAGTTAACGAGTTCTCAAAAAAATATCCGAACTTTGTACTTTAGAATAAGATTTAACGGTTACGAGGCATTGAGGTTCTGACGGCTTTTGTTGTCTCAGTTCATCTTAACTAATAAAACAATATGTCTTACACTATTGAAAAAGTAGCGACGCTTATAGGCGCACGGCGCTACGGAACGGCCGACGGGCAGATAAGCTGGATCTTGACAGACAGCCGCAGCGTATGCTTCCCTGAAGATACATTGTTCTTCGCTGTATGCTCAGATCGCAACGACGGACATAAGTATATAGCCGATCTTTACCGCCGCGGAGTGCGTAACTTCGTTGTGGAACAGGTGCCGGCAGACTGTGAGACGGCTTACGCCGGTGCTAACTTCCTGCGTGTGCCGCACTCCGTTGCGGCTCTGCAGCGCCTTGCCGAGCGCCATCGTGACGAGTTCAGCATACCCGTGGTGGGTATAACGGGCAGCAACGGCAAGACCGTAGTGAAGGAATGGCTTTATCAGTTGTTGTCTCCTTCAATGGTAGTCACGCGCAGTCCGCGCAGCTACAATTCGCAGATAGGCGTGCCACTGTCGGTGTGGTTGCTTGACGAGCGCAGCCAGGTAGGCATATTCGAGGCCGGCATCAGTCAGCGGGGAGAGATGGACGCGCTGCGTGACATAATACAGCCGACCGTAGGTGTGCTGACAAATCTTGGCTCGGCACATCAGGAAAACTTCTCTTCTATGGATGAGAAGTGTATGGAAAAGCTGAAACTTTTTCACGATACCAAGGCCATTGTCTATCCGTATGATGACGAGACGGTGCGCCGCTGCGTGGCAAGTCTTGACTATAAGGGCGAGCAGATAGCATGGTCGGCAACGGATCCGAAAGCCCGCCTATATATAAATAAGGTAGAGAAGAACGGCGTTACGACTACCGTTACATATACCTTTGACGGCGAAGAAAGTAGTTACACGTTACCTTTTATCGATGAGGCATCGGTCGCAAATTCGGTAACATGCGTTGCCGTGGCGCTTTATCTCGGTCTTACCCGTGAGCAGACAGCCGGCCGCATGGCAGGCGTTGAACCTGTGGCCATGCGCTTAGAGGTGAAGGAAGGGCAGCACGGATGCACCTTGATAAACGACTCTTACAACTCTGATGTTAATTCACTCGACATCGCTCTCGACTTCATGAGCCGCCGGCCTGACCATGCCGGACGTAAGCGCACGCTGATACTGAGCGACATTTACCAGAGCGGAAAAGACGGAGTGGCATTATATAAAGAGGTGTCTGACCTGTCACGTACGCGCGGTGTGCAGAAGTTTATCGGCATCGGGCCGGACATAAGCGCAAATGCCGGCGTGATAGACATCGCGGAGAAATATTTCTTCAACGACTGTCAGGAGTTTATATCAAGTCATGTGTTCGCCTCGCTTCACGATGAGGTGATACTTCTTAAGGGCGCGCGCCGCTTCAGTTTTGACTGTCTTACGGAACTGTTGGAACAGAAAGTGCATGAGACTATTCTCGAAGTGAACCTCGGTGCGGTAGTAAAGAACTTGAATTATTTCCGTTCTTACATGAAGCCTACTACCAAGATAGCCTGTATGGTGAAGGCAGACGCTTACGGAGCGGGAGCCGTTGAGGTGGCGAAGACATTGCAGGACCACCGCGTTGACTATCTTGCCGTGGCGGTGGCAGACGAGGGTGTAACGCTGAGAAAGAACGGAATAACATCGAACATCATGGTTATGAACCCCGAGATGACGGCATTCAAGACGATGTTTGACTACGACCTGGAGCCGGAAGTCTACAGCTTCCGGCTGCTCGACGCGCTTGTCAAGGCTGCGCAGAGGGAGGGCGTGACCGGTTTCCCCGTCCACATAAAGCTTGATACAGGCATGCACCGCCTCGGATTTAATCCGATTACCGACATGGGCGGGCTTATCAGCCGTCTGAAACGGCAGAACTCGGTAATTCCGCGCTCGGTGTTCTCGCATTTCGTGGGCTCAGACAGTGATGACTTTGATAATTTCTCGGCTCATCAGTTTGAACTTTTCAAGCAGGGAAGCGAGAAACTTCAGTCAGCATTCAGCCATAAGATAATCCGTCATATGGACAATTCTGCCGGCATAGAACATTTCCCTGAGCGTCAGCTTGACATGTGCCGTCTCGGCCTCGGACTGTATGGCATCGACAGCCGGGATAACTCCGTTATTAATAATGTGTGCACGTTGAAGACCACAATACTGCAAATCCGCGCAGTACCGAAGGACGAGACAGTAGGCTACAGCCGAAAGGGAATACTTACTCGCGACAGTCTTATCGCCGCGATACCTATCGGATATGCTGACGGACTTAACCGCCACCTCGGTTGCGGGCATTGTTATTGCCTTGTGAATGGCAAGAAAGCCCCGTATGTAGGTAACATCTGCATGGACGTAGCGATGATAGACGTAACAGATATTGACTGCAAAGAGGGCGATACTGTTGAGATTTTCGGTGACGATTTGCCCGTAACCGTTCTCTCAGACGTGCTCGAAACAATACCTTACGAGGTGCTTACGGGCATCAGTAACCGTGTGAAGAGAGTCTATTTCCAAGACTGACGAAACTGCGTAAAGACTGTTTTACTGTATTGCTTTTTTATTTAGCGGCTTAGCATACTGTTTTGTTAGACTAATTTAACAAAACAGTATGCTCTTTTTAATAGAAAAATAGTAACTTTGCGCAAACTTACTTAAGCAATACTATAATCAAAATAACAAAAATGAATCCAATTCACACTTCAAAGATGACCAACTTCCGTTGGGTCATTTGTGCTTTGCTTTTCTGTGCAACGACTGTGAACTACCTTGACAGGCAGGTTCTCTCGCTCACATGGAAGGATTTTATAGCACCTGAATTTCACTGGGATGATGCCCATTACGGCATGATTACCGGTTTCTTCTCTGTGTTTTATGCCGTTGCCTGCTTGTTTGCAGGCAAGTTTGTTGACTGGATGGGCATAAAGAAAGGTTATATCTGGGCTATCTGTATCTGGTCTTTGGGTGCCTGTCTGCATGCCGGCTGTGGCTGGGTCACAATGGAAATTGAAGGACTTGACTCTGTCGCAGCCCTCCGTGCGGTTGAGGCCGGCAGCGCAATGGCCGTCGCTATCTCTACATTGAGCGTGTGGCTGTTCCTTGTTTGCCGTGCGATCCTTGCACTTGGTGAGGCCGGCAACTTCCCCGCAGCTATCAAGGTAACTGCCGAGTACTTCCCGAAGAAAGACCGTGCGTTCGCCACTTCAATTTTCAACTCCGGTGCTTCTGTCGGTGCTTTGGCTGCTCCGCTCACCATTCCGCTTCTCGCCAAGCACTTCGGTTGGGAGATGGCGTTCATCGTTATCGGCGCTATCGGTTTCATCTGGATGTTTTTCTGGGCTCATCTTTACGAGCGTCCTGAGAAGTCAAAGCATGTCAACAAGGCTGAGCTTATCTATATAAACCAGGATGAAGAGGAAGAGACAAAGCCTGCAGAGGAAGTTAAAGAGGAGAAGACAATTCCCTTCTTGCATTGCTTCAAGTACAAACAGACATGGTCGTTTGTTGTAGGTAAGTTCTTCACCGATGGTGTTTGGTGGTTCTATCTGTTCTGGGCACCGGCTTATTTTTCAGACCAGTTCGGTTACGAATCATCCTCATCAATGGGTATGGCGCTTATCTTTGTGCTCTATTTTATCGTTACCGTGCTGTCTATTTACGGCGGATATCTGCCCAAACTGTTTGTTGAGAAGAAAGGCATGGGACCGTATTCAGGCCGCATGCTGGCAATGCTTATCTTTGCGTTCTTCCCTTTGTTCGCGCTGTTTGCACAGCCGTTGGGCGGTTATTCGGTATGGTTCCCGGCAATAATCATCGGTCTTGCAGGTGCAGGGCATCAGGCATGGTCGGCCAACCTGTTCTCAACTATCGGTGACATGTTCCCGAAATCAACTATCGCAACTATCACCGGAATAGGCGCTATGGCGGGAGGTATCGGCTCATTGCTTATCAACCTCGGTGCAGGTGAGCTGTTCACATACGCTGAAAACGCAGGCACAGCATTCTCATTCCTCGGCTTCGAGGGCAAGCCTGCCGGTTACATGATTATCTTCTGCATCTGTGCTGTGGCTTATCTGCTGGCTTGGATTATCATGAAGACACTCGTTCCGAAGTACAAACCTATTGTTGTTGAGTAATAAATAATATTCTGATATACAGAAGGAGGGCATCTTTAAATGGTGCCCTCCTTTGTTTTTACAGGCTGTTGTGTGGCTTTCCCCGTTCAGCAATGTTGCGTCTTGTGTCGCGAAAACTTCTTTCCGGCTGCGTTTTTTTATGTTTTTTATATTATCTTTGCCGCCCGTCCGGAGAATTGCCGGGCGTAAATCAATTATTAAACATAATGTACAAAACAGTTTTCAACAAGCGCGAGAGCTTCAAGTTCAAGCACTTCAGCCGTAAGGGATACGCCTTGTTCGCGTGTCTCGGGCGCGAGGTGATTGTCGGAACGCTGAGCGTTGCCACGCTGACTTATGCCAAGGCAGACGGCATAAGCGTGCGTAAGGACATCGCTGAGGCGGACATTGCCGACACCGCACGCACCGTAATGCTCGGTGAAGTGGACGTAACGGCCTCGCGAGCGCCGCTGGCCGCTGGCCGGGTGCCGAGAATTGTAACTGTGCTGGGCCGTGAGGATATTGCCGCCGTGCCTGCACAAAGTGTTAACGACCTGATTAAATATGCCGTAGGGGTGGATGTCCGCCAGCGTGGCCCGATAGGGGCACAGACCGACATCGGCATACGTGGAGGCACCAGCGAGCACGTGGCGATATTGCTTGACGGAGTGAACATCTGCGACCCGCAGACAGGTCATAACGCGTTTGACCTGCCCGTAGACATCAGCGACATTGAAAGGATAGAGGTGATTGAAGGCCCTGCCGGGCGCGTTTACGGAACATCATCGCTGCTCGGAGCGATAAACGTTGTTACAAGGAAGGCCGCTGAGAGCGGCGGAGAAATCAGAACCGAGGGCGGTTCGTTCGGATATGCCGATGTCGGGGCACGTATTGCGTTGGCAAAAGACAGATGGAGCAACACGTTGAGCGGCGGCTACACCCGCAGCGACGGTTTTCAGCGCAGCAAGGCCGGGCATCTTAATGCCGACTATGAAGGCGGACGAGCCTTCTGGCACGGCAGTTATGACGACAACAGCGTAACTGTAAGCTGGCACGCAGGCGTCAGTACGAAAGGGTGGGGCAGCAACACGTTCTACAGCACGCTTTCTGACGAGCAGTATGAGCACACCACCAAATATTACACAGCCCTCAGGGCTGAGACGGAAGGGGGATGGTTCCACTTCCTTCCGTCAGTTTATTGGAACCGTTTCAATGACCGATACGAGTTTTACCGCGGCGCACCGGAACGCTCGCCGTTCAATTATCACCGCACTGACGTTATCGGACTGAATCTTAACAGCTGGTTTGACTGGGCGCTTGGCCGTACCGCCTTCGGCGCGGAGATGCGTAATGAGGGCATCGTCTCAACCACTCTCGGCGAGCCGCTTGCAACGCCTAAGCCTGTACATGGTACCGACAGTCAATACAGCGTAGGGCTTAACCGCACCAACATCAGCCTTTATCTTGAGCACAACGTCGTGTGGCGGCGGCTTACCGTGTCAGCAGGTTTCACGGCAGTGAGGAACACATGGAGCGAGATGCCGTTCAAGATATATCCCGGAATAGACGCGAGTTACGCCTTGTCAACGGCCTTAAAGGCATACGCCTCGTTCAACATGTCGCTTCGCATGCCGTCGTTCACCGAGCTGTATTATTCAGTCGACGGCCATAAGGCCGATAAGCATCTTAAGCCCGAGGAGATGTCAGCCTTGGAGGCAGGTCTGCGTTATATGGGTAAGGGCGTCAACGGTACGTTGTCGGTCTACCGCCACTGGGGACGTAACATGATAGACTGGATAATGGACACATCGCTTGGCGATGACGCCGTGTGGACTTCAGTAAACCACGCACGGATAAACTCTACCGGAGTTGAGGCTACCGCCGCGCTCGACTTTCACCGTCTGTTGCCGGGTCAGCGGCTGCTGCGCTCGCTAAATGTGGCCTATGCATATATCGATCAAAGTCAGAAACAAGACGAATGGATATATTCACGCTATGCCTTAGAGTATCTTCGCCATAAGTTTGTCGCCCGTTTAGGGCTTAATCTGCTGCCCAGTCTTGCTTTTGACATCAGCTACCGTTACCAGTACCGCATCGGAGGATATACTGCTACTGACGGTTCAGAATGCAATTACAGACCGTATTCGCTTGTTGACGCGCGTTTTTCATGGAACAAAAAGAGGTATTCTGTCTACCTTGAGGCAAACAATCTGTTCGATGCTGATTATGTAGATTACGGTAATGTGCCGCAACCCGGCCTGTGGGTTATTGCCGGTGCCCGCTTTTGTTTCAGTCTGTAACAAAACAGTCGGCCGCGCTTACGCTTTTCAGCCGCCGCTGACGGTAATACAAGAGGTGGCCTTCAGCATCATGAAAAGGCCACCTCTTGCATCACAGGAAATGACATGCTTGAACAGTAAACGGCGGCCTTCATAAAGTGACCGCCGCTTTGTAGTATGGCTGTTTGCCGGATGTCTGCATCAGAACGTGTAGCCGATGCTCAGCATCCAGTTGCTGTTTTTCACGCTGCTGCCTTCTTCAATGTCAAGGTCAAGGTCATCTGCTATGTTTGTAAGACCGAACTCATAAGTGAAGCCAAGGTAATAATGGCGTGCAAATGTCATACCTGCACCGACCTGCAGACCGCAGTCAAAGCGCTTGAGTCCACCGTCGAACACGTCACTCTCGTAAATCTCATCATCATACGAGCCACTGCCGTAGCTGTACTCATCCTTATACTTGCCGCCTACGCCGTATGCGAAGTAAGGACCGAAGTTGACCTGCAACTGGAACGCGTCACTGAAGTTGTAACGGTAAGAAGCAAGAATGGGTATTTGCAGATACATCGGGCTGAGAGTTGTCTTGTAGGAGTCGCCGTCATCATAGCTTTCCTCGTATTTCATACCCTTGCTTTGGAAATAGAGACCTGTCTGTATATACAGGCTCTGCATGAGCGGGATGTCTGCTATTACGCCTACGTGGTACGCCGTGCGGCTGTCGGGCGCGCCATCTGTATCGCCGCCTGTCAGCGATGCGAAGTTCAGTCCGGCACGTATTCCGAACGTTACACCACGGTCTGCCTTCTCGGTTGAGAAGAATGAATACGATGAGCTGCTTGCCCTTTGGGCAGATGCCGTGATGATGCCAAAGGCACATACGGCTGTCAATAAAAGTTTTTTCATTGTAGTAAAATGTTTTGTGTTAATAAAAAAGTTGATATATAAAAAAGTTATAGGTTAAAGTCCATTCTCCATACATTATATATCTTGTCTGCCGAACCGCGCTGTGATAGGAAGAATATGCTGCGTCCGTCTGGAGGCCAGACTGCTGACAGGTCGTTGCCGGGATGGTAGGTGAGCTGCGTTAGCTGTGTTCCGTCAGTGCGTACAACGAAGATGTCCGTGTTCACTATGCCCTCTTTCTCAGACTTGCTGTTACCCGTTACGAGCAGCCATCGGCCGTCCGGAGAGAGCTGCGGCGTAGTGAAGCTATTGCCCTGCTGTGCGAGTATCACTTCTTCAGCACCCGTCTTGAAATTCACACGCCATATCTCGCTCTCCTTCTTGTCGGTGAAGCGTGCGCAGTAGACTTCGTCCTTGCTGCCCGGAATAAGTCATACGGTCATTCCGCGCGAGTAATTTGAAAAGAGGTTTGTTTTCCTGTCATAGCTCCACAGGCTGTAGCTGGACAATCCTTCGCCGCGATGGAAGAAGATAGTGTTGCCGTCCGGAGTTATCACACCGCCCAAGTCGTTGTCAGTTCCGTTGGATATCTGTCTTACAACTGTGCCCTGGTTGGCGTCTTGATTTTCTTCGCACCGGCCAGCATTACGGTCATGGCGAGTGCAACTGTAAGTAATTTTCTTTTCATTCTTATTTTGTTTGGGGTTAAATGACGTTACGGCAAATCCCCGTTTAAGGCCGCGCCACCCCTGTACGCCGCCGTGTATCGGGACGTACTCTGACCCTGACAGGTATGTCAGGGCACTTTGCGTGCGCTTGAAGCCGCCGGACAAAACGCGTCCGGGCGACAGATTGAAAAGAAAACCTTTCATAATTGGCCGTTATTTAGGGATTCCTCTTTCTATGTCAAGAATTGAAAGAAAAAGAGCGGACGTCTTTTTCACAATCCTTATCATCCCAAGGGAACGGCCAAGCACCCCGAACAAGATAAATAAAAGGAGAAAAACGCCCGCATCCGGGCGCGTCTATTTCCTTCTATCCTCTTGTTCATCCCGAGTAAATTGGCCGTTATTCTGAGATGAGAACGAAGCTGATAAACACGTTAGTCATGCTCTTATTCCATGCATGGATCAGTAATCCGTGCGATGCAAAGGTAGTAAAAATAATTTTTACAGACAAGATTTTGATATGATTTTTTAGTATTTGATTGTTCACGGTATATCCGGTAGAGTCAACCAGCAAGTGCAACATTACAAAATATTTTTGAAAAAGCACTCAG
>C._urophasianus_2_cecum__coassemble_128_pt1 | contig 20465 bp, 17 predicted proteins | sample C__urophasianus_2_cecum__metabat2_low_PE_008 | metagenome-assembled genome bin C
TTGTTTCTTCGGAAATTTAAAATAACTTTGTTGCATTTGCTGTTGGACTCTACAGAACAGAAGACCACGAGAAAAACTACATTTTAATTCGCCGCTCCTTTGTTTCTTCGGAAATTTAAAATAACTTTGTTGCATTTGCTGTTGGACTCTACAAACCCATTTTTGACCTGTTTGTAAAGAATAATTTATTAAAAAATGTTTGGAGTGTAATTTCTTTTTATTACATTTGCACCGCCTTTTTAAATGTATTAGTGGTAAAGAATGAAATGAATTGATTGTTTAATTTAAAATTTCAGAAAAAATGAAGAAGTTGTTTTTAATGCTTTTCATGGGTGCTCTGACTGCATCCGTCTCAGCACAGACAGTAGAGGAGAGCAAGACTTTGGATAACATTTACATCGGTGTCAACGGCGGTTTGGCAACAAAGACCACCGGGCACAGCTGGCTCAGCGACCTCAACTCCAACCTTGGTGTACGTGTAGGCCGTTACTTCACCCCTGTGTTCGGTCTCGCATTAGAGAGCAATGTATATTTCTCCAACAAGCCTTATCCTTCAATCAAGACTTTTGTGCGTTCAATCAACACATCTCTGTTAGGAACTGTAAACCTAAGCAACTGGTTCGGCGGATACAAAGGTGAGCCGAGGCTTTTCGAGGTTTCAGCACTTTACGGCGTAGGTTACGGCCATATCTTCGGTCATCCTTCAGATGATTTCAATGACGACCAGTTTACATCGAAGGCGGCTGTTGACTTCGCCTTCAACCTCGGCAAGTCAAAGGCGTGGCAGATATATATCGAGCCTGCCATGATATGGACTCTTGCCGGCAACGATAATATTTACAACGCCAACCCTGCAGACAACGAGGTACAGTATGACGTTAACGAGTCAGGTTTCCAGCTCAACGTCGGCTTTATCTACAAGTTCAAGAACTCAAACGGCACTCATAACTTCAAGATTGCCGAACTTCGTGACCAGTCAGAGATTGACGCCCTCAACGCTAAAATCAACGACCTGCGTGAAGACCTGAACGGCAAGGACGCTCAGCTCGCTGCTAAGGACCGCCAGATTACTGACCTCCAGAAGGCTCTTGACGACTGCAACAACAAGCCCGTTCCTACATACGAGAAGCCTGCTACGGTTACCAACCTGCAGCCTACAGTGCTCTTCCGTCAGGGCAAGTCAGTCGTTGACCCTGCTCAGTACGCTCCGATAGAGCTTATCGCGCAGTACATGAAGAATCATCCTGAGGCTCAGGTTGAGATTAAGGGTTACGCTTCGCCTGAAGGCTCAGCCGAACTGAACCAGAAGCTGTCTGAGGCTCGTGCGGAGGCTGTAAAGAAGATTCTTGTTAACAAGTACAAGATTGCTTCTGACCGCCTTACCACCAAGGGCTGCGGTGTTACAGACAAGCTGTTTGAGCAGGTAGAGTTCAACCGTGTTGCTACATTCAACGATAACACAAAGTAAGATTCTTATTGAGATTGGTTCAAGCGGGACGCCCCATTCACGGAGTGCCCCGCTTTTTTATTTTACCGTTATCGGCCGGCAGAGGTTGCCTTACGGCTTATTGCACAATTACTGTTTAAATGTGCATTTACAGCTGTTAATTCGTTACTTTTTGATAGGTTTTGGTTACAAATAATATGTTTTAGGCCAAAATAATTAAGAATAATATTGCCTGTTCGGCAAAAATGATGTACCTTTGCAGGAACAACCATCGAAAGAATAAACAATAGATATGAAACATGAGTTGAGGAGTTCAGTGTGTACCGAAGGCCGCCGCATGGCAGGAGCAAGAGCTTTGTGGGTGGCATCGGGAATGAAGCGCGAGCAGTTCGGCAAACCTATAATAGCCATTGTCAATTCGTTTACCCAGTTTGTGCCCGGACATACACACCTGCATGATGTGGGACAGATAGTAAAGGCAGAGATAGAGAAACTGGGATGCTACGCCGCTGAGTTCAATACTATTGCCATTGACGACGGCATTGCCATGGGACATGACGGTATGCTGTATTCCCTTCCGTCTCGTGATATCATTGCTGATTCGGTTGAATACATGGTTAACGCCCACAAGGCCGACGCCATGATTTGCATATCTAACTGTGACAAGGTTACCCCCGGTATGCTGATGGCCGCCATGAGGCTGAATATCCCGACAGTGTTTTGCAGCGGAGGTCCTATGGAGGCAGGCCGCTGGAAGGGCGAAAATGCTGACCTTATCACCGCAATGGTGAAAGGTGCTGACCCGGGCGTCACTGATGAGGAGATACAAGAGATTGAACAGTGCGCCTGTCCGGGCTGCGGCTGCTGTTCAGGGATGTTCACCGCTAACTCTATGAACTCTCTGACGGAGGCTGTCGGACTGGCTTTGCCCGGTAACGGAACGATACTTGCTACGCATGAAAACCGCATACGCTTATTCAAGGATGCTGCAAGGCAGATTGTCGTTAACGCGGTGAAATATTATGAAGAGGGCGACGAGAGCGTTCTGCCGCGTAATATCGCAACGCGTGAGGCGTTCCTTAACGCCATGGCGCTCGACATCGCCATGGGCGGCAGCACCAATACCGTACTGCATCTGCTGGCCGTAGCCCGGGAGGCTGAGGCTGACTTTAAAATGAGCGACATTGACATGCTGAGCCGTAAAGTACCCTGCCTGTGCAAGCTTGCGCCTAACACGCAGAAGTACAGCGTGCAGGAATGTAACCGTGCGGGCGGTATCTTCGGTATAATGAACGAGCTGGCAAAGGGCGGTCTGATTAACATCAGCGTGAAGCGTGTTGACGGGAAGACGCTCGGAGAGCAGCTCAGCAAGTATGATATTACAAAAAGCGACATTGACCCGGAGGCAGACCGCATTTATCAGAGTGCTCCCGGCCGCAGGTTTTCTACCCGTATGGGTTCGCAGAACGAGTGTTGGGGAACTCTCGATACTGACCGTACAAACGGCTGCATACGTGACATTGAGCACGCTTACACCAAAGACGGCGGACTGGCTGTGCTTTTCGGCAACATCGCTCAGGACGGTTGCGTGGTTAAAACGGCCGGCGTTGACCCGTCGATATGGAAGTTCAGCGGTCCCGCTAAGGTTTTCGATTCGCAGGAAGACGCCTGCGAGGGCATTCTCGGAGGTAAGGTTAAAAGCGGCGATTGCGTGATTATCACCCACGAAGGGCCTAAGGGCGGACCCGGTATGCAGGAGATGCTCTATCCCACATCTTATATTAAGAGCATGCATCTCGGTAAAGAGTGCGCCTTAGTTACTGACGGCCGCTTCAGCGGCGGAACGTCAGGGCTGAGCATAGGGCACGTCTCTCCTGAAGCTGCTGCAGGCGGAAATATCGGTAAGATAGTTGACGGCGACATCATAGAGATTGACATCCCTAACCGCTCAATCAACGTAAAGCTGAGCGACGATGAGCTTGCGGTCCGTCTGCAGCGGCCGCTGACACGTAAACGCACGGTCAGCAAGGCGTTAAGAGCATACGCCCATAGTGTAAGTTCGGCTGATAAGGGAGGAGTAAGGATTATAGAATGAATGGAGATTTAAGGATTAAAGAGAGGCGATGAGGCGCAATACGGTGTGCCGTAAGTGAGCCTGTATCAGGCAAATGTTGGTGATTTGCCGCGCAGCAGGCATCTGAAGCGTTCGCCTTATTTAATTTCCTGTAACATCACAAAAGATAAGTAATTTATGCCAACAGAGACAATAACCGGAGCCGAGGCTCTAATGAGGGCGTTGAAAGCTGAGGGAGTGAAGACCATCTTCGGATATCCCGGAGGTGCGATAATGCCCGTTTTTGATGCTCTTTATGACTATACGCGCGGTGAAAAGAAAACTTTTGAACATATACTTGTGCGCCATGAACAGTCTGCCGCGCATGCAGCTGAAGGGTATGCGAGGGTAAGCGGTGACGTAGGAGTATGCCTCGTGACCAGCGGTCCGGGCGCAACGAATACGTTGACGGGCGTCGCTGATGCCTTGATGGACTCAACCCCGATAGTAGTCATTGCCGGTCAGGTGGGTGTCTCGGCGTTAGGTACCGACGCGTTTCAGGAAGTTGACCTTGTCGGCGTTGCCCAGCCTATCAGCAAGTGGAGCTATCAGATAAGGCGTGCAGAGGACATTGCTTGGGCGGTCAGCCGTGCTTTCTATATCGCGAGGTCAGGCAGACCGGGTCCGGTGGTGCTCGATTTCCCGAAAAACGCGCAGGTTGAAACTACTGAATACAAACCTTGTCACGTAGATTTTGTGCGTAGTTATGTTGCGTATCCTGCTCTCAACAAAGACGCGGTGAGACGTGCCGCAGAGCTAATCAACCGTGCCGAGAAGCCGTTGGCTCTTGTAGGGCAGGGCGTTGAGCTTGGCAATGCGCAGAAAGAACTTGTGGAGTTTCTTGAGAAAGGTGACATCCCGGCCGGCCGAACGCTGCTCGGACTGTCGGCGTTGCCCTCAGATCATTACCTGAATGTCGGTATGTTAGGCATGCACGGTAACTATGCGCCGAACGTTAAGGAGCAGGAATGTGACGTGCTGATAGCCATCGGTATGCGTTTCAGTGACCGCGTGATAAGCAATGTCGAAACGTATGCCAAGCAGGCGAAAATCATTCATCTCGACATAGATAAGTCTGAAATAGACAAGAACGTAAAGACCGACGTGGCGGTGGTGGCAGACTGCAAGGTGTCTCTGCCTGCAATAACACGCTTAATAGACAAGCGAGAACATAAGGAGTGGCGAGACAGCTTCAAACCGCTGTATGAAAAAGAATATGAAAAGGTTATCCGCCCCGCCATACATCCGGCAGAAGGCCCGTTACTCATGGGCGAAGTGGTCAACACTGTTGCCGAAGCAACGCATGGCGATGCCGTGTTGGTGAACGATGTAGGCCTTAACCAGATGTTCTCGTGCCGCTATTTCAAATATAACAAGTCTCGTTCAGTTGTCAGCAGCGGCGGACTCGGCACGATGGGATACGGTGTCCCGGCTGCTATCGGTGCGACTTTTGGAGCAAAAGACCGCACGGTATGTATGTTCACAGGTGACGGTGGACTGCAGATGAGCATACAAGAGCTTGGCACTATAATGGAGCAACAGTGCCCGGTAAAGATGATAATGATGAACAATAACTATCTCGGCAACGTACGCCAGTGGCAGGATATGTTCTTTGACCGCCGCCGTTCGTTCACCCGTATGCTTAATCCCGATTATGGAAAGATATGCGCAGGCTACGGCATTAATTACGCTTTTGTGTCTGAGCGGGAAGAACTTAAGGCCGCGGTGGAGAAAATGTTTGCCACGGACGGACCCTATCTGCTTGAGTGCGCGGTCAAGGAAGAGGAAAACATAATGCCGATGACACCTCCGGGAGTTACGGTTAACGAGATGATGCTTGAACTGTAGTTATAAGATACATGAACGTTTGACGGATGTCACGTCTTTAGTTACAAATAATGAACAAATGGATACAACCGGAAAAAAGTTATATACGTTACTGGTTTACTCTGAAAACATCGCCGGAATATTAAATCAGATAACGGCGGTTTTCACGCGCAGACAGGTCAACATCGAGAGTCTTAACGTGTCGGCATCGAGCATTGAGGGCGTGCATAAGTACACGATAACGGCCTGGAGCGATGAAGACCAAATATCAAAGATTACCAAGCAGATTGAAAAGAAGATAGATGTAATCAAAGCAGACTATTATACTGATGACCAGCTATTTATCCGTGAGGTTGGACTATACAAGCTGTCTACTCCTGCCGTGCTGGAAAATCCGGAGATATCGAGGACTATCAGGAAGGCTGACGCGCGCATGGTGGAAGTCAATCCGACTTTCTGCAGCGTTATGATGAGCGGTGTTACCGAGGACATCACGGCCTTGTTTCTTGCCCTTGACAAGTTTAACTGCGTGCTGCAGTACACCCGCAGCGGCCGTATCGCTATCACCCGCAGCACCGTTGAGCAGGTAAGTGATTTCCTGGAAATACAGGAACAAAACAGAAAGAGAGATGCTTGACAAGGTCGGACGATACGAATTCTTGGCCGAGCCGTTTCATTGCGACTTCTCAAAGCGGTTGTTCATAGGGCATTTGGGCAATCATCTGCTTAATGCAGCTGACTTTCATGCCAATGACCGCGGCTTCGGTATGTCGCAGCTTAACCCAGCACACAAGACGTGGGTGCTCTCGCGGCTGGCCATTGAGATGCAGGAAATACCGGCAGAGTATGTGCGTTTTAACGTGGAAACATGGATTGAGGGTGTGATGAAATGCTTTACCAACCGTAATTTCCGTATCATTGATGCCGGTGATGAGAGCAAAGTGTACGGTTACGGGCGCAGTATCTGGGCACTGATAGATACCGGCACACGACAGCCTGAGAACATCCTTGAGATCGAAGGCGGTTCGGTTGCAGAGTATGTCGATGCAGACAAAAAGTGTTCGATAGGGTTCTTGTCACGTGTGAAAATGACGAATAAGGCGCAGCTTGTAGCTTCTGTGCCGACACATTACAGCGATGTAGACGTCAACGGGCACATAAACAGCGTGAAATATATAGAGCACGTGCTCGACCTGTTTGATGTTGAGTTTTATAAAAAGAATACAGTCAAGAGGTTAGATATAGCGTATGTGGCTGAAAGTCATTACGGTGACGTGCTCAGCTTCTACAGAGAAGAAACAGGCAACGGCACTTTCAGCATACGTATTACCAAACGTTCACCCGGAAATGAGGCTGAGACAGAGGTGTGCCGCTGCAAAATCAGCGTATGAATAAGTTAATATAATAAAAGGGTAGGAAGATAAAACAACATTTAGTAATACTTTAAAACAAAAGGATTATGGCAGAGATGAATTTTGGTGGCGTTATGGAAACCGTTGTCACCAGTAAAGAATTTTCATTGGAAAAGGCGCGTGAAGTATTGAAAAACGAGACTATTGCCGTGCTCGGATATGGCATACAGGGACCAGGCCAGGCATGCAATCTGCGTGATAATGGGTTCAATGTAATCGTCGGCCAACGTGAGGGCAAGACCTACGACAAGGCTGTGGCTGACGGATGGGTGCCCGGCAAGACGCTGTTCTCGCTTGAGGAAGCAGCCGAGAAGGGTACCATCGTGTGTATGCTGCTCTCTGACGCAGGGCAGATTTCAGTCTGGCCGAGAATAAAGAAGTATCTTACAAAAGGCAAGGCACTTTACTATTCACATGGATTTGCTATCAACTGGAACGACCGCACAGGTGTTGTTCCTCCGGAAGATGTTGACGTAATCATGGTCGCGCCTAAAGGTTCAGGTACGTCTTTGCGCACAATGTTCTGCGAGGGTAGGGGACTTAACTGCTCTTACGCTGTTTATCAGGACGCTACCGGACATGCTGAGGAGCGCACGATAGCCTTCGGTATAGGTATCGGTGCAGGTTACCTGTTCAAGACGACGTTTGAGCGTGAGGCTACGAGCGATCTTACCGGTGAGCGCGGTTCACTCATGGGAGCTATCGAGGGACTGCTCGAAGCTCAGTATCAGGTGCTCCGTGAGCATGGTCATTCACCATCTGAGGCGTTTAACGAGACTGTTGAGGAGCTTACACAGAGCCTTGGCCCGTTGTTCGGAGAGAAGGGTATGGACTGGATGTATGCCAACTGTTCTACAACGGCTCAGCGCGGAGCATTAGATTGGGCACCGCGTTTCCGCGAGGCAATCAAGCCTGTTATGGAGTGGCTTTATCTCTCAGTAAAGAGCGGACAGGAAGCTCAGATCTCTATCGACAGCAACTCTAAGCCTGACTATCGTGAGAAGCTGAACGAGGAACTGCGCCGGATGCGCGAGAGCGAGATGTGGCAGGCCGGCGTAACCGTTCGCAAGCTGCGTCCCGAGAATAATTGATTTGCCGTGTATTTGCATATATTTATCAAGGCGTAGGGCATGATTGTCCTGTGCCTTGTTTTTTTGCCTTACAGTTATTGTTAAACCGCCGTTCAGCTTACGCAATACATGGTATGTCTGTAAGCCACAGACGGCCTTGCAAGAGGTTATCTCTTACGCTGTAAAAGGCCACCTTTCAGCCTGCAAAAGGCGGCCTCTTGGATTGTAAGCAGGCACGTCTGTTTCGCTTAAAGATTATCCCCTGCAACGAAACATATCGCTTAACCGTAAACATTTAGCCGTGAAAAAGTTACAGTTTTCACAGTATATTGACTGTAAGACGTTAAAACTATGCTGCATACATATACTTATCTGCATCCGGACAACTTTGTCGCCGCGCCCGCAGACGCTTCCTTGCGCGGCATTATTCAGCGGCATTCAAATTGTTTTTGAATAATTCACTTTATCTGTTTTCAAATTTGTTCCGTTTTCATTCGTCGGTTTCAATTAAATTGTTAACTTTGTAACAGACTAAGCATGACCGGCAGAGCCGGGCTGTAACCTTTTGACACATTGTGTCTGAGAAAACTTGAAAAACGGAATGCTGTACATCACTTTACCCGAAGAAAAGACACAAAAAGTGTCGTTCTATTTAGCGATGGAGGAATATGTGGCACGCAACATCAAGGCTGACGACTGTCTTTTTTACTGGCAGGTGGAGCCTTCGGTGGTATTCGGGCGCAACCAGCTTATCGGCAACGAGGTGAACACAGACTACTGCCGCAGCCGCGGCATAAAGCTGTTCAGGCGCAAGAGCGGTGGCGGATGTGTCTATGCTGACAACGGTAACGTAATGTTCTCGTTCATAACTGCCGACGGCAACGTAGAATTTACGTTCAACCGCTACATCCGGATGATGGTACTTATGCTGAGACGAATGGGCGTTGAAGCCACTGCTGACGGCCGCAACGACATCCTGATAGACGGCAAGAAGGTGTCAGGCACGGCATTTTACCATATACCGGGACGAAGCATTGTACACGGAACGATGCTCTTTGACACTGACATGGACAACATGACGCAGAGCCTGACGCCGCGCAGCGACAAGCTGGCAAGCAACGGTGTGGACAGCGTACGCCGCCGCGTAACTCTGCTTAAGGACTATATAGCAGTCGGTTTAGACGAGTTTAAGGCTGACGTGCGCCGCACGCTGTGCGACGGAGAGTATGCTCTGGCATGGCATGACGTGGCCGAAATAGAGAAAATCGAGCATGAGGTCTACCTCTCACCTTCCTTCATTTACGGCAACAATCCGGCGCACACGCTGACGCGCAGGCGGCGTTTCAAGGACGTGGGAGAGATTGAGGCGCACATCAACATGAAGGGAACGCGCATCAGGAACGTAAGCCTGAACGGCGACTTCTTAGCCACAGGTGATGTAGAGGGCGGTCTGCTGCCCTTCCTGCAAGGCATTGAGCTTAAGCGCGAGGCCGTAACAGCGGCTCTGTCATGTAACGTTTCTGACTATATAATGAACCTGGACAACGTAGATTTCGTTTCATTGCTGACCGAAGAATAAAACCGCGCACTACGCTGACTCAATGCGACTTGACACTGAAAAACGTCAATATTAACAAGGAATTGTCAGCTATAATACAACCATGGAAAATAAGAGAACCTGCCTTTACGGCAAACACGTGGCGTTAGGGGCTCTGATGCAGCCTTTTGCAGGGTATAACATGCCGATACAGTATTCGTCAATCGTTGACGAACACAACGCCGTGCGCACTGCCTGCGGCGTATTTGACGTGTCGCACATGGGAGAAGTGGTGGTCACGGGAAAGGATGCCCGGCGCTACGTAAACCATGTTTTTACCAATGATGTCAACGCTATCGGCACGGGACAGATACTTTACGGCATGATGCTTTACCCTGACGGCGGGACGGTTGACGACCTGTTAGTGTACAAGACGGGTGAAAAGAGCTTCTTACTTGTTGTCAACGCGTCGAACACAGAGAAAGACGTGGAGTGGCTTAAGGCCGACACTGAGGGCTTTGACGTCAAGATTGAGGACGTGTCTGAACATTTCGGACAACTTGCCGTGCAGGGTCCTGAGGCCGAACGGGTTACCGAGGAAGTGCTCGGGCTGCCATGTAAAGACCTTGTCTTTTATACTTTCAAGACCATTGACGTTGACGGCAACGGCGTAATACTTAGCCGAACGGGATATACAGGGGAAGACGGTTTCGAGATATATGCCACGCACGACGTGATAAACAGCTTTTGGGACGAGCTTATAAAGAGCGGCCGTTGCGTGCCCTGCGGCCTCGGTTGCCGTGACACCTTGCGCTTTGAGGCTGGTCTTCCGCTGTACGGTAACGAGCTGAGCAGGGGCATAAGTCCCGTAATGGCAGGGCTGAGCATGTTTTGCAAGCTCGACAAAGAGGAGTTTATCGGCAAGGATGCTGTTGCCCGGCAGAAGGCTGAGGGAGTAAGCCGGAAGGTTGTCGGCATAGAGCTTGAAGGCCATGCCGTGCCCCGTCACGGTTATGACGTGCTTGCAGGAGGAAAAGTCATTGGCTCGGTAACCACAGGCTATCAGTCAATATCTACCCACAAGAGCGTCTGCATGGCTCTTGTTGACTCGGTTTACGCCGAGACAGGCACGAAGGTTGAGGTGCAGATACGTAAAAAAACGTTCCCCGGAACGGTGGTGAAGAAACGTTTCTACGACAAACATTATAAGAAATAAACAAGCCGTGGTATGCGAAACATCGCATCACCGGTAATAAGACAATAAACAAAAAACTTATATATCATGGCAAAAGTTATTGAAGGGCTCTACTATTCAGAGTCTCACGAGTATGTAAAGATTGAAGGTGAGTACGGATACATCGGCATAACCGATTACGCCCAGAACGCTCTCGGCAACGTGGTGTACGTAGACATGCCTGACGTTGACGACGACATAGAGGCCGGCGAGGAGTTTGGTGCGGTGGAAAGCGTCAAGGCCGCAAGCGACCTTATTGCTCCGGTAAGCGGTACTGTGGTTGAGAGAAACGAGAAACTGGAAGACTCACCAGAACTGATCAACCGTGACGCATACGAGAACTGGATAATAAAAGTGAAACTGACCGGTGCCGGTGAGCTTGACAACCTTATGGACGCAGCTGCATACGAGGCGTTCTGCAACAAGTAAGACGTTTCTTCTTATCGGCCTGCGGGCTGTTTTTCAGACATACTAAGGCCACCAGATATACGGCGGACATGCATCTTTTATCCTATAACCTGACAACCATAAATAAATATATGGCTTTTAAATACTTTCCTCATACAGAGAAAGACATAAGCGAAATGCTTCAGCGTATCGGCGTAAAGACGCTCGATGACCTTTACGCTGACGTCCCTGAAGAAGTCCGTTTCAAAGGAAGCTATAATTTGCCTTGCACTAAAAGCGAGATTGAAGTAAGGCGGTTTTTTGACGGACTGTGCCGTGACGACCGCCGGCTAACATGCTTTGCCGGTGACGGAGTGTATGACCACTACACACCCTCAGTAATTCCTTACATAATAGAACGCTCAGAATTTCTTACAAGTTACACGCCTTACCAGGCTGAAGTGTCTCAAGGAACGTTGCAGTACATCTTTGAATATCAGACGATGATGGCTCGTCTTACAGGCATGGACATTTCAAATGCTTCGCTGTACGACGGCACTACCGCTACGGCTGAGGCCGTTATGATGGCTGTCTCCGTGGCAAAGAAAGCAAACACAGTACTCGTATCGGACACTGTTGACCCTAAAATTGTAAGCGTGATAAAGACTTATGCCCACTTCCACGGCATAAACATAAAGATGATTGACAATGACAACGGTGTCACTGACACATCTCACATGACACAGATGATGGCCGAAGGCGGCGTGGCAGGTGTTGTGGTGCAGCAGCCTAACCGGTATGGCATAATAGAAGACTTCACCGGTTACGCCGGTGTATGTCATGACAAGAAAGCTCTTCTGATAATAAACTCGGTAGCGGCCGACCTCGCACTGCTGAAGACACCGGGCGAATGGGGTGCCGACATAGCCGTAGGCGATGGCCAGTCGCTGGGCATACCCATGTCGTTCGGCGGTCCGTCATTAGGATATATGTGCTGCACGGAGAAACTGATGCGCAAGATGCCGGGCCGAATTGTAGGCGAGACACGTGACAACAGGGGAAACCGTGCGTTCGTTCTGACGCTCCAGGCGCGCGAGCAACATATCAGAAGACAAAAAGCCACATCAAATATCTGCTCGAACGAAAGCCTCATGGCACTGTTCGTCACTGTCTATATGGCGATAATGGGGCGACAAGGACTGAAAGAAGCAGCCGCGTTATCTTACTCTGGTGCTCATTATCTGCACGACGAATTACTGAGAACGGGACATTTCAAGACTGTTTATGACCGTCCGTTTTTTAACGAGTTCTGCGTAAAATACGACGGTAACGTGGACGAACTGCGCAAGAAACTGGCCGACAACGGCATACTCGGAGGTGTGAAAATATCTGATGACGTGATAATGTTTGCCGTAACCGAGAAGCGCAGTAAAGACGAGACAGACAGGCTTGTGGCCTTGTGTAAATAACCGGCAACGCCGTTCCGCGATACGGAATTTTACTTTTTACTTAACCATTAATCACCTGTCAAGACATGAACAACAAACTATACGGCAAGCTGATATTTGAACTTACACACGAAGGAAGCAGGGCTTACTCGCTGCCTGAGAACGAATACGGAGCCTATGAACTGCCGAAGGATATGCGGCGCGGCACTGATGCCGACTTGTCGGAGTGTGACGAACTGACCGTTGTGCGGCATTACACCAACATGAGCGGTAACAACTTCAGCGTGAACAACGGCTTTTATCCGCTCGGAAGCTGCACAATGAAATATAATCCGGCTATCAATGAGGAGGTTGCTGCACGCAAAGAGTTTGCCGATGTGCATCCGGCACAGCCGGCAGAGACGTGTCAAGGTGCGCTTGCGGCTTACTTCGGGCTACAGAAATCACTGGCAGAAATCACCGGAATGAGCGAGTTTACGCTCAATCCTTTTGCCGGAGCGCACGGGGAGCTGACAGGTCTGATGATTATCCGGGCATACCATGAAAGTCGCGGTGACACGAAGAGAACTAAGGTTATAGTACCAGACTCGGCGCATGGCACCAATCCTGCCTCGGCCGCCGTTTGCGGACTTGAGGTTGTAGAGGTAAAAAGCACTGCGGACGGAACGGTTGACGTGGCAGACCTTCGTGACTTGCTTGACGACAATGTGGCGGCAATGATGATGACAAACCCGAACACTCTCGGTCTGTTTGAACCTGAAATTCCGGAAATAGCGCGCCTTGTGCACGGATGCGGGGCACTAATGTATTATGACGGAGCTAACCTTAACCCCATGCTCGGGGTATGCCGGCCGGGCGATATGGGCTTCGATGTGATGCACGTAAACCTGCACAAGACATTCTCAACGCCTCACGGAGGCGGCGGACCTGGATGCGGGCCTGTCGGAGTCAGAGCCGGGCTTGAGCAGTATTTGCCCAAACCGCGCGTAATAAAGACATCCTGTGGATATAAAATTGAAGGCGGAAACAATAATGACATACACATTGGCGCATTCCTCGGGAACTTCGGAGTTGCGGTGAAAGCCTATTCATACATACTCACTCTTGGCAGAGAGAACATCAAAATGGCAGGGCCGTTAGCCACACTTAACGCCAACTACATAAAAGAAAGCCTGAAAGACGTCTATGAGCTGCCTGTAAAGGGGGTGTGTAAGCATGAGTTTGTGTTTGACGGACTTAAGGACAAGGCCATCGGAGTGACTACCATGGACGTGGCAAAACGCCTGCTCGACTTCGGGTATCATGCCCCCACGATATATTTCCCGCTGCTTTTCCATGAGGCAATGATGATTGAACCGACGGAAAACGAGAGCAAAGACACACTCGACGGCTTTATTGGCGTAATGCGCAGGATAGCCCGCGAGGCATCAGAAGAGCCTGAAACGGTGAAATCTGCACCGCACAATACACCGATAGGACGGGTTGACGATGTGCTCGCGGCAAAGCATCCGGTACTGAAATTCACACAAAATGAAATCTGACATAATAATAATCGGGGCCGGCCCGGGCGGTTATCACACCGCCGTTTACGCCGCGCGACACGGTCTGAACGTACTTATTGTTGAACGTGATGCCGTCGGCGGAACATGTCTGAACCACGGCTGCATTCCTACTAAGGCTCTGTGCCATGACGCATCGATGATAGATGCCGCGTCAACAGTGTCAGGTAAGCGCCCTGCGGTAGACTTTGGCCGTATAATCAGCCGTAAGCATGACGTTGTGATGAGGCTGCGCGGTGATGTAGAGACACTTCTTAGCATGCCTGGAATAACGCTTGTAAGAGGCGAAGCTGCCCTGAAAGACAGCCGTAAGGTAACGATAAACGGTGAAGACTACACTGCCGACAATATCATAATTGCCACAGGATCGCGTCCGAAGATACCAAAAATAGAAGGAGTAAACCTGCCGGGCGTTATGACTTCAACCGAACTGCTCAACATCAGCAGTCTGCCCGAAGCTCTTTGCATCATTGGGGCAGGAGTGATTGGTCTTGAATTTGCATCTGTATTCAGGTCTTTCGGATGCGAAGTCACCGCTATCGAATACTTGAAAGAATGCCTCCCGCCTTACGATAAGGACATTTCCCGCCGTGTACGCAAGGCTATGGAGAAGCGCGGGATAAGATTTATAATGCAGGCCGCAGTAAGCAAAATAAACAAGGCGGGCAACCGTCTTGAAGTAAATTACGACTGTAAAGGCAAAGCCGGACAGGCAGTTGCTGACACCGTTCTCGTAGCAACAGGGCGCGTAGCTGACTATAACGGCATCGGAATCGAGGCATCCGGCATAATGGCAGAGCACGGCTGCATCATTGTTGACAGCAATATGCAGACTAACATCGGCGGCATTTACGCCATAGGAGACGTCAACGGGCGTTGTATGCTGGCACATGCGGCGATAATGCAGGGCATGAGATGTATTAACCACATTATCGGTAAGGCTGACAACATACGGCTCGACATGATACCATCGGCCGTGTTTACATCGCCTGAAGCAGCGTCTGTAGGACTTACTGAGACGCAGTGCCGCGATGCAGGAATTGACTGTTCTGTGCGCAAAACGCCATATCGTGCCAACGGACGTGCCATCGCAGACGAGGCTGACGATGGTCTGTTAAAACTGATTTCTGATGCTGACGGTAGAATATTAGGTTGCCATGTATGCGGTGAACATGCAGCAGACATTGTTCAGGAGGCATCGTCACTGATGGCCATGGGGTGCACGGTAAGCCGCCTGAAAGACTTAACCCACATTCACCCGACAGTCTCCGAGCTGCTAATAGGCTGACTATTTTAATATGAGCGTAAACGTCTTAAATATTAGCCGGCCGGCTGTGCGGCAGGTGTCGGACTGACATTAATCCGCATCAAGTGCCCTGGGACGTAAAAATATTACGTATTTCTTGCTGTTTCAGTAACTTTATGCTATCTTTGTACCTGTTAAGCCGTACCCTTATATTAAGGTAAAGCCAACCTGAATAACCATAAAACAAGCAAAGAAATATGAAAAGCGACCCTAAAGACTGTCTCTATTGCCAGAACAACGAGACGCAGAAGAACCTGATGATTGAAGTAGCAAAACTCAGCGTGTCACGCCTGTTTATCTACAAGGAACAGACATACCATGGCCGTTGTCTTGTGGCTTACGACGAGCACGTTGACGACCTTAACCAGCTGAGCGACGAGCAGCGCAACGCGTTCATGGCCGACGTGGCAAGAGTAACACGTGCAATGCAGAAGGTTTTCAACCCCGCTAAAATCAATTACGGCGCATATTCTGACACGCTTTCACACCTGCACTTCCACCTTGTGCCCAAATACGTAGGCGGACCGGACTTCGGCGGAGTGTTCCGCATGAACCCGCAGGAGGTGTATCTTACCGATAAAGAATATGCCGACATGGCAGAGGCTCTTAAAAAAGAACTGTAATAAAAACCTTGTCCGGCATGCGGCAGACCGCAATAAACAACGGCAGACAGCACGAAGGGCAATCGTACACCGCTTAAATACCTGATATGAGAATAGACATAATCACTGTTTTGCCCGAAATGCTTGAGGGCTTTGTCAACGAGTCGATACTCGCAAGGGCGCAGAAGAAAGGCCTTGCCGAGATACATCTGCACAACCTGCGCGACTATTCGGAAGATAAATGGCGGCGCGTGGACGATTACCCTTACGGCGGATTTGCCGGAATGGTAATGAGATGCGAGCCTATTGACAACGCCATAACCGCCCTTAAGGCTGAACGTGATTATGACGAGGTGATATTTACATCGCCCGATGGCGAGCGGTTTGACCAGCACATGGCCAATGAGCTGTCGCTTAAAGGTAACCTGATAATCCTCTGCGGCCACTATAAAGGCATAGACCAGCGCATACGTGACCACCTTATCACACGCGAGATAAGCATCGGCGACTATGTGCTTACAGGCGGCGAGCTGGCCGCGGCGGTAATGGCTGATGCCATAGTGAGACTTGTGCCCGGCGTGATAAGCGACGACCAAAGTGCCCTGTCAGACTGTTTCCAGGACGATATGCTTTCCGCTCCGATTTACACACGCCCGGCAGAATACAAAGGCTGGCGTGTGCCTGACATTCTGCTGAGTGGCAACGAGGCCAAGATAAAGGACTGGGAGATAGAGCAAAGCTACGAGCGGACACAGCGGCTGCGCCCTGACCTGCTGAAATAGCGTGATGACCCGGCCTGTGTAAAATGACTTATTGTCTAACAAAATACAATTATCTATTATGGAAAACATCAGAAAATTACCTTCGCTGAACGCCGGCGATGCAATCAAGTCGGTGCTGAGCAACCTGACAAACTTTAAAGGACGTGCCCGCCGCAGTGAGCTTTGGTGGTACTGGTTAGTTTATTTCCTTGTAGCAACGGTATTGAATTTTACGCTCAGTATGTACCTGCAGTCTGTAATCTCTCTTTTACTGCAACTTACTTTGTGGTCAGTTACAGTGCGCCGTCTGCATGACCGCGGACACGACGGATGGTGGGTTGCGGCGGCAATCATCATAGGTATTGTAGGCAACGTTTATTTAGCGCAAAGCGACTTTTACGAGATAATGGCAACAGTAAATCCCGATGTTGACGCGGCGATGGCGACATTGCGCAGTCCGGTGTTGATGATATTAGGACTATTGTCATTTATTGTAAACATAACGATATTCGTTTTCTGTGTGCTTGACGGCAAACCCGGGGACAACAAGTACGGCCCGTCACCAAAATATGTTCCGGACGACAAGTAACGGGCGGTAACCATGTTTAATACAGCTAAAAGGAATGCGGGCAGACTTTTATTTACGTCTGTCGGTATCCCTTTTAATTACATTCGGTTGTGCCTGATGTAAAATAAAAGTGTGCTGCGTTTTTACATTTCGTATGAAACTTTATTAAAAACAAAGGCAAAATTAATGATTTTAGGTTAAAGTTGCATATCTTTGCAGACAAAACGGGCTTGTTTCTAACACTTCCGTAAATATCAGGCTGACGGTATAATGCAGACCGGAATATTTGCAGACAGGGCGCATTGCAGGTCCGGGCATGGTAATACTTTGTATATATGTTCAGTAAAGAGACTTACGTTAACCGCCGCGCCGAACTGAAAAAGCTCGTAAAGAGCGGCCTGATATTGCTTTTCGGCAACAATGACTCACCTGTAAACTATCCTTCAAACGGATATTATCCGTTCCGTCAGGACTCGTCGTTCCTGTATTATTTCGGCCTGGACCGTAACGGACTTGTAGGCATAATAGATATTGACGAGGATAAGGAAACCATAGTAGGCAACGATATCGACATTGAGGATATTGTATGGTTCGGTTCGGTTGACAGCGTGAAGGACATGGCCGCAAGCACAGGAGTGGCGGAGACAGCCCCTATGAAGCAGCTCCAGATTATATGTAACGAGGCTTTGAGGCAGCACAGACAGATTCATTTTCTGCCTCCGTACAGGTTTGACACCAAACTACAGATCTTCGACCTGCTCGGCATACATCCCAATCAGCAGAAAGAGGCGGCTTCGCTCGAGCTTATCAAGGCTGTTGTCAAGATGCGTTCGAAGAAGGAACAGCAGGAAATTGATGAGATAGAAAGTGCCTGCGCGATAGGATATAAAATGCACACGACGGCCATGAGGCTGACAAAGCCCGGTCTGACAGAGAAGTATATCGGCGGACATATTGACGGCGTGGCACAGTCTTACGGAGCAATGGTGAGCTTTGCCACTATCTTTACACAGCACGGCGAGATAATGCACGGTGCTCCGCGGTGGGACGAGCTGCAGAGCGGACGCCTGGTATTGTGTGACGCAGGTGCCGAGAACCGCAACAACTACTGCTCAGACAACACACGTACATATCCCGTTAATGGTAAGTTTACCAGCCGCCAGCTTGAAATCTATCAGATTGTTGAGGCTTGTCACGACTACGTTCTGAGCGTGGCACGGCCCGGAGTGCGCTATAAGGACGTTCATATGGCTGTATGCAGACTTATGGCAGAGAAGCTGAAGGAGCTCGGACTGATGAAAGGCGACGTTGACGAGGCCGTAAACGCCGGTGCTCACGCGATGTTTCTGCCCCACGGTTTAGGTCACATGATGGGCATGGACGTACATGACATGGAAGGGCTTGGTCAGATTTTCGTCGGCTTTGACGACGAGGTGCGCCCCTCGGCACAGTTCGGAACCAACGCGTTGCGCATGGGACGTAAGTTGGAAGAAGGCTTCGTGGTTACAGATGAGCCGGGAATTTACTTTATTCCGGCACTCATTGACGACTGGAAGGCTAAGGGGTTGCATACCGATTTTATAAATTACGACCTGCTTGAGACGTACAAGGACTTCGGTGGAATACGCATTGAGGACGATGTCCTGATAACGTCGGACGGTTGCCGCTTTCTCGGTAAGGAGCGCATACCTTACCATCCGAATGACGTTGAAGAATATATGGCAAACAATTAAACAATAAAATAACAGTAAAAAGACATGAGAAAACTATTTGCAATGATGATGCTGGCCTGCATTTCGTTAGGTGCATACGCACAGGAGAAGAAAGACTCCGGCAACAAGAGCAAGGCAGTGTTTACCACAATTAAGGCAAATCCCATTACAAGCATCAAGGATCAGAACCGCAGCGGTACCTGCTGGGTTTACTCGACACTGAGCTTTTTAGAGAGCGAAATCCTTAAGAACACAGGCAAGACGTACAATCTTTGTGAAATGTTCATTGCCAACAAGGATTATATGGATCGTGCCATTGTTACGGTAAGGATGCACGGTGACAGCCAGTTCTCACAGGGCGGCAGCTTCGAGGACGTTGTTACAATTATGAAGAACTACGGTATTTGCCCCGAGGAGGCTATGCCTGCACCGGGAACTCTTACCGGTGACTCACTCGCTAATTTTGATGAGTTCTTCAGCGTAATGGAGCCTTATGTGGCAGCAGTGTCAAAGAGCAAGGCTAAGAAAATATCTAATCAGTGGAAGAAAGGCCTGCAGGGCATCATCGATGCTTATCTCGGCGAGTGCCCTGAGAAGTTCGTTTATGAGGGAAAGGAATATACTCCGAAAGAGTTTGCAGCAAGTCTCGGAATTAATCTTGACGACTACGTCTCAATAACAAGCTATACTCACCACCCGTTCTATACTCAGTTCGCCTTAGAAATACAGGATAACTGGCGCTGGGCTCTGTCATATAACGTGCCGATGGACGAGCTGATGCGTATAATTGACAACGCTGTCAACGAGGGTTATACCGTAGCCTGGGGCGGTGACGTTACAGAAGACGGCTTCACTCGTAAAGGTCTCGGTATTGCATACGACGTGAAGAAAGCACGCAGCATGGCCGGAACCGATGCCGACCGATGGTTTAAACTGTCCGCAACAGAGAAAAGAAGCAAGCTCGACTCATTAGGCATTGACGCTCCGGAGATTGTTCCCACGCAGGAAATGCGCCAGGAGGCATTCGACAACTGGGAGACTACTGACGACCACGGCATGCACCTCTATGGAATAGCCAAGGATCAGAACGGCCGTGAGTATTACATGGTGAAGAACTCTTGGGGTGAGTACGGTGACTACAAAGGCACATGGTACATGACCAAGAACTACGTAGCTTACAAAACGATGAACATCATGGTAAACAAGAATGCCATTCCTAAGGATATCCGTAAGAAACTTGGCATCTGACGTGTTGATACGTTAAATGATTTATTTTAAGTGAAGAATTATGACCGCACGTATGTTTCAGAGGAGACATAGCCAGTCATAATTCTTCTTTTTTTACGGAATGCGCATATCCGGACATAATGTATGACCGTGAAGAGAGTGTCATCTGACAGATTAACTGAACGGCTAATTTGTATATTTTCTGAAAAGTCCAAATAGAAACGCAACGTTTTCAAAACAGGGGTTAGCCCATAA
>C._urophasianus_2_cecum__coassemble_132_pt1 | contig 19984 bp, 19 predicted proteins | sample C__urophasianus_2_cecum__metabat2_low_PE_008 | metagenome-assembled genome bin C
GTTTCTTCGGAAATTTAAAATAACTTTGTTGCATTTGCTGTTGGACTCTACACCGCATGAAACAACCTAATCCTTGAATTTTTAATTATTAATTTTTAATCTGCAAAGATTATTTCAATTTTTATTGCTACCTTTGAAGGCTCGTATTATTTGCTTCAAATATGATGCAAAGATAAAGAATAAAAAATATGGACAAGAAGAAACCGACAATGAGAACAAACTCTCCGGAAGTAATAGAACAGCTTAAGAAAATAAAGAAAAGCGGAGGAACAAGGAAACTGAACAAACTTGGTGAGTGGATGGCAAAGAAATCAGAGCCTTTGTTCACCTGGGATGACAAAGACCTTAAGTATATTCTTAAATGAGAATATATCTTGATACGAACATCCTCGCTTTCATAGTAGGGAAAGACAGAGGCGAATCAATCGGCAACGATGTGAAAGAACTCATATTTGATTATGAGACTTCGCTGCTGACAAGTTCTGTTTGTGTTTCAGAACTTATTCATCTTATACAAATCGGAAAGGTCAGGATTCCAAAATTTAACGACATACGCACATCAGCCAAGGCGGCAATAAAACATCTTAACGAGATAGGAATAAAAATGGTCGCTACCATGCCAAAACATATTGATACATTGGTGGACTTACCTTTTTATGATGACCACCGTGACCCTAACGACCGTCTTATCATAGCACAGGCTATTTCTGACCAAATTCCATTAGTAAGCTCAGACCGCAAGTTTTCAAAGTATGAGCGTTACGGGCTTGACTTTATATTTAACGAACGATAATACAAGACAAATCTCCTTGTCCGCTCGTCTGCTTGTCTCCTCGTTTGCTTGTCACTTGTCTCCTTGTCTGCTGAAAAAAAGCATTCATCTTTTTCTCCTCTTTTGTTTTGCATTACGCCCGATTTGCACTATCTTTGCACGGAATAAAGCTGAAACCAAAACATGAGACACATTTCAAGATACATCCTTACTGCCGTGTTCGCCTTAGCGATAAGCCTTAACGCCGCAGCGCAGACAAACAACAACTGGCGCGAAATGCACAAAGTGAAAAGCAAGGAGACCCTCTACGGCATCGCGCGCGAATACGGGCTGACTGTGCAAGAGCTGATAAAGGCAAACCCGGAGATGTCTGCACCTGACTATAAACTTAAGAAAGGCGACTACATCTTTATCCCCTACCCCGAGGGAACTGCCGCAGCTGCAAATGCTTCAAGTACAAGCGCGGCAGTCCCTAAAGGCGCTCTCAGGGTGGGCGTGGTGCTGCCGCTACACAATGTTGACGGTGACGGACGCCGCATGACAGAGTATTACCGCGGACTGCTAATGGCCTGCGAGGATCTTAAGAAGGAGGGCATGTCTATCGCCGTGAACGCATGGAACGTGCCTATAGATGCCGACATTTACCGCACTTTGGTAAAAGACGACATGGCTAAGTGCGACATCGTGTTCGGTCCGCTCTACTCCAAGCAGGTAAAGCCGCTCTCGTTCTTCGCCAAGGACAATGACATCAAGCTCGTAATACCTTTCTCCATAACCGGCAATGACGTTGACTCCAACCCTGACATATTCCAGGTTTACCAGTCGCCGGAAGACTTTTACGGCCGCGTAATCGACCAGTTCGCCTACCGCTTCAAGGATTACAACGTGGTGGTGGTTGACTGTAACGACAAGACGAGCGACAAGGGCGTATTCACTTTCCCTCTGCGCAAGCGGCTCGAGCAAAAAGGCATATCGTGCGCCGTAACCAACATCAGCTCCGGCAGTGCCGGCTTCGCGGGGGCGTTCAGTGCCGTAAAGCCTAACATGGTAGTGCTCAACACGGCACGCTCGCCTGAGCTTAACACTGTTATCGACATGCTCGACGCTCTCACGGGCGAGCATCCAGAGCTTAAAGTGTCGCTCTTCGGCTACACCGAGTGGCTGATGTACGCCAAGTATAACATGGACAAGTTCTGTAAGTATGACACCTACGTGCCCTCAACGTTCTATTACAACTCTTACTCGTCAAAGGTAAAGGCCTTCGAGGCGCGTTACCGCAAGGCGTTCAACGGCGAGATGATGGACTATCTGCCGCGCTTCGCCCTCACGGGGTACGACCAGGCCATGTTCTTCTTGCGCGGCATGCACGCCAAAGGAAAGAAGTTCACCGGCGAAGAGGCTTCTGTAGGCTCACTGCAGACGCCGCTCTCGTTCAAGCGCACGTCGTCAACGGGCGGCTACCGCAACGACTGTCTGCTGTTCGTTCACTACAACCGCGACAACTCTATATCTATAATCAACTTCTGACACACCCCCTGACCAATCAATGCAGATACGCAGACTGATAATATCGCTGGCCTTGACGGCGGCCGTTGTCACGGCCACGGCTCAGGTGGGCAAGTACCGCAACGACCTGAGCATCGGCGTAAACGGCGGCTATATATTGAGTAATGTAGGCTTTACACCGAAGGTTAACCAGACGTTCCACGGCGGCATGACAGGCGGTCTGTCGTTCCGCTATGTCTGCGAAAAGTATTTCAGCACTATCTGCGCCGTGCAGGCCGAGGTAAACTACGCCCGGATTGGCTGGAAAGAGGAGATACTCGACATCAACGATGCTCCCGTGATAAACGGCGTGACGGGGCTGCCCGAGGAATACAGCCGCACGTTAACCTACGTGCAGATACCTGTCTTCGCCCACCTCGGATGGGGACGCGAGGAGAAAGGATTTCAGTTCTTCTTCCAGGCAGGCCCGCAGATTGGTTTCTGCATAGGCGAGTCTGCAAAGACTAACTTCAACGTAAACGACGCCAACTTCACCGACCGTGTAAACAATGTGGTAGCTCAGGACACCATGGCCGTTGAGAACAAGTTTGACTATGGTATCGCCGCAGGCCTCGGTTTGGAATATTCTCATCCCAAGGCAGGCCACTTCCAGCTCGAGGCGCGTTACTATTACGGCCTCGGCAACATCTACGGCGACTCGAAAAAAGACTTCTTCGGCAAGTCTAATTTCGGCAACATCGTTATCAAGCTGACTTATCTTTTCGACATAATCAAGACAAAGAACCGCGAAAAATAGTCTTTTCAGCACTTTTTCAGCAGACAAGAAACTTTTTTCAGTAAAAAGAAACTCTTTTTCAGTAAACAAGAAACAAGCAGACGAGCAGACAAGGAGATTTGCCATACCGCTCGTCTGCATATATATAAAGGTAAAGGAATGTCCTTAAAACCTAACAACCTTATAACCTGAGAACCTTCTAACTTAAAAACAACCATAATTATTGATGTTTTTCCATTTAAAATTATCATCTTATAAAATAAATCATTATATTTGCAACACTATAAAAATAAAACTAATTTATTACTAATCTTTAAAAAACAAGAAATTATGAAGAAAATTTTTACTCTTTTGGTTTTCGCCCTATTGGGGGGGGCAGGTTGTGTTAATGCACAAGAACAGAAAGTTTGGAATTTCTCTGATTGGGATGAAAAAACTTTTACAACAACAGAAACTATTGAAGGGCTTACGGTTGCCGCTTCAACAGACAATGCTGTAACTATTGACGGAAATAGTAAAACAATAGAAGGAGAAAACAACACATATGAATGCACAAAGCGCTTAAAATTAGGAGGCGCAGGTAATAGTGATGAAAATGGAGACTACCGATATCTTAAATTTGACGTTACCGGTAATTGTAAAATCAACGTTGGCCTTATCTCATCGTCAAGCGGTGAGGAGCGGACATTAACTGTTGCAGTAGGAACATTTGACGGTGTCGCAGGCACAATGCAAGCATTGGGTACTCCCGCAAAAGAGCAATCATACACTTATAGTGGGAATGAACCCACAACGATTTACCTTTATTCAGCAGCTGGTGGTGTAAATCTTTATTATATAGAGGTTAATTATACGACTTCTACCGGCATAAACAACATCGAATCTGATGTAGAAGCAAACCCGAACGCTCCCGTTTACAACATCGCAGGCCAGCAGGTAACAAAAGAGACAAAGGGCATACTGATTCAGAACGGCAAAAAATTCATCAACAAGTAAACTAACTTTACGGCATATAACAAAAGCCCCGACATCACACGGTGTCGGGGCTTTATCGTGTTAAACACGACGCACCACGTTAAGATACGTCTGACATATATTATAAAAACAAGAAAAAAGCAACGGAAAATCAACTTTATTCTGTAATTTTGCAAGACTGAACGAATACACTGATGATATGCACATCATACTGAAACGAACGGCACGCAAAGCCACGGCAGCGGCTTTCGTGGCGATATGTATGGTAATGCCCGTGGGTAACACGGCTCAGGCACAAGACTATGACGCCGTGCCGACGATAAATCCTACGGCAACTTACACCACAGAAGATGGCGAGGAGGAAAGCGAGGACTACTCCGGCAACGCTCCACTGCCCGCCGTATTCCGTGCCAACGCCGAGAACGTGGGCAGCTACTCGGCCAACTATGAATGGCACTTCACGCTCGACGGCGAGACCGAGCCTTACCTCATACGCTATGAGGAGAACACTGAATACACCTTCACACAGGCCGGCACGCACAACATCGAGCTGTACGCAACGTTCGTAAACGGTAACGACACAATAGCTTATACCCGGGAATATTGGGCTGAACGCGGACCGCTGCGCGTAAGCATAAGCGAGAGCCGGCTGGAAATGCCTAACGCCTTCTCGCCTAACGGCGACGGAATAAACGACATATACTGCGCAAAGAGCAACTATCAGTCTATCGTAGAGTTCCACGCCGCTATCTTTAACCGCTGGGGACATAAGCTGTATGAGTGGGACGACCCCGCCGGCGGCTGGGACGGCAAATATAAAGGCAAGGACGTGGCGCAAGGCGTATACTTCGTTCTCGTGAAAGCCCGCGGCGCCGACGGCCGTGAGTTTAACATCAAACGCGATGTAAACCTGCTGAGAGGATATACGGAGAGCGTGAACAATGCGGACAATTAAAAAAGGTAAAAAGGTGAAAAGGTAAAGATATAAGATAATAGGAGTTAAGGAGTCAGGAAGTTAAGGAGTTAAGACAAATGCCTGTCGGCCGTCAGCCTTATTAGTCCTATTAGTCTTATTGGTCCTATTAGCCCACTGCCCAATTACGAATTGTGAATTATGAATTATGAATTAAAAACTGATGAAAAGATAAATGTCTGGGGTGCACGTGTACACAACCTTAAGAATATTGACGTTGAGATACCGCGCAACAGCCTTACGGTGATTACCGGACTTAGCGGTTCAGGCAAGTCATCGTTGGCCTTCGACACCATTTACGCCGAAGGCCAGCGCCGTTACATTGAGACTTTCTCGGCATATGCGAGGAACTTTCTCGGCGGCATGGAGCGTCCTGATGTCGACAAGATAACAGGTCTCAGCCCGGTAATCAGCATCGAACAGAAAACAACGAACAAGAACCCACGCTCCACCGTGGGAACAACAACCGAGATATACGATTACCTCAGACTGCTGTATGCACGCGCAGGCATAGCCTACAGCTACGTAACGGGCGAGGAGATGGTGAAATACACTGAGGAAGATGTGCTGCACATGATTCACGAACGGTACAGCGGCAAGGCCATTTTCATACTTGCGCCGCTGGTGCGCAACCGCAAGGGACATTACCGCGAGCTGTTTGAGAGCATGCGCCGCAAGGGCTATCTGTACATAAGGGTTGACGGAGAGGTGAAAGAGATAACCCGAGGCATGAAGACCGACCGCTACAAGAACCATAACATAGAGGTGGTTATCGACAAGCTGAAGGTGCGGGACAAAGACGACGAACGCCTGAAAAAGAGCGTGGCGGCGGCCATGAAACAAGGCGACGGACTGCTGATGATAATGGAGAAGGACACCAACGAGGCCAAATATTACAGCAAAAGGCTGATGTGCCCGACAACGGGAATATCCTACGGCGACCCTGCTCCCAATAAGTTCTCGTTCAACTCGCCGGAAGGCGCCTGCCCAAGATGTAAGGGACTGGGATACATAAATGAGATTGACCTCGGCAAAATAATGCCAGACAAGAGCCTGTCGATACGCCAGGGAGCTATCATTCCGTTAGGAAAATACAAAAACCAGATGATATTCTGGCAGATAGAGTCAATTCTCGAAAAGTACGGTTTTGACCTTAATACGCCTGTAAGTGACATCACAGACGAGGCGATGAACGAAATTCTTTACGGCTCAATAGAGAATGTCAGGATAAGAAAAGAACTCGTTCATACATCGAGCGACTACTTCATCGAGTTTGACGGAGTGGTAAAATATCTGCGCAGCGTTATAGAAAACGATGACAGCGCAAGCGGACAGAAGTGGGCAGACCAGTTCCAGACGTTATGTAAATGCCCCGAATGCAACGGTCAAAGACTAAATAAAGAATCATTGTCTTACAAGATATGGAACAAAAACATATCTGAAGTCTCCGATATGGACATTGATGAGCTACGCTCATGGCTAACCGAAGCGAAGGCTCATCTTAATGAAAGACAAAGGCGGATAGCCGACGAGATAATAAAAGAGATTATCACAAGGATTGACTTCATGCTCGAAGTCGGCCTCAACTATCTGTCTCTGAACCGCCAGTCGGCCACGCTCTCCGGTGGCGAAAGCCAGCGCATAAGGCTCGCCACACAGATAGGTTCACAATTAGTTAACGTACTGTATATCCTTGACGAGCCGAGCATAGGCCTGCACCAGAGGGACAACGACCGTCTGATAAAGTCACTTAAAGAGCTGCGCGACCTCGGCAACACCGTAATCGTGGTGGAACACGACAAGGACATGATGCTCAATGCAGACTATATCGTAGACATTGGGCCTAAGGCCGGACGTAAGGGAGGCGAAGTAGTGTTCCAAGGAACGCCTGAAGAAATGCTTAAGACGCACACCATCACGGCTCAGTATCTTAACGGAGAGATGAATATTGAGTTACCTGAAAAACGCCGCGAGGGCAACGGCAAGAGCATAATACTGCACGGAGCGTCAGGAAATAACCTGAAACATGTCAACGTGGAATTCCCGTTAGGCAAGCTTATAGTCGTTACAGGAGTGAGCGGTTCGGGTAAATCCACCCTGATTAACGAGACGCTTCAGCCGATACTGAGCCGGCAATTCTATCGTTCGTTGAAAAATCCGATGCCATACGACTCGATAGAAGGATTAGAGTATGTCGACAAAGTGATAAACGTTGACCAAAGTCCGTTAGGCCGTACACCGCGCTCTAACCCCGCAACATACACCGGAGTGTTCAGCGACATACGCTCACTGTTCGTCAATCTGCCCGAGGCCAAGATACGCGGATACAAGCCGGGACGCTTCTCGTTCAACGTGAAGGGCGGCCGGTGCGAGGCATGCGGCGGCAACGGATACAAGACTATAGAGATGCGCTTCTTGCCGGACATTATGATACCCTGCGAGGTTTGTCACGGCAAACGGTATAACCGGGAGACACTTGAGGTAAGATATAAGGGCAAAAGCATTGCCGACGTGCTCGACATGACAATAAACCAGGCCGTAGAGTTCTTCGAGAACGTGCCAGACATCCTGCGCAAAATAAAGACAATACAAGACGTAGGACTTGGTTACATCAAATTAGGACAGCCGTCAACAACGCTCAGCGGCGGCGAGAGCCAGCGCGTAAAGTTAGCAACGGAACTGAGCAAGCGCGACACAGGCAAGACGATATACATCCTCGATGAGCCTACAACCGGTCTGCACTTTGAGGATATACGCATACTTATGAACGTGTTGCAGAAGCTCGTTGACCGCGGCAACACGGTTATCATAATAGAACATAACCTCGACGTAATCAAACTTGCTGACTATATAATCGACATGGGACCGGAAGGCGGACGCAACGGAGGTCAGGTCTTGTCAACCGGAACACCGGAGGAAATGGCCTTAAGCGACAAAGGTTTCACACCGATGTTCCTGAAAAAAGAACTCGGAATGTAAAAAAACAAAAGAGCCAGGTGCATTGAACGCCTGACTCTTTTTTTATATTCCTTATAGCACTTGATTATCAGAACCTTGTCATGAACTCTATCACAATCTTGTCACGCTCGGAAGGTTTGGCTATGGCTCCGTCACGATAGAAATACTTTTCATAATTCAGGCGGATGTCTGAGACGAACGGCAACGACAGACTGAACGTAAGACCGCCAGTAAGGCGTGAGCGCTGATAGTCATTGATTATCAGTGAACCCGACACGTCTTCATCTCCATCAGAATTATAACGCATGCCGTCACTGTGGTCACTCATATAGTCGTAACGTACGAGCGGCGTGATTTTCTTGAAGAAGCACTTGCGCAAAGGTATGTCATAGCTTACAAACGCATCAACCGAATGAACGGCGTCGAAAGCGTTGCCGGCATAATGTTTGTAAAGATACTCGGCCTCAACATGCCAGCCGTGGCCGTGATAATAAGCTCCGGCATCGTACATCATAATGCCGATGTTGTCAGGCTTTATCTTCTGGGTGCTCAGCGTGATGTTGAAACCGCGCGGAAGGAAGAACTGAACCTTGGCAGAGAAGTTGATGTTGTTAGTCCAGAAGTCCTTCTGGTCGGTAAGTCCCGAGCCATTGAACATGCCGGCCTCAAGCTTGATAGGTATTCCGGCGTTGAACGAATAGCCGAGCGTAACACCCACGTCACGCACGTTGCCTACCTGCTTGGCTATGAACGAGCGGTTGGCGAAATACTGCATGTGCGGCGAGCGGTGGGCGTCAATGGTGAACGGCACACGCATCTGACCGATAGTGAAATCAAGACCGCGCACCGGATTAATTCTCGTGTACGCATCGAGCATCTTTATCTGCCCCTCATCCGAGAGGTCTATCTCAGCCTTGTATGATACAATCTTAGTCACATTGCCTTCAAGACTTACACGTGCATTGCGCACCTGGAAGCGCCCCTCGCCTTCCTCTGTCTGGTATTCATACTTCCCGCGAAGCGTTCCGTGCACCTTCGGCGTTCTGTCAACTTTATCGTCATCACCGTCAGCAGCTAACGCCGGAGCAGCCGTACATAAGGCTAATGCTGCCAGGAGAAAAATCTTTCTATTCATATTTTCTTTCTGAATTTTTTGCAAAATTAAGCATCATGTATTACATATATATTACGAAAAAAATAATGAACAATTAAAAGGGCGGTATAATCTTTATTTTTATCACCGCCTGTGCGTGTTGTTTACATTATAAATTCTGTATCTTTGCCTACGCAAACAAAAAACTTTATCATGACACGACAGACCGAAATAACACTGGGACCGAGGCCGCGCGGCTTTCATCTGATCACTGACGAGATAACGTCACACCTGCCGGAACTGCCTGAAACGGGAGTACTGCACCTTTTCATAAAGCACACCAGCTGCGGCCTTTGCATCAACGAGAACGCCGACCCTGACGTGCGCGAGGACATGGAGAGCATATTCAACCGTATCGTACCTGAGGCCCGGCCGTATTATCTGCACACGCTCGAAGGGCCTGACGACATGGCCGCGCACGCAAAGTCGGTCATCTCCGGCGTCAGCCTTACTGTACCGATAACACGCGGACGCCTAAATCTCGGCACATGGCAGGGTATATATCTGTGTGAATACCGCAACCACGGCGGACCGCGGAAGATTGTTGCCACAATAATAAGCTGATACTTGCGAAAGTAAAGGATACAAGGCAATTTATGAAAGAAGGCCTTTTGCCTCATAAAAGGTCATCTCCTGTAAAACAAAAGGTCACCTTTCACGATGCGAAAGGTGGCCTTTTACATTTCAATCAAAATCCAGCTGTGCCTCAACAGCTAAAAGGGGAACAGCAACGGGAGCAGGAACACCATTACGATACCTATAATCAGCTGCAACGGCAGACCAGCCTTAACATAGTCCATGAAGGTGTAACGCCCGGCCTGCATCACGAGAGCGTTTGGCGGAGTGGCAAAAGGCGACGCGAAACACATGCTTGCGCCAAGCGTTACGGCAAACATGAACGGGTACGGGCTGAGGCCTATCTCCGTGGCTGATGTCATGGCTATAGGAGCCATAAGCACGGCCGTGGCCGTGTTGCTGATAAACATCGTTAGCAGCGACGTTGTGAAATATATCCCGGCAAGCAGCACAAACGGGCCGTAAGCGCCAAGACCGCTCACGAGAGAGTGGGAAATCGCGGCCGACGCTCCTGTCTTATCCAATGCCACGGACATTGGAAGCATGGCAGCGATGAGTACGATGCTCTCCCAGTTTATCGTCTTGTAAGCAGCCTCTACATTACGGAAGCAGCCCGTAAGAACCATGAGCACGGCCGCTATCATGACCGCCGTGACGGGTGCTACAGGAATAAAGTCGAACACCATCATGGCCACCATTATCACCATTATGCATGCGGCAACGGGCGCCTTATAGTCAAGTGTGACCTTGGCCGCCTCTTCCAACGGCTGACCCAGCACCACCCAGTCGTCCTCCTCGTTACCGAGCCTGCTGATATTGGCCCATGTACCCTGAACCAGCAACACGTCTCCGCCATGCAGGCGCACGCCTGCAAGGTCGTCCATGATGTAGTCTCCGCTGCGGCGGATGCCCACAATGTTGATATTGAACTTCGCCCTGAAGCCCGAATCCTTGACAAGACGGTTTACCAAACGTGACGTGGGCAGCAACACAAGCTCTGCTATGCCTATGTCATAGAAATCAAGACCTCCCTGAGATATATCCCCTCCGGCCTGGCCGGTACTTGTAACGGTAAGCGAACAGTCACGGGCAAAACGCTCAGCCTGCTCTTTTTCGCCTGTAAGATATATTATGTCACCCTCACTGAGCACGGTGCGCGGCCCCGCCATCATCTGGTTAACGTTCTTGATAATACCCTTCCTGTGGGTTGTCCCGCGCCTTACCTCAAGCACGGTCAGGCCGTAACGGTTGTGTATGTCAAGCTCAACGATAGTCTTACCCTTTATCGTAGCTTTCTTACCTACGGTAAAGCGTGACAGATTGTCGGCCAGACGGTATTCCTCGACAAGCTCCTCGAGCGACTTGGTCTTACGTTCGTTACCCTTACCGGTATCCCTTTTCTTGGCAAAAACCCACCGACTTAGCGGCAACAGCACTAATATTCCTATCACGATACAAATCAGACCGACGGGTGTAAAGGTGAAGAAGCCGAGAGGTTCATAGCCGGCAGCGGTCAGAACGTCCTGGATTACAAGGTTGGGCGGTGTACCGATAAGCGTCAGCATGCCTCCTAAACTGCTCGCAAAAGCCAGCGGCATCAGCAGGCGGGAAGCGTTGACACCAGACTTTGCCGCAAGACTTACAACAATAGGGAGCATCAATGCCACTGTGCCCGTGTTGCTTACAAAGGCACCGATGAACGATGTGACAATCATTATAAGTAAGAACAGGCGCAGCTCGCTGTCACCTGCCAGCTTCAGCATGCGCCCGCTTATCATCTTGGCTAAGCCCGTCTGAAATATTGCGCCGCCAACAACGAACAGGCCTACCATCATTATCACCACCGAATTAGAGAAGCCTGAAAGAGCTTCATCCGGCGTAAGTATGCCCGTGACCATTAATAATATTAAGGCACAAAGCGCCACGACATCTGAACGCATCTTGCCTAAAGCGAAAAACACAGCCGTCAAAGCAAGTATTATCAACGTAATGAGCATATCTGTAAAATTAAAAATTATAATGCAAGGCCGTTATCCGCCTTTTCAGGTATACAAAGATACGGATTTAAAACGAACACACGACACGGTGACATTCTTTTTTTACTAACCTTTAACGGGTTTACATAAAAAAGTGTAATTTTGTACCAAAACAGACAAGCAAGGCATGAATAAATTTGCAAAAAGCATATCTCAGACTCTTAACATAAATGAGCGAAGCGTTGACAACACACTGCAACTGCTCGACAAAGGATGTACTATTCCGTTTATCAGCCGTTACCGCAAGGAACGCACCGGCGGACTTGACGAGGTGCAGATAACGTGGATAAGCGAACAGAACGGGCGTCTGAAAGAACTTGAAAAGCGCAAGGAGACTATCGTTAAGACCATAACGGAACAAGGGAAGCTGACGCTCGAGCTGGAACGGCGCATTGCCGGATGCCTCAACGCAGCCGAATTAGAGGATATTTACCTGCCGTATAAGCCCAAACGGCGCACCCGTGCGCAGGCGGCAAAGGAGCGCGGACTTGAACCGCTGGCCGCACTAATAATGTTGCAACGTGATAATAACCCTGAGGCAGTTGCCAAACGTTTCATAAAAGGTGACGTTACAACTGCCGACGAAGCCTTAAGCGGAGCGCAGGACATCATCGCCGAGAACGTAAGTGAGGACGAGCGGTCGCGCAGACTGATTAGGTCGGCATTCAGGCGTGAGGCAATAATAACATCAAAGAGGAAACAGACAAAAGACGGAGCGCAGGAAGGGGCGGAGAAATATGCTGATTACTTTGACTTCTCCGAACCGCTGCGCCGCTGCTCGTCTCACCGTCTGTTAGCCATGCGGCGCGGTGAGGCCGAAGGCATATTGCGCGTAAGCATAACTACTGAGACTGACGACTGCGAGGAAAAAATAAAGCGGATATACGTGAAAGGCGACAACGCTTCGTCAAGACTTGTGGCTGACGCAGTTGCAGATGCATACAAGCGCCTGCTGGAACCGTCAATCGAGACTGAATTCGCGGCACTCAGCAAAGAGAAGGCTGACGACGAGGCGATACGTGTCTTTGCCGAAAACCTGCGTCAGTTGCTGCTCGCTCCACCATTGGGACAGAAACGCGTTATGGGCATCGACCCCGGTTTCCGCACCGGCTGTAAGGTAGTATGCCTTGATGCCTATGGCAACCTGCTTTATCACACAGCCATATTTCCGGCCTTCTGCCGTAATACGGATAAGCCACAGGCCGACAGACAGGTGGTTGACATGGTTGAGAAATACGGCATCGAGGCCATTGCGATAGGCAACGGCACGGCAAGCCGCGAGACTCAGGCGTTCATCAACGGCCTTAACTTCAAGCGTAACATCAAGACATTCGTTGTCAGTGAGGACGGGGCTTCTGTCTATTCTGCGTCAAAAACCGCCCGTGAGGAATTTCCTGACAAGGACGTAACCGTACGCGGAGCAGTGAGCATAGGCAGACGGCTCATGGACCCGTTGGCTGAACTCGTGAAGATTGACCCGAAAAGCATCGGCGTAGGGCAGTATCAGCACGATGTTGACCAGACTAAACTGAAGAAAAGTCTTGACCTTACGGTCGAGAGTTGCGTTAACAGCGTGGGTGTTAATCTCAACACGGCAAGCAAACATCTGTTGACTTACGTCAGCGGACTCGGTCCGGTTATAGCACAGAACATAGTTGATTACCGTGCCGCCAACGGTGCGTTTACATCACGAAGGCAGTTGCTGAAAGTTCCGCGTCTCGGCCCTGCGGCCTTTGAGCAGTGTGCAGGTTTCCTGCGCATACCGGGAGCAAAGAATCCTCTCGACAATACGGCCGTTCACCCTGAGAGTTACAAAATAGTGGAACAAATGGCAAAGGACTGCGGATGCGGCGTTGCCGAGCTTATTGAAGATAAGGATAAGCGCAGCCACATAGACCTGAAACGGTATGTTACCGACACAGTGGGAATGCCTACTCTCACTGACATTATGAAAGAGCTGGAAAAGCCGGGACGTGACCCACGCGAGCAGATAGAGGAATTCAGGTTTGACGAAAACGTACACTCTGTTGACGATCTGCGCGAGGGTATGGTGCTGCCCGGCATAGTAACCAACATAACTAACTTCGGAGCGTTCGTCGACATAGGCGTACATAATGACGGACTCGTACACATCTCGCAGCTTGCCGACCGCTACGTAAGTGACCCTACACAAGTGGTACGCCTGCATCAGCACGTGAAGGTACGCGTGATTGAAATTGACAGGAAAAGAGACAGAATATCATTGTCGATGAAAGGTGTCTGACCTTCACCGACAATGATTTATAAAATCATAACGCCTCGGTGCCGTATCGCTTGTCAAAATAACACAAGGCAGCACCTATTGCGGTACAGAATTCTGAATATTCAGGTATTATCAGCTTAACGCCGTATAGCTTTTCGATAGGCGGGAACACCATACGGCACTGCGGAAGGAGCGTCAGATTGCCTATCATGACGTACTCACGGATGCTGCTGCCGATTGAAGCCAGCACGGCAGACTGCCCGACAGACTGGAGTACAGTCCATATCAGGCCGATAGCTATATCTTCACGTGAAGCGTCGCTCTTTGCGTTGCCGAACAACGATGCAACCGCCGTCATCGGCAGTCCGGGCAAAGGACGGGCACTGATGTCGCCGATACTCAGGTTGATATTTGACACGTTGCCGCGTATCCCCATTTCTGATACGGCACGTATGTCGTCAGTCTTAAGCAACAGACGTGACAGCCCCTGGAGCGTTCCGCCGCCTATGCCTATACCCCCGATGTGCTCTATCTTGTCTCCGGCACAGCGTATTAATGATGTACCGGTGCCCATGCTTACCACGAGTATATGATCCTTGCCTGACACATGACAGGCCCCGAGGCCGTCAGCCACAAACTCGCCGGCCTTGTCAGTAGGCAGACCGTACACCGGTTTGCTGATATAGGCAGAGCCTACACCGGTAAGCATGACGTGCTCTACATCTGAAAGCTGAATCTTGTTGTCATACAGATACTTGCCAAACGCGCCGTATAGCGATGTCACAGGGTCTGTAGCCTTGATGCGCATTGGCGACACTACGTTGCCGTCAGATATTCCGACAATCTTGGTAGTACTTATGCCGACATCAATACCAATTACAATTCCCATACTTTCTAAGTATTTGTTGTTTATCAAAATAAATTCAGAACAATAAAAGCCACAACCTCCGTACGTATCCGGAAATTGTGGCTTTTAGTCCATTCTACAGTATGATAGTAACCTCTGTTTACTTAACCTTATCAACAATGGCCTTGAAAGCCTCAGGATTATTGACTGCGAGGTCAGCGAGAACCTTACGGTTAATCTCGATACCGGCCTTATGCAGTGCACCCATCAATGTTGAATAGCTCATGTTCTCAAGACGTGCGGCAGCGTTGATACGCTGAATCCACAGAGAACGGAAGTTACGTTTCTTATTACGACGGTCACGGTAAGCGTAAGTAAGACCCTTCTCCCAAGTGTTCTTGGCTACCGTCCAAACATTCTTTCTTGCTCCGTAATAACCACGGGTAAGCTTTAAAATTCTTTTTCTCCTTGCTCTTGAAGCAACGTGATTTACTGATCTTGGCATAGTTTTTTCCCTTTAATTTTTGTTAGACATAGATTAACGGAGACGCAGCAAGTCTCTCACCTGCTTCATGTTGCTCTTGTCAACAAGTGTCTGATGAACAAGATTACGCTTTTGCTTCTTAGTCTTCTTTGTCAGAATGTGACTGTGGTAAGCGTGATGTCTCTTAATCTTACCTGTACCGGTGAAGCGGAATCTTTTCTTAGCACCGGAATTTGTCTTTTGCTTTGGCATTTTTTTAATTTTAAATTAATTATTATTTACAGCTGTGGCAACGTATATACCAGGACGTTACGCACATTATTCTTCGCTTATCGGGTGTTACTTCTTATCGTCATTCCCGCCGCTGAGCTTCTTCAGGGCATCAGCTCCGTTCTTCGCGTTGGCAAACAAACCTCCACCTGCGGGCATTTCCACATCCGTATTATCTGCCTTTGCCTGCTCTGTCTGTGCCTTTGCCTCGGCTTCACGACGCTCACGGTCGAGCTTCTGCTGGCTTTTCTTTACTGCGCCAGACTTCTTCGGACTTATATAAAGGAACATCTTCTTGCCTTCCAAAGCCGGCATCTGCTCCACTTTTCCATATTCTTCAAGGTCATTTGCAAAACGCAGCAGCAGCACTTCTCCCTGTTCCTTGAACAAAATTGAGCGGCCACGGAAGAACACGAATGCACGAACCTTATTACCATCCTCAAGAAACTCCTTAGCATGCTTCAGCTTGAAATTGTAGTCGTGGTCATCTGTCTGAGGTCCGAAACGTATTTCCTTAACTTCCTGCTTTACCTGCTTGGCCTTAAGCTCCTTGGCACGTTTTTTCTGCTGATACAGGAACTTGCTATAGTCGATGAGACGACAAACCGGCGGCTGGGCGTTAGGCGAAATCTCAACAAGATCAACGCCTTGTTCACGTGCCATTTCCAATGCCTGGCGTGTTGGCATTACGGTAGAACCGTTATCGCTTACGATGCGGACTTCTCTCACGCGAATTTGCTCATTCACGCGGTAATGATTGTTTTTGTCGTGCTTCATTCAACTGTTTTACGAATGTTTTATGAAAATCGGATGCAAATTTACCACAAATCGGGCAATTAACAAAAATATTTATAAGAAAATTAAGAATTAAGAGTCAAGAATTAAGAAAAACACCATATTTATATAATATGGCAACGGCGATTTTCTTAATTCCCGACTCTTAATTCTTGACTCTTAATTCTTAATTTTTATCAGTTCAGAGCCTTAAGCTGTTCTGCCACTTCATCCTTTACTTTCTTTGCGAAGTCTTCCTTGCTCATTGAGCCTTGGTCGCCCTGTCCCTGCTTTCTTACAGCAACAGAACCATCGGCCTGTTCCTTCTCTCCGACAACAACCATGTAAGGTATGCGTTTCAGCTCGTTGTCACGAATCTTACGGCCGATTTTCTCGTTGCGGTCGTCAATAGTAGCGCGTACACCTACTGTATCGAAATACCTCGCAACCTTTGACGCATAGTCGTTATACTTCTCGCTGATAGGCAGGATTGCCACCTGGTCAGGTGTAAGCCACAAGGGGAAGTGACCGGACGTATGCTCGATGAGCACAGCCGTGAAACGCTCAAGCGAACCAAACGGCGCACGGTGAATCATTACAGGCGTTTTCTTGGTGTTGTCATCGGCTGTATATTCCAGCTTGAAACGTTCCGGCAGGTTGTAGTCTACCTGGATTGTACCGAGCTGCCAGCGGCGGCCGATAGCGTCTTTAACCATGAAGTCGAGTTTCGGACCATAGAATGCGGCCTCGCCATATTCAATCTTAGCGTTGAGCCCTTTCTCCCTGCAGGCATCGATGATAGCCTGCTCAGACTCAGCCCAGACCTCGTCAGAACCGATATACTTCTCACGGTCGTTAGGGTCACGGAGTGAAATCTGCGCCTCAAAGTCGGTGAAGTTGAATATCGTGAACACGGTATGGATGATGTCCATAACGTTAAGGAACTCTGATTTCACCTGGTCAGGACGGCAGAAGATGTGAGCATCGTCCTGAGTGAACGAGCGTACACGTGTAAGTCCGTGCAGCTCACCGCTCTTCTCATAACGGTAAACCGTACCGAACTCAGCGATACGCAGCGGCAGGTCTCGGTATGAACGTGGTTTCCATGCGAACACCTCACAGTGGTGAGGGCAGTTCATCGGCTTCAGCATATATTCCTCGTCCTCCTCAGGGGTATGTATCGGCTGGAACGAGTCCTTGCCGTAGTGTGCGTAGTGACCTGAAGTAACGTAAAGGTTCTTGCTGCCTATGTGCGGAGTGATAACTTCCTGGTAACCGTAACGCTTCTGGATGCGGCGGAGCATATCCTGCAGACGCAGACGCAGCTCGGTGCCGGCAGGCAGCCATATAGGCAGACCCTTACCCACACGATCAGAGAACATAAACAGCTCCATCTCCTTACCTATCTTGCGGTGGTCGCGCTTCTTGGCTTCCTCAAGCATTACGAGATACTCGTCAAGCATCTTTTTCTTCGGGAAAGTAATACCGTAGATACGCGTCATCTGCTCACGCTTAGCGTCACCGCGCCAAAATGCGCCCGCAACGCTTGTTATCTTGATGGCCTTGATAGCTCCCGTGCTCATAAGGTGCGGCCCCTTGCAGAGGTCGGTAAAGCTGCCCTGCGTGTATGTTGTAATCTGACCGCCCTCAAGGTCTTGCTCGATGTGCTCGCACTTATACTCCTGTCCGTCAGCCTTGAACTCATTAAGAGCATCAGCCTTTGACACTTCCTTGCGTACAACGGGCTCGTCCTTAGAGGCAAGCTCCTTCATCTTATTCTCTATCTTCTCGAAGTCTGACTCCTTGATAACGTCACCATCCTTCGGCATTACGTCATAGAAAAATCCGTTCTCGATAGCCGGACCGAAGCCGAACTGGATGCCGGGATACAGCTCCTGCAGAGCCTCAGCCAGCAGGTGAGCCGATGTGTGCCAGAAGGCATGCCTGCCTTCCTCGTCCTCCCATTTATAGAGTTCTATCTTTGCGTCCTCATTGATAGGGCGGTTAAGCTCTACCGTCTCACCGTTGACGCCGCAAGCGAGCACATTACGGGCCAACGCCGGTGAAATGCTTTCTGCAATCTGAAGTCCCGTTACGCCCTGCTCGTACTCACGCACAGAACCGTCGGGAAATGTGATTTTAATCATAACGCCTTTGTTTTTATTTAATCCGGATGCAAAATTACAGTTTTCTTTTGAATTACAGAACAACAGATTAGATTTTTATCCAAAAAACCTGCACGGTATCAGACTTGTAAAAACAGTCTTACCCACGACGGCCGGTAAGCAATGCAAGCAGACGCGGAGCCATGCGCTCAAGCACTATATACACAATTAAGCACACAGCTATTTTGAGAGCCGGAACAAGCAAATAAACAATAGTTGACAAAACAGGATAATCAAAACCTACCGCCTCAAGCCAAAGGCCGCCAAAATACCAGCTTACGATAAACAGCCCGTGGAAAGCGTAGATGAAAAAACGCCGCGCGTAAGCGTCGGCCGCCAACTATGTCCCTTGGCACTAAAGTGCTGCGCAATGCACAATGACGCTAAAAAACCCGCGATCCTATAGAATGGCCGCACAATATTGCCGACATACGTATCAGGTCCGCCGAGCACTGTATCAGCCACAGCCAGCACAACTGCTGCGATATAAATTAACGTCTGATATTTTTTGACAGCAGAGATTGAAATTTTCCGCTCACCCATGTACGCCCCGGCGCTAAAGAAGAACAGGGCTGTGATAGACAGGCCGTCAATCGACGGCCACATACGTGACACAAACGCGAATCCGAGAATCAGCACAAACCACAGCCCGAAACGTTTTAAAAACCAATAAATAACAGGCGTCAGAAACGATACGACAATCAAATCGCGCAAATACCACAAAGGACCATCTATCGGGCCGGAAAGCCTGTACAGATTACCTAACCAGCCTACAGCAGTCTCTATTTCCCCCCCCCTCTACTCCATAATAGGCCTAACAATCCGCCGTTATCACCATACCACGATGTCAGCGTATCAATCTGTTCCATACCCAAGATGCACTTCAAAATTTCTTTACCTGCACCGGCTGCACTAAAAATCAGATTCCAAAGCACGTAAGGCAACAGCAATGTGTATGCACGGCTTCGCATTTTACCCTTCCACACAGACAAGTCAAAATGCTTTATGTTGCAAAAGAACAGATAACCGGAAATAAAATAGAAACAAGGGACAGCAAAATGCGTTACCACACGCGAGAAAAACACTTGTATCAGCCCAACAGCCTCACGGCCCGATAAGGCAGACCAGTCAATGGTGGAAAAGTCCAACAATTCTCCGGCACTATAGCTGTGGATAAACACCACGCACACAATCAACGGGAAACGCAACCACTCAATGGCCGCACTGTCTTTACTGTTAATTTTAAGCTTTTGCATAATATGAAATTTAGAATTTAGTCAAGATATACTATGCCATGCCCATGTCTAAACATGGGACAAGGGACAATATTATATGGAGGCACTGAGATAATCAGCTGAACAGCTTGCAAAGATACAGCTTTTTTCTACATAATACGATTATAAGCCTGCTAAACATTCGATTTTTAGTATGAGAAACGCCGCTATGTAACAAAAAAAACGTCACCCCTCATATATTAC
>C._urophasianus_2_cecum__coassemble_134_pt1 | contig 19561 bp, 8 predicted proteins | sample C__urophasianus_2_cecum__metabat2_low_PE_008 | metagenome-assembled genome bin C
ATTATGGGCTAACCCCTGTTTTGAAAACGTTGCGTTTCTATTTGGACTTTTCACTGCCATACATACCCTTGCTGCGCGAATGCCGTGAAAACCGTAACTTTTCAGCCCTTTATGATTAATTTGTCAGCTTTTGTCGCGCTGTTAAGTAATAATCGGGAACAAAACAGCAGGCCGTTGCTTACAATCTGAAAGGTAACCTTTTGGAACGTAAGAGGTGACCTTTCAGGTGTTGAAACGTGACCTTTTGCACGCTCGTTCGACATGAATTGTGAAACTAAAAGTGAGGAGTGAAAAATCAATGTGCTTTATTATTCATTAAGATTTCTCATTTTCGTTTTTCACTTTCCACTTAAATTATTTCCTTTCCGCCAAGAAACACTCTCTTTATTATAGGCGATGTGTAGGCATAAGGGATGAAGTCGATTGACTGTATGGGCTCGGTGATGAAGAAGTCTGCCACCTTGCCCGTTGCTATTGAGCCGTATTCATTGCTTAAGCCCATGGCACAGGCGGCGTTAATCGTGGCGGCGTTGATTGCCTCGGCCGGCAAGAGGCGCAGCTTTATGCAGGCCAGTGATACGATAAACTTCATGTCACCGGACGGCGTTGAGCCCGGATTATAGTCGCTTGCGACGGCAACTCCCAGTCCGGCATCAATCATTTTGCGCGCCGGAGCGTAAGGCATGTTGAGAAAGAACGATGTGCCCGGCAGTACGGTTGGCATTGTCTCGCTGTTGCAGAGGATGTCAAACTCGCTTTCCGGCATGTTCTCAAGGTGGTCTACTGACAGCGCGCCGTGCTTCACTCCGACAGGAAGTCCGCCGGTAGCAGCCAGCTCGTCAACATGGATTTTCGGCCTCATGCCCCATTTTGCGGCAGCCTCGAGTATGCGGTCAGTGTCTTCAGGCGTGAAGAAACCTTCATCACAGAACACGTCAACGAAGTCAGCAAGGCACTCACGACCCACTTCCGGCAGCATCTCTTTTATTATGATGTCAACGTATTCAGCATGACTGTATCCGCGGCCGACGGCGTGAGCACCGAGAAAAGTTGACACTACGCGCATCGGCACGCTATCTTTTATCCTGCGGATAACGCGCAGCATCTTCAGCTCATCTTTCATGTTAAGGCCATATCCGCTCTTAATCTCGATGCAGCCCGTGCCCTTCCGCATCACTTCTTCTGCCCTGTGAATGGCCTGTCGGTACAGCTCGTCCTCGCTGAGAGTGTGCAGCAGGTCGGCTGAATTAAGTATTCCGCCGCCCCGCCGGGCTATCTCGGCATAGCTCAAGCCCATTATCTTGTCGACAAACTCGCCCTCACGGCTGCCTGCGTAGACAATATGCGTGTGCGGGTCGCACCATGACGGCAGCACCGTTCCGCCTTTTGCGTCGACAATTTTATCAGCCGCTATGCCCTCAGTAGGCATTTCCGCCATTGCTCCGAACGCCTTGAAACGCCCGTTCTCGACTAAAAGCCAAGCGTCGCTGACGCTGTCAAGACGTGCCATCTCTGCTCCCTGAAGCCGCAGTTTGCCGGCAGTATCTATACCGGCGAGCGTTCCTATATTAGTGACAAGCAGGCGCATGGGTCTCAAGGAATTCTATTGAACGTCTAATGTAAGGATACATCACTTCATCGTTTACGATGAACGGCACCGTCTCGCGGTAAGCTCTGAACACGCTGTGGATAGTAGGTGACGACTTTAACGGGCGGCGGAACTCTAACGCCTGGGCAGCATTGAACAGCTCTATGGCGAGTACACGCTCGGTGTTAAGCACTACCTTGTAGAGCTTCAGGGCAGCATTTGCGCCCATGCTCACATGGTCTTCCTGTCCCTGACTTGACGGAATGCTGTCAACTGACGACGGAGTACACAGGCTCTTGTTAAGACTTACTATCGAAGCCGCCGTGTACTGGGTTATCATGAAGCCGCTGTTGACGCCCGGATTGGCAACAAGGAAGCTTGGAAGGCCGCGTGTTCCTGACACAAGTTTATAAATTCTGCGTTCTGAAATGTTGGCCAGCTCGCTCACGGCAATGGCGAGGAAGTCCATAGGCAACGCTATCGGCTCGCCGTGGAAGTTGCCGGCTGATATTATAAGGTCTTCATCCGGGCATACGGTCGGGTTGTCCGTGGCTGAGTTTATTTCCGTGTCAACCACTGAGCCGACGTAAGCCAGCGTGTCTTTCATCGCTCCATGCACCTGAGGAACACAGCGGAAGGAGTACGGGTCTTGTACATACGACTTCGGTTTCTCTACAATCTCGCTGCCTTCAAGCAGCTCACGCATGCGTTTAGCAGTCTCAATTTGTCCCTTGTGGGGACGGACCTGATGTACAGCGTCGGCAAACGGCTCTACAAGTCCGCAGTAAGCATCGAGCGACATGGCTGCGATCACGTCGGCCCAGTCGCTTAACCGCCGGCTGTTAAGTATCGCCCAGACGGCGAAAGCACTCATGTTCTGCGTGCCGTTAAGCAGCGCAAGTCCTTCCTTCGATGCAAGCTGAATTGGCCTCCAGCCGTTTTTGCGCAGCACATCGGCGCCGGACATCACCTTGCCGCGATACTCGGCTTCGCCTAATCCTACGAGAGGCAGGCACAGGTGAGCCAGCGGGACGAGGTCGCCTGATGCTCCGAGAGACCCCTGCATGTAAACAACAGGGTAAACATCGTTGTTGAAAAAGTCGACAAGACGCTCCACAGTATCCAGCTTGCAGCCTGAGTAGCCGTAGCTGAGCGACTGTATTTTCAGCAGCATCATTATCTTAATAATCTCATTTGGCACACGGTCGCCTGTGCCGCAGGCGTGAGACATCATCAGGTTTATCTGCAACCGGGCAAGGTGGTCCTTACCTATCGACACATTGCAGAGCGAGCCGAAGCCCGTCGTTACTCCGTAGATAGGAGTCTTTGTCTCAGCTATCTTCTTGTCAAGGTATTCTCGGCAACGCACAATACGCTGCTTGGCGTCGTCACTAAGTTCAATTTTATATCCGTTTCTTATTATCTCTCCGATGCGCTCAATAGTCAAGTGCTCGGCCGAAATCTTATGAATCATATTTTATTACGGTTTGAATGGTTAATGGTTTTAGGTTTTTACGGTTATATGTTTTTGCGGTTATGAGGTCTGATGGGTTGCGGTTCTTCAGGCAAACATTCAAACCTTAAAAACCATCGAGCCGCATAACCACAAAACCTTAGAACCGTAAACCGTCAATAATCTCATCGTCCACAATGTTTGGCATCGTCACTTTAAGACCCGGAGTGCGCTCCATTTCGCGCACAATGCTGTGCATTGAGCCTTCGTTTCGTGCCCAGCTGCGGCGTGCTATGCCGTTGTTCACATCCCAAAAGAGCATCTCACGGATGTGGCGTGAGCTGTCTTCACCGCCGTCAATTACCATTCCGAAGCCGCCGTTTATGACCTCTCCCCAGCCTACTCCGCCTCCGTTGTGCAGCGAAACCCATGTCGCGCCGCGGAAAGAGTCGCCTATCACGTTCTGCACAGCCATGTCGGCACAGAACTGTGAGCCGTCGTATATGTTGCTGGTCTCACGGAACGGTGAGTCAGTTCCAGACACATCGTGGTGGTCACGGCCGAGAACTACGGGGCGGCTTATCTCTCCTTTCCTGATAGCCTCATTGAAAGCAAGGGCTATTTTGGTGCGTCCCTCGGCGTCAGCGTAAAGTATCCGGGCCTGCGAACCTACCACGAGGTGGTTGTGTCCGGCCTCTTTTATCCAGTGGATGTTGTCGTCCAACTGGCCTTGTATCTCCTCGGGAGCGGTCTTTCGGATGTTCTCCAGCACCTCGGCTGCTATGCGGTCAGTGGTCTCAAGGTCTTTCGGGTCACCAGAAGTGCATACCCAACGGAACGGGCCGAAGCCGTAATCGAAGAACATCGGTCCCATGATGTCCTGCACGTATGATGGATAACGGAAACTGCCGTCAGACAAAGTGATGTCTGCTCCGGCACGTTTTGACTGAAGGAGAAAGGCGTTTCCGTAGTCGAAGAAGTACATTCCGCGTGCCGTCAGCTTGTTTATCGCAGCCACCTGGCGGCGTAACGAGGCCTGTACACGGTTACGGAACTCATCCGGGTCGTCTGCCATCATCTTCTTAGATTCCTCTAATGCCATACCGACAGGATAATAACCGCCGGCCCAGGGGTTGTGAAGTGATGTCTGGTCGCTGCCAAGGTCAACTTTAATACCTTCTTCTGCAAGGCGCTCCCACAGGTCAACAATATTGCCGACGTAAGCCATAGACACTATTTTACGTTCCTCGACGGCCTTGCGCACGGCAGGGATAAGCTCGTCAAGATTATCGTGAAGCTCATCAACCCAGCCCTGGTCGTAACGCTTGCGGGCAGCGAGCGGATTAATTTCAGCCACCACGCTTACTACGCCTGCTATGTTTCCTGCCTTAGGTTGAGCGCCAGACATGCCGCCGAGGCCGGACGATACGAACAGCATACCGTGTATATCGGTGCGCTTCGGATCTTTCTTCATCTGCATACGGGCGGCATTCATCACGGTAATCGTTGTTCCGTGGACTATGCCCTGCGGACCGATGTACATGTAAGAGCCGGCCGTCATCTGTCCGTACTGGCTCACTCCGAGGGCATTCATGCGCTCCCAGTCATCAGGTTTTGAGTAGTTCGGGATTACCATACCATTGGTAACGACAACTCTCGGGGCATTCTTGTGTGACGGGAAGAGACCGAGCGGATGACCGGAATACATCACGAGAGTCTGCTCGTCTGTCATCTCGCTGAGATATTTCATCGTCAGACGGTACTGCGCCCAGTTCTGGAAGATAGCTCCGTTGCCGCCATATATAATCAGTTCGTGAGGATGCTGTGCCACGGCAGGGTTCAGATTGTTCTGTATCATCAGCATTATCGCCGCGGCCTTGAGCGACTTATGAGGGTACTCGTCAATCGGACGGGCATACATCTCGTATCTCGGACGGAAACGGTACATGTAGATACGGCCGTACTTCTCAAGCTCCTCGGCAAATTCAGGGGCAAGTGTAGCGTGGAATTTCTTTGGGAAATACCTCAGTGCATTGCGCAAAGCAAGTTTCTTTTCCTCCTTAGTAAGGATGTCCTTGCGCTTAGGCGCATGGTTTATCTCGGTGTCATAAGGCATCGGTTCGGGCAGAACGTCGGGTATCCCGGCGCGAATCTCTGCTGCAAACTGCTCTTTTGTCATTATTATTTGTTTTTATTTTATCTTGTTTTCTACTATTGTCAAAACTTCTTTCTCTGCCTTGTCGGCTTCTTTCATCAGGTCCTCGGCCTCGGCAATGAGGGTTTCCGCAGTGGTCTTGTCTGTCAAAGAAGAGGCGTTAATCTTAACGTTCAGACCTGCGCCGAGCACTGCCGCACGTGCAGCGAGTGCTCCCACGCCGGCGTCAGACACGCTCGCGGGATTACCGGTCTCGGCCATTGCCTTGCAGATTTCAAACGCCTTGAAGGATGTTTTCATCGTCTCGAGAGGCACCTGGGCTGCAAACAGCGTAGCGCTTTGTATCGCTTCAGAGCGCAGCCGCTTGTCCTCGTCGGTGTTTTTAGGCATACCGAAGGCCGCCATAATGCGGTTGAAGGCCTCTGTGTCCTCGTCAACGAGATGCAGAAGTTCGGCTTCCAGCTCAACACCTTTGTCCGCCCAGCGGCTGAATTCTTCCCAACGCTCATCCCAGCCGGGCTTGTGTGCCGACAGATTGGCTACCATTGTGCCCAGAGCAGCACCAAGGGCACCCATGTATGCAGCCACCGAACCGCCGCCCGGAGCCGGCGACTCGCGCAGAGTCTCGTCAGCAAATCCCTTTAAGGTGAGTGCCGTCAGCTTGTCGGCACCGGCCTTGTCGGCGTCGAGGAGGTATTCTATTACTTTGTCCTTCGGCTCAAACGGACGGAGGTCTGACAGTCCCATTGACTTTATGGCGATGTTGAGAATATCCTCTTTAGGTATTCCCGTAGAGCGGTGTTGCTTTCTCAAGAAGTGTTTTCCTGCGTCGATCAGCGCACGCTCAGGCACCAGTCCTACTATCTCTGTGCCCGTAACGCGTACGCCGCGAGCCTCTGCGCAGCGGCATACTTCATCAAAAGCGGCGTGCAGCGGAGTAGCGTTTATGTCGGTGATGTTCATCGACACCTGTGCAATGCCGTACTCCTTGATATACCAGCCGATGGCTTTTGTGCCCTTTAACGTGCCCGGACGCATCACGGGGCGTCCCTCAACGTCTCTCTTTATCTCGCCCGTTATGGGGTTGCCGATGCGCTCTGGACGGCCCTTCTCACGCACATCGAATGCTATGGCGTTGGCACGGCGTGTGGATGTAGTGTTGAGATTGAAGTTTACGGCGATAAGAAAATCGCGTGCGCCTACCACCGTGCAGCCTGTGTGCGCAATGCGCTCGTCATAAGGACGCGCACCGAAGTCGGGTGCTTTGGCCGGGTCAGCCAGTTTCTCGGGTATAGCCTCATACTCTCCTGCACGGCAAACGGCTAAGTTCTTGCGTTCAGGCCGCAGTGCGGCAGCCTCATAGCAGTAGCATGGAATGCCTGTCTCCGTGGCTATGCGTTCGGCCAATTTGCGTGCCAGTTGTGCGCATTCTTCAAGCGTAATGCCGCTGACTGGCACTAACGGCAGCACGTCTGTCGCGCCGATACGCGGATGTTCACCGTGATGACGGCGCATGTCAATAACGTCGCCTGCCTTCTTTACTGCTCTGAAGGCCGCCTCAACAACGGCTTCAGGCTCGCCGACAAAGGTAACAACCGTGCGGTTTGTGGCCTTCCCCGGGTCTACATCGAGCAGGCGTACGCCGTCAGTCGCCTCAATCTCGTCGGTTATCTGTTTTATAACAGCCATGTCGCGCCCCTCACTGAAGTTGGGAACGCACTCGATAATCTGTCTTGTTCTCGCCATAGCTTCAAATAAAATATTTTATGTTTTATGTAATCTTACATTGTGATGTGATGCCTCATGGCGTGCCGGCAACGGCTGTCGCACAGGCCTGATATATATAATTAATGTGTAATAATGCCATTGCAAATATAGTGCAAGCCGGGCGAAATTCAAAAGAAAAGCGAGATAACCGGCTTTTTCTTTTCATTCCATTGGCTTAGCCTATACTATGCAAAGGTAATGTATTTGCATAAAAAACGCAAGAAAAAACGTTGGAAAATAAACCGCATATTCCGGTCATAATTACAGCCTGATAATCAACGCATTTCCAAAAGGCCACCTTTTGGCGTGTAAAAGGTAATCTTTCGTGTTTCAACAGGCGGCCTTTTAGCTTGTAAAAGGCCGCCTGTTGAGATATGTTAGAGAAGTTATAAATAGTTATCCGCGTTTTTCCTGACAAGCCGGTAAAAGTAGATAAATAATTTCTTTTACTCGCTTTTTTCCCGTATCTTTGCCTTATGATGAAGACACACACCATTTACATTGTTAAGATATTGCGCCTCACGCTGGCCATGCTGCCGCTGTCTGTGACGGCTGCGGCTCAGCCTGATATGATAATAGAGCATTACTCAAGGGAAGAAGGCCTGCCGAGCAACACGGTGTACGGTGCCCTGAAAGATCAGGACGGCTTCATGTGGTTCGGCACGTGGCACGGTCTGTGCTCGTTTGACGGTTCCGAATTCATTACATATACTACCCGCCCGAGCAGCACGTCGGACGTTCCGCCGCAGAAGGTGAGAAACATTGTTGAGGACAAAGACGGCTATCTGTGGATACGCAACACAGACAACCACCTGTATATGTTCAACAAACAGGCCGAGACTTACCACGACGTGTACAACGAGCTGAAGAGGCTGTCGCGCAACGTGCAGGTAATCCAGATACAGAGAATGGACAACGGACACGTGCTTTTACTTACACGTAACAAGGATTTGTTCATTGCCTGCGCGGGCAGCGGCGGCAAGGTGAGGGTGAAGAAGATATACGACTCGCGACAGGACATCGACCCCACCAACATGAAACTGCGCCGCAACGTGCTCGGCGAGACTAACAACTGCGTCTATTGGTTGAGCCAACGGCTCATAATGCACGTGGTGAGCAAGAAAAGCAGCCGCCCTCTGTTAGGCAAAACGGCCGCGGGCGACATATTCACATGCTTCAGACACACCGGCCGTTACATCTGCGCCGGAACATCGAAGGGCCGGATATACATCATCAACACTGACGACGGCTCTACCCGCAGATACTCAATCGGCTGTAAGGCGACGGCCATATCATCTATTGACATTATCGGGGGAAAGATTTATTTTACCACGGCATCCGGGCTATACATACTCTCCGATGGCCATGAACCAAGGCTTATAAAGGCCAACACGCCGGATATACAGAGGTCGTTCACCGACAAATACGGCAAGCTTTGGCTCTGCTCACGCAACGGTATCATGACATGCTATGACCCCACAACGGCCAAACAGCTGGCATTCACGATGCCTTCAGACAGTCTGTTTGCCGAGATGAAGTTCATGGACACGGGTGCTAACGGTCTGTTTATACTGCAACGCAACGGCGAGGTGTGGCACTTTGACCATAAGACGGGCAACATGCAGAACATCAACCGCCTGAAAGAGTTTACTGACTATACCGCCGAGCCGCACTTCTTCAACATCGACATTGACTCAAACGGCATAATATGGCTCTCTTCAACGACAAGCGGCGTATATAAACTGTTCTTCCCAAAATATAACTTCAGGTTCCTCTTTTCTGACATTCTCGAGACGTCAGACTTTACAAACGAGACCAACGGCATACGCACAATATATCAGTCGCGCAACGGCGACCTGTGGATTGGCACGCGTGAGGGCGTTCTTCTGTGCCTCGATGCAAGGACACGCACCGTAAAAAGGCGTTTCGGCAAGGGTGAGATAGGCGTTGTCTACCATATAATGGAAGACCGCGAGGGCAATCTGTGGATGTCAACCAAAGGCTCGGGACTTGTCAAAGCCACTTACGACGAGCTGGCTCCGCAGGGGCTCAGCCTTACAAGATACGCAAACCGGCGCGGCGACCGCAACTCAATAAGCAGCAACCGTGTGTATTACACGTATCAGGACAGCCACGGGCGGATATGGGTCTGCACATTCTACGGCGGCCTGAATCTAATGGAAAACCACGGCGGCAAGGTAATATTCAGACACAAGGGCAACGGTCTGAAGACATATCCCAAGTACGAGCTGTACACCGATGTGAGGATAATAACTGAGGACAGCCACGGCCGTTTGTGGGTAGGCACCACTGACGGGCTGATGTCTTTCGACGGAAACTTCAAGCATCCGGGCGACATTACGTTTGAGACTTACCGCGGGAAGAACAACTCCGGCATAACAAGTAACGACATCTCAACCATTTACAAGGATCATAGCGGACATATATGGATGGGCATATTCGGCAACGGGCTTAACCGCCTGGAATATTATGACAGGAAAAACCGCCGCCCGGTGTTCAGGCACTACAACGTGAACGACAAGCTGAGCGGCAACGTAATAATGTCAATCACCGAGGATAAGAACCACTGTCTGTGGATAGGAACTGAGAACGGAGTGGCCAGCCTGAAGCAAGGCTCGCTGTATATCAAGAGCTATGACCGCTTCGCAGGCTTCCCGGATGTCATCATTGAGGACAACACTTCAGCCTGCATGCACGACGGGACAGTGCTTATAGGCACACGTCAGGGCCTGCTGTCGTTTAACCCGGAGACGGTAATTAGCGAGAACGAAGCCACTTACAAGACGTTCATTGTAGACTTTAACGTGATGAACCGCAACCTCGAAGACTTCACTCCGCCTATCTATCAGGGCTCTGTGAAGTATGCGGAAAAGATCGTATTGAAGCACAATCAGGCCACGTTCACAATAGAGTTCGCCTCGCCTTACTACGCCAACAACAATCTGATGTCTTACGCTTATATACTTGACGGCTACGAAGAGCAGTGGCATACGGGCAACAGTCGTACCGCTTCATACTCTAACGTGCCGCCCGGGCACTATACGTTCCGCGTGAAAGTAAACGACAACAACTCATCTGAGCAGATGCTCGAGGTGGTCATACTGCCGCCATGGTGGGCCACATGGTGGGCTTATCTGATATATATCGTGCTGGCGGCACTTGTCTTTTACGGCATAATGCGTACCGTAATGTACATCATAAAGATGCGCAACGAGGTATACATCAACGACCGGTTGGCCGAACTGAAGATACGCTTCTTCACCAACGTAAGCCACGAGCTGCGCACTCCACTGGCACTAATCAAGAGTCCGGTTGAGGAGCTTAAGGCACATGAGAGGCTGACACCCAAGGGGAAGGAATACCTCGAACTGATAGAGCGTAACTCGCGGAAGATGTTGCAATTAGTGAACCAGATACTTGACTTCCGCAAGATTCAGAACGGCAAGATGAAGCTGCACGTATCATTGGTTGACGTCAACGGCATGATAGAATTGATGATGGACGAGTTCCGCATCTTGGCTTCTGAGCGCGACATCACCTTTATATTCGAAAGGCCTGACGAGCGTGTAACTGCCTGGTGTGACGCAGAGAAGATTGGAGTGGTGCTGAACAACCTGCTGAACAACGCCTTCAAATACACTGACGACGGCGGCACGATATGTATTACGCTTAAACATGACTACCGGAAAAAGACATGCACGATATGCGTTGAGGACAACGGAGCAGGCATACCCAAGTCTCAGCTCAAGCTGATATTCGAGCGTTTCTCGCAGGCCGACAACAAGACGTCTGCCGACACCACGTATGCCGGAACGGGCATAGGTCTCTCTCTGTCAAAGGAATATGTCAACATGCACAACGGCAGGATATGGGCTGAGAACATTGCTGACGGCAAAGGCGTGATGTTCTATGTCGAGCTGCCTACGGATAAAGACCATTTTGACAGCAAGAATATTGAAGTCTGCTTTGACGACAGCACTGCCGGAAGCCACGCTGACGACGAGACGGCCGGGAAACGCGGGGCCACGGCCGCGACAGACATCACTGAAGAGGAAGTAAACGGCGACGTACCGACGGTGATGCTGATAGAAGACAACAGCGACATGTGCCGCATGCTGCAACTGCAGTTAGGCGAAAGCTATAACGTTGTGACGGCTCACGACGGCAAAGAAGGTATGAAGAAGATATACCGGTATCACCCCGACATCATCGTGACTGACCTCATGATGCCGGAGATGAGCGGCCTCGACGTGCTGCACAGCGTGCGCCAGGACTTCAGCATAAGCCACATTCCGGTAATTATCCTCACGGCGAAGAACACCGAGGAAGACAAGATGAAGGCCGTAAGAGCTGGAGCCAATGCATTTATCACAAAACCGTTCAGCAGCTCGTACCTCACCGCCCGCATCAGCCAACTGCTCGAAGAGCAGCGCATCTTCCAACGTAAAATGGTGGCGCGGACGGCCGTTGAGAACAGCAACGATGACGCCAAGGACGAATATGAGCGGCATCTCGTGAAGAAGGACATCGAGTTTATGCGCCGCATACATGAGATAATAGAGAAAAACCTGAACACCAACGACTTCAACATCGACACCATTGCCGGCACGATAGGCCTTAGCCGCTCGGCTTTCTTCAAGAAACTGAAGAGCCTGACGGGCCTCGCTCCCGTTGACCTTGTACGCGAAATACGCCTCAACAAGGCTGCAAGACTAATCGAAACGACCGATGACAGTATAACCGAAATTGCTTATTCGGCAGGTTTCCGTGACGTCGGTTACTTCGGTAAATGCTTCAGAAAGAAGTACAACAAGACACCGAAGGAATACCGTAAAGAGGTTAGGGAACGGATGAAATCAGGCGAATAACCGCCGCCCCGGCTGCCGGCGATAAAGCTAAGGCCACCTCCCATTTTCCGGAAGGTGGTCTTTTGTGTTGCAAAAGGTCATCTATTGCGCTGTAAAAGGCCACCTTTCAGAACGTAAAAGGCGGCCTTTCAGAAAGCAGGCGGATACCTGAAGAAAACCGAGCTGTCACATCCGGCACTGCAAGAAGGCTGAAACCCGCATGAAATAAGCAACATACAAAAAACCGGGACGTGCCTTGCGGCATGTCCCGGACATATCATGATTATCACAGGAGAGGATTATTCGGCCAGCGGGTCGAACGTCCCGTTAGCTCCGCCGTTGTTAGAGTCTTCCCAGCCTATTGTCTGTTGAACCGACTTCATGTTGCTCAGCGTACCCTGACGGAAGCCGAGCAGATAATAGCGCGGCAGGAAGTTGATTGACAGGTCAACCTGCTGTGATGTCTGGCCGTCACCCTTCTTGTCCTTACGTTCGAGGTTTTCCTCATACCAAGCCTTGAGCGTTTCAAGCTGTGGAGCAAGCTCCTCACGCAGGTCAACGGCAGCACAACGCTCTACATCCTTCAGCGGGTCAGAGTCATAAGTGGTGCTGCCAAGACCGTCGTTATGGTCGCTGTTCACGCGGAAATACATATTCTCACGGCGCTGACCGTTGAGCGGCTTGAAGCCGAGCCATGTACACGTGTTGCCGCCCCAGCCCGTAAGAGTCCATGTAGAGGGTGCTCCGTCAACCTTACCCTGGCCTCCGTCATAAAGCATCCAGCGGCGGAGGTCGTCAAAACGCTTGCCTTCATAAGCAAACTCTATCTGGCGCTCGTAGAGAATTGCCGACATACATGCCGCCTGGTCAGACACAAGGTTTGCCTGCAGACCGTAATTGTTCTCGGCTGTATAGCCCGCGCGCGCACGGATTTGCTTCAACAGGCCTACCGCATAATTCATGTCGCCGGCACCGCAAGCAACCTCAGCGAGATTGAGCAGAACCTCAGCGTAACGTATCTCCATATAAGGCTGGGCCGAGAAAGCGAAGCCACCACCGCCCTTAGCTGTGTTTGTAGCATCAAAAGTGCCATAAAGCGCAGTGCCGTTGATGTCGCGGTCGTCTGAACGTTTGCGCACATAAACACCCTGAACGTCTGTCAGCAGGTTGTCAGCGCCATACTCCTGTCCGCCATTAGTCTTGTCGCGGTCCTCAGCAGTGGTGTACCATACGTAGTTCCAAACGGCATAATCAGCACCGTTATCGTAGCTCGGCGTGTTAGGCTTAGCTTCTCCGAGAGTACTGTTGCCGAAATAAGCCCAGCGGAAACCGGGGAAAGCAAACGTGCGGTAGAAGCGTGGGTCGCGGTTCATGAACGGGAAGTTCTTGTCGTACTGATATGACGAGGCGTCAAGCTTGGTATAAGTATCAGTCGTACCGGGGCGCTTACCGTCAGCCATGGGGAACATGTCAACCAGCATTGCAGACGCGTTCTTGCCAGAACCGGTTATGTTTGCAGGGCGTATGGTGCGTTCCCAGCGGCTGTTCTTAGCCACGTCTCCATCAATGTTTGAGCTGTTGTAGAGAGTCACGAAGACGGCTTCAGGGTTTTTCTCGTTACACTGTGTGAACATACTTGCAAAGGTTGAACCGTTTATGTTGTTACCGGCAGTATAGAGACCGTAACCGCAACTGTTGATAGAGTCAAGCTCGGCTTTCATCTGAGTGTAGGCGTTGGTCCAGCGGGTCTGGTCGTTGGCGCGGTTGAACAGAGGGCTTGCCCATAACAGCAGGACGCGCCCCCTGAGCGCCAAAGCCGTTCCGGTAGTAACGCGGCCGTACTCATGTGCACCGCCGTTCATCGTTGAGGCGGCCATCATTTTGGCAGCTTTGTCAAGGTCGTCAAGCATGAAATCGATGCACTCTTTTGTTGTGTTACGCGGGTTTGTCACACTTTCTATAGGTTCTTGAACCTCTGTTACGATGGGCACTCCGCCGTAAAACTTCACCATGTTGTAATAACGCCATGCACGGAAGAAGTAGCACTGGCCGAGAAGCTCGTCCTTCTGCTCATCCGTAAGTGTGCTTCCGGTGATGCCGGCGATAACGTCATTGATGTTACGTATGTGCCCGTAAGTGTTCTCACGGATGTTGTTCGCGCTGCCGAAGAACAGATCTGGAGCCTCGTTCCCGGTAATAGTGTTGAGCGGGTCTTGCGTTCCGTTAACGAAGTCGCTCAGCCCGCTGTACTCCTCAGTTGACTTTCCGGCGTTATCGTTTGAACCGCTTGAAGTGTACTGCCACGACATATCACTGTTGACGTCAGGCAGACATCTTGCATAAATATCGTTGACGCGGAGCTGAGCTCCGGTGTAATCGTTGTAGGCCTCGGGTGAAATGTAGTCATAACTCTTCTTATCCTCAAGGAAACTGTCGCTGCACGACGTGAGGACAAGACCCGACATCAAGCCGAAGCCAAACAGTTTTAATATATTTGTATTCATTTCTGCTTACAATTATGGTTATATGCTTAATTTTATTAGAACGTTACATTTACGCCGACTGTAAACTTGCGTAGTGCCGGATAAGCGCCGTAAGAGCACATCGGGTCAATGAAATTTTCAGGATACGGGTTGTAGAAGCTCAGCAGGTTCTGGCCTGTCACGTTGAAACGGACGTTCTGCAGACCTATCTTCTTAACCCAGTTCTGCGGCAAGGTGTAAGCCAGCGTAACGCGGTTCAGTGTAACACGGGCTGCACTTATGCGCCAGAACGATGAAGCTACGGCGTTAACGCTCTGATACTGCAGGTTAGGCAGGTATCCGTTACGGTTGGCAGCGACTACTAAGTTACCCTGAGCATCGTACACATCCTGGTAAGAATACATATTGTCCACATTCCAGAATATCGGCATGTTGGTAAATTCAATGTTCTCAACCTTGCCGTCCGACTTCAGCATTGAGCCGTCAAGAACCTGGTATCCGCCCCACTGCGCGTTGATTTGAGCAGTGAGTGACAGGCCTTTCCAGTCAGCTCCGAGGTTTAGAGCAAAGCTGTACGGGTTAGTGCGGTTTGACAATCTTACCTGGTCGTTGTCCTCACTTACAACTCCGTCGGGAGCTGCATAAGAGCCGTCGGGCTGCTGCGGGCCGCGCACATCCTTGTAGATAAGCATACCGGGACGCACCTTATCCTTTGTAAGACCCATGTATGAAGTGATGTTGTACTTGTCGAAGTACTCCTCAATGTCCTGGAAACTGCGGAACATACCTATGCACTGCATACCCCATACACCGATATCTGTACGGCCGCCCTTGCGTATCTGGCGATAGATATACTCGGTCTCCCAGTCCATGTTGAGCACCTTGTTGTCATAATAACCCGTGTTCAGACCGATACGGTACTTGAAGTCTTTGCCTATCTTGTCGCGCCATGTGAGGCTGAGCTCATATCCCCAGCTGTCCATTTCGCCAAGGTTGGTTGATGCAGACTGCGTTCCTATGGTTGCTTCTATTGACTGACTGATGTTCATAAGCATCTCGCGGTTCCACTCACGGAACATGTCAAACGTTACGCTCAGACGGTTGTCAAGCACATTAAGGTCAATACCGAAGTTGGCCTTATATACCTTATCCCAATGCACATCGCGGTTAACGGCAGAGTTGTTCTTGTTAAGAGAGAGGATGTTTGATGTCGTGTTGTTTGTTCCCAAGCCGAATACCGGACCCTTGTTTGCGTCTGAAGCGTAGAGCTGCATCCACTGCCAAGCCACGATATTGTCACGACCGGTAAGGCCGAACGAGCCGCGCAGCTTCAAGAAGTCTACCCAAGGAAGAGCTTTCTTGAACCAGTTTTCCTCAGACATTACCCAACCTGCACTGAATGAAGGGAACACTCCCCAGTAGTTTTCAGGAGCGAACTTGGTTGAAGCGTCCGAGCGAATGAGGAACTCAAACAAATACTTGTCAGCGTAAGCGTAATTAATGCGGCCGATGTATGAGAGCGTTCCTGACTCGTAACGCTTGAAGTTCATGTCGATTTGGCCGTCGGCACCGTTTGACTGACCGTTCGTGAACGAGTAAGGATCATTCCTCTGACCGTAAAGATACTCACTTTCAGCCTCAGACTTCTCTATCGAGAACAGTGCGCCTACTGAATGCAGACCGAAGTCGCGGTTATAAGCTGCAGTGAAGTTCATCTGATAATTGTCCGTGCGCACCATTGAACGGTTAAGCTGTGAAGTACCGTTTGAGATTGTCGATTTAAGCAGATTGGCTTCTGTCAGGTAATCTTCATAGTTCTCGCCGGCCACGGGCGTGTAGAGGTGTTGCCCGCTACCGGTGCGGCGCTGCATGGTATATATGTCGAAATCTGAGCCGAACTGGTTTGTCTTATCCGTGTTAATGCTCTTAGAATAAGCAAAACGCAGCGTCAGACCCTTAAGTATCCTGCTCCAGCCGAAGTCATAACTAATGCCGGCCTGTATGTTAAGGTTTGACGTCATAGAGCGGCTGTAGTCGCCGTTGTTGTGAAGTTCGTTGAACGAATAGTTCTGATCGGCTTCTATCTGGGTATTACTGATACCGTAAGCGGCGACAGGCAGCCCGTTGACATACTCCGGGATATATCTGGGACGTGTCAGAAGGATATTATAGTCTTTCTCGTTTGAAGAGCCTCCTATCTTAATATAAGGTGTGTTCTTCTTACCGTAGTCGCCCGAAACGTTAAGGTTTGCAGACAGCCACTTGCTCACCTTGACGTCAACACCTGCACGGAAGTTCCAGCGGTCGTAGTCAAGATTACCGAGGTTGGCGCCCTGGTCGAAGTAAGAGAGGCTTGCAAAGTAGCTTGCCCGCTCGGTAGCGCCGCTCAGGTTCACGCTGTGTTTCATCGTGAGACCTGTCTCCCAGTACTTGTCGAGCAGGTCATAGTTAAGTCCCTTCATGGCCTCAAGCTCGTCAGCCTGATACAAGTCAGTGAGATGGTTGAGGTCAGTGGAGGTCGGGTCAGCCGCAGCCACGGCGTTATACAGACGTCCGTACTCGTAAGCGCTTAGCATCTTAGGATGCGAAACGGCGTCAGTGAAACCGAATGTCCCGCTGTAAGAGATGCGCGGAGCACCGAGCTTACCCTTCTTCGTTGTAACAAGGATTACACCGTTAGCCGCACGTGCACCGTAAACGGCTGCCGAAGCGTCTTTAAGCACGGTTATGCTTTCAACCTCTGAGGGGTCAAGATTGTTGAACGCCTCAGCTCCGAGGTTCTGTGAAGCGTTACCAACCTTAACATCGTTCGGGTAAATATATCCGTCGATGACGAAGAGTGGCTGCTGCGCCGTTGAGCCGAGGCTCTCGAGCTGCTTGGCACCGCGCACGTACATCGTGGCGCTCTGTCCCGGACGTATGTTGCCGCCGCTGATGCTCAGACCGGTTACAAGGCCTTCAAGAGTGCTGGCCAGGTCGCCTGCAGCGAGGTCCTGTATCTCGTCAACAGGCACGGTCACCACGGAACCTGTAAGGTGAGCCTTCTTCTGCACACCGTAACCTACAACTACAAGCTCGTCAAGGTTCTGCGAGTCTTCTTTCAGCTGCACGCGGCCACCGGCCTCAACAGTCTGCGGCTCGTAACCGATGTAGCTGACAGTCACCTTCGCCCCCCCCTTGGGCACATTTATGACATAATTACCGTCAAGGTCGGTTATGACACCGCCCTCTTGCCCCTCAACACGGACAGACGCTCCGATAACAGGCTCGCCGTTCTCGTCAACCACGGTTCCCTTCACCGCCCGGCTCTGTGCCAAGGCCGGCGTGGCGGCAAACGCCATGAGACTGAAGCATAAACTGATTATGAATTTTCTTTTCATATATTGTGTTTTCTGTTATTTCTGATTATTATTCAATACCAAGCCAGCGCGGGTCACCCGCCATATTGTCAGCCGGAATACCCGACGGAGTAAAGTCTGCGCCGAGATTGACAGCACTGAAGTCAAGCGGCTGAAGTTCCTCAATAGGAGTAAATCCGGGGTCAGCTTCCGTACAAATCGGATTGCCTGCAGAGTCTGTACGTGATGTATCGTTGCTCTGCGGAGACGCCTTAACCCACCAAATATAGTTGTTCGTGGTTGTCCTTACCGTATTGGTCTGAACAAACTGATAAACACGGAACACATCATAGAATATGTTGTCCGTCAGTGTAGTCGTTATCAAACCAGTATTCGCCATATTGTTGGCCATGTCCTTACCAGTAAACACATTAGCAAACGTGCAGTGAGTTATAGACAACGTAGCCGTCTCATCTGTTCCGAAAACCTTTTGAGGCTGGGCGTTACTTGAGTTCTTGTATCTTATGAAATAAGCCTTACTGTTTTCCTTTAAGTTATAGAACGTGCTGTTGCTTATTGCCATGTTCTTGATAAGGCCGTTGCTGCCACCACTTCCGTAAAGGTTGATTACGCCATTAGAACTGTCCTCATTGTCCAGCTGTATTATACAACCGTCAATAATAAGGTTAGTAAGGCTCCAGTTAACACCGCCAGCATAGATAAGGCTCTTCTGCAGGTTCTTAACGTTTACGTTCTTAAGATTAACCGGATTTGTCATGACGTAGCCGTCCTGGTTTGCGCCCTTAGCCTTGTATCCCAAAGCCTCAGTTGACAGGCTTGCGCTCGGCGTGTCGCTCATAACGAATAAGCCGTCAGCCTTGTTGCCGGTAACGTCAATGTTGACGTTCTGCAGTTTGATACCATTACCAAACATAAAGTAAGCACCGTCCGAGCACGTGATAACGGCATTATCAGCAATCGAGCGCAACATTACGCTTTGGTCACTGAAGTTGAGCGGACTTGTCAGCGTATAATTGCCGCCCGGTTCAAGATCATATACGGCGTCACCTTCTTGAGCAGCAACCGGATTTTCGCTGAAATAAGCATTAAGGTCAGTTCCTGAAGGGATTGAAGCCAAAGCCTCAATAAAAGAGTTGAACGGCTTGGTTACAGGCTGTCCGTCAGTATTACCCTTATCTTTATCGCCGATAACGGTCAGCTGCATCTCGTAGAGATTGTCCGCAACACGAGGTATTACAACAGTAGTTCCGTCAATAATCGAGTCAACCAGAACAGTCTCTGAAGTCAGATTAGAAACAATTGCATGATAACCGCCGGCTCCATGAACCACGGGCCACGAGATAACAGTCTGCGAACCGTCGGCCGAAGCCTCAATTTTAATATCCTCGGCCGCGGGGCTTTCGAGCGCGGTGTTGGTTACGCTGCTGTGCCAGCTCTCGTCATCAAAACCATCCTGGGCACATGAAGACATCAGCACAACGCCTGCGGCAAAGGCCGAAAGGGCATATGCCTTTCTTCGTAGTGATAAATGATTTCCTTTCATAAATCGTCTTTTAAATGTTGTACATAAATATTGATTTCCGCTATTAAATATTGTCCGGTTAGTACTTAGATTATGGTTTTTCACAATAAACCTTTTCAGATAAGACGCACAGGCTTAAAAAATGTAATCATTCTTTCAAAAAAATAAAACTCAATATGAATATTTTTTATTAACGCTTGACGTCCATCGGCCACACCTTATATTATATAGTGCCACGCGCACGGCTCACTGAAACTGAACGGGCCGGTTGAAGAGCGGCGTGCAGAACGTGGCCTGCGGCGATGTAAAAAGCCACCTTTCAGCGGCCAAGAGGTGACCTTTTAGAGCGCAAGAGGTGGCCTTTTC
>C._urophasianus_2_cecum__coassemble_139_pt1 | contig 19287 bp, 14 predicted proteins | sample C__urophasianus_2_cecum__metabat2_low_PE_008 | metagenome-assembled genome bin C
ATATTTATGCTAATTATCGTTAACCATATTCAGTTTTTATATTATAGTTCATATTATGCAGGCCTGTGGCTTGTCAGGCTTACAGTGAGTTGTAGCGGCTTATCAGTTTGCGGCGGAAGAAACGGCCTACCTTCACGTAACCGATGTTGTCGAAGGGCGGGTAAAAGCGGCAGAAGTTGTCGCGTACCTCAAGAAGATAATTGATGTTTATGATATATTTCTGACTCACTTGCACGAAGCTGCTGTCTATTTTCAGTAAAACGTCTTTGGTAACGTTGCGCTTCAGGCGCAGCGGACGGTCGCATCCGGCGGCTATAACGAGCCATACGCGGGTCTCGTGGTCATAACAGAACACGCAGATGTCACGTATCTGAATTAATCTGAAGTCAACGGCGTTAGTGTAAAACAGCAGTTTCCCGTCATCTCGTTTATTTGTCTCGTCCTGCCGTTCGCGCGCGTTGCCTGCGGCGCAGTCAGCGTAAAAGCGGTTCATTATGGTGTCAAGCTCGCCGTCGTCGACAGGTTTCAGCAGGAAGTCGAACGCCCTGTTCCTGAACGCCGGCAGCATATAGTCATTGTAGGCGGTGTATATCACAACGTAGCAGCGGCTGTCTTCTCCGGTCCTCATGCGCTCAAGAAACTCTATTCCCGTCATGTCCGGCAGTTCCATGTCGAGAAACAGCAGCTCCGGGCGGTGCTCCATTACCTTGGCTATGCCGTCCTCACCGTTGCCGGCCGTGGCCACAAGGGTGATGTCTGTGTATCTTTTCAGCTTTGCGGCAAGGCTTTCTATTGCCGCCGGTGTGTCGTCTACGATTATCGCGTTCATCTTTCTTGTTTGATGTGAATGTCTGCAGAGGTGGCCGTTACATGGCCGTTCTCACCGGTTCTTTAAGTCCTGACGGTATCATGAGCGTCACTTCGCACCCCGCTATGCTGCCGTCGTCAGCGTGCAGGTTTCTTATTCCTAATCTTATTTTGTGCTTGTTCTCTCTGTTTATGATGTTTATCGTGCTGCGGATGACCTTCAGTCCCGTCTTTGTTGACGACGGGTCAGAGTGGCGTATGTCAAATCCCGTGCCGTTGTCGGTCACCGTCACACGGCATCCCGTGCCGTCCTGCTCGACGTGTATGCGCAGGCGCTTTGCCCCCTCGCGCCGTTTCAGTCCGTGTTTAACCGAGTTTTCCACGAGTATCTGTATGAACATCGAGGGCACTTTGAGCTTTTCAAGCACGTCGTCCGGCGGAGCTTCTATCTTAAAGTCAAGCCTGGGGCACGCACTGTGGCTCACCACGTTGATGTAACAGCTCACGAAGTCAAGCTCCTCTTTCAGTGAAATATAGTATTTCCCCGACATTTTCAGATTTGCCCTGATGAGCTGTGCAAGAGTCATCAGTTTTTCGGCACCGGCCTTGTCGGTGCTTGTTATGTGGCTGTTGAGCACGTTGAAGATGAAGTGGGGCGATATTCTCGAGCGTACGTTCATCAGCCTCATCTGCATCAGTTCCATGTGCATCTGCAGCCTCCGCTTGCGTGCGTAGGTGTATCCGTAAAGCAGCAGCAGCACTAAGGCCGCCACAAGCAGCGCGCCCGCGTACAGGGCAGAGCGTGCCGAGCGTATGTCGGCGTCTTTCTCCCTCATCGCTATGTAGTGGTGCAGCTGCAGGGTGTCCTGCGCGTAGCGCATCATTATCTCAGACGCGCGCATGTTCACGATGTTGTGTCTCAGCGAGTCGTTGCGCACTTTGTCGCCCATTAAGTTCTCGTAGGCCCGCTTGTAGTCGCCGCGGCGCACGTAATATTCGCGCAGGTAGCGGTTGCGTATGTTGGCCATGTTGAAGTCCATTGTGCCCGCAACGTGTTCTCCGGCCAGTATCCGGCCGGCTCTTTCCGTGTCGCCGGCTTTCAGCGCCAGTGCCATCTGTACCGTGTGGCAGTAATATACGGCCGTATTGTCGCCTATCCTGTCAAAGTAAGCAAGGGCGTCGGCCGCCAGCCGGCCCGCCTCGGCCGTGTTGCCGAGATTCATCTCCACGTCGGCCATGTTGATTTTGCACAGATACATATCGTAGCTGCCGGTCATCCCGCTGCTCTCTATCAGGCGCGCCATGCGTGTGAACACGCCCTTTGCCCCGGTGTAGTCGCCCTTGTAATAGTAATAATTGCCGTAGTTGTTGAGAAAGTACAGCTGCATGTTCAGCGTCATCCGGCCGAAGTTGTTGTCGGCCGTGCGGTAACATTCCAGTGCCGAGTCAAAGTCTTCCAAGTTAAGATATATCCTGCCTAACCCCATGTAGAGGCTCACGTTGTCTTTTGCCGGCAGCTGTAGCGAGTCAGACAGCAGCAGCGCGCGGCGGTACCACCATGCAGCGCGGGGCATGTCGTTGGCCGCCACGTAGGCATCGCCCATGTTGGCGCACACGTCGGGCAGGCGGTTCTCGCTGTCGCTGCCCCTCAACAGCCCGTAAGCCTGCCTGTAGGCACGTATCGCCATGTCCGGCTCGTAGCGCAGTTTTTGGTAATAGCTGCCCTTGATGTTCATCAGAAAGCCCAACATACCCTTCACTCTCGGCGTGTGCGTGCGCGCGTTCAGGTAGTTGTAAGCCTTGCCCCAGTGCGGTTCCGCAGCATCGGGCACGTCGTATCTTACCGTGTAGCGCATAAGGCGCAGGTACCAGTCGTAATAGTCTGTACTGTCTTTGGCCCTGCTCATGCCCTGATGTATCATGTCGAGGGTATGCGGAGAGTTCACCGCTATTGAGTCATCGGCGGCACGTAGCGCGGCCTTCAGACTGTCAGAGCGTGCATCGCTGTCGGCGTGGTGACCGCCGCATGCAGTCAAAGCCGTTATTATCGCTACGGCCAAAGCTGTCGCCGTGGCCGTTAATCCCACTGCCGGCCGGTCGGTGCCGGCATCAGAGTAGCCGTTCATTTCTTTGTCAGACAATGCCGATAAGGCTGTTTCTACATTAATTCAACTGACTACAAAATTAATAAAAATATCTGAAATCAGGTTTGCTTGCAGTTCCATTTTGATTAATAGTCGTGTATTTTGAGCATTTTTCAGTACCATTGTAAACCTTATGGCTACATTGTGAGCATGCCGTTGATTGTCTGCCGGCCGGCAGCCTGTGGCCGGGCTCATTGCATCCTTTTGCCTCTTGCATGCAAACAACGGCCTTTTACACGCTGAACGGTTAGCTCTTGCTTTATAAAAAGCCACCTTTTGCAGCGTAAAAGGCCACCCTTTTATATTATAAGTAAATAGCGGCTGTGAGGTTATGAGGCCGCAGAGTTATGAGGCTTTACGATGTCGGGTGTAAGCAGAGGCCGTGCTTTTGCTTACAATATATTTTCGCTCGTCGGGATAAGCGGGACTTTCGCATGGCGTTTCGGTGTGACGTATGCGAGGCCGGCAATGGTGCCTAAACCTTAAATTAATAAGCATGCGCACCGTGTTTACGTACAAAATGAGTAATTTTGCAGCATGATTTACCCGAAGACATTTGAAAGCAAGATTGGCTTTGACGAGATAAGGGCACTGCTGACAGAGCGCTGCCTCAGTACGTTAGGCAAGGAGAAGGTTGCCCGGATGCAGCCCGGCAGCGACGCGGCCACCGTGAACGAGTGGCTGGCTCAGGTGCGTGAGTTCAGGCGGCTGCAGGAAGAGGCTGACGATTTTCCCATGACATGGTTCTTCGACGTGCGCCGGGCCGTGGCTCGTCTGCGCATTGAGGGCACTCATCTTGACGAGGGCGAACTGTTTGACCTGCGCCGCTCGCTCGACACCATTAACCGCATTGTGGCCTACCTCAACCGCACCGGCGGCGGTGATGACGGCGGGGAGCGTGTATATCCATACCCCGCGCTCCACCGCCTTACAGCAGGCATTGTGACGTTTCCGCAGCTTGTGCGGCGCATAGACCTGATACTCGACAAGTTCGGACGCATAAAAGACAGCGCCTCGCCGGCCCTCGCCGACATCCGCCGCGAGCTGGCGCGCACCGAGGGCGGCATATCGCGCACGCTCAACGGCATACTGCGCGCCGCCCGGAGCGAGGGTCTGGTGGATAAAGACGTGACTCCCGCCGTGCGCGACGGCCGCTTAGTGATACCCGTGCCGCAGGGGCTTAAGCGCAAGATACGCGGCATCGTGCACGACGAGTCGGCATCGGGCAAGACCGTGTTTGTCGAGCCGGCCGAGGTGGTAGAGGCCAACAACAGGATACGTGAGCTGGAGGCCGACGAGCGCCGCGAGATAATACGCATACTGACGGAGTTCGCCGCATCGGTGCGTCCGCACGTAAGGCAGATATCAGAGTCGTACCGCCTGCTGGCCGACATCGACCTTATACAGGCCAAGGCATCGCTGGCGGGGCTCATCAACGGCATAGAGCCGCAGGTGAGCGACCGCCCGTATATCGACTGGATACAGGCCGTTCACCCCCTGCTGGCTCTCTCGCTCGGCAAGCAGGGCAAGAGTGTTGTGCCGCTCGACATCATGCTGACCGGTGAGAAGCGCATACTCATCATCTCAGGACCCAACGCCGGCGGCAAGTCGGTGTGCCTCAAAACGGTTGGTCTGGTGCAGTACATGCTGCAGTGCGGCCTGTCCGTACCCATAGGCGAACGCTCGCGCACCGGCATCTTCAAGAGCATCTTTATCGACATAGGCGACGAGCAGAGCATAGAGAACGACCTGAGCACGTACTCGAGCCACCTGATGAACATGAAGTACATGATACGCTACTCTGACGACGCCACCCTGCTGCTCATCGACGAGTTCGGTGCGGGTACCGAGCCGCAGATAGGCGGAGCCATAGCCGAGGCCGTGCTGGGTCAGCTCTGCGGCCGCGGTGCCTACGGAGTGATAACCACTCACTACCAGAACCTGAAGCACTTTGCCGAGAACCACCGCGGCGTGGTGAACGGAGCGATGCTGTACGACCGTCAACAGATGCGCCCCTTGTTCCAACTCTCGATAGGCAATCCCGGCAGTTCGTTCGCAATCGAGATAGCAAGAAAAATCGGTCTGCCCGACGAGGTGATAAGAGAGGTCGGCGAAATAGTGGGCAGAGACTACATCCGGAGCGACAAATATCTGCAAGACATTGTGCGCGACAAACGTTACTGGGAAAACAAGCGCCAGAACATCCATCAGCGTGAGAAGAGCCTTGAGCAGACCATTGCCCGCTATGAGAGCGGGGTGAAGGAGCTTGAGCAGAGCCGCAAGGACATTCTGCGCAAGGCCAAAGAGCAGGCTGAAGAACTGCTCAGAGAGAGCAACCGCATGATAGAGCGCACCATAAAGGAGATACGCGAGAGTCAGGCAGAGAAGACCGAGACAAAGAAAATACGTGAGGAGCTGGAGGCGTTCAAGGCCGGCGTGAAAGACATTGGCACCGCGGCGAGCGACGAGAAGATAATGCGCAAGATGCGCCTGATACAAGAGCGCAAGGCACGTAAGGAAAAGCGCAAGAAGGAACAGGCCGATGAGGCCAAGGCGAAAGATGACGGGCAGGCGGCCCTAAACATCCCGGCAACGCCCGAAAAGCCTGACACGCTGAAGCCGGGCGACACCGTACGCATAAAAGGACTTAGCACAGTGGGCCGCATTGAGAGTCTTGAGGGCAAAATGGCGACGGTTATATTCGGCGACATGCGCACCAAGATGCGTGCCGAACGCCTTGAACACGCCGAAATACCGAAGCGGGAAGAACCGAAGACCTACGTCAGCGCAGACCGCCGAACGCGTGAGACCATGGACGAACACAGGCTGAACTTCAAGCAAGACCTTGACGTGCGCGGCATGAGAGGTGACGAGGCGATAACAGCCGTAACCTATTTTATTGATGACGCGATACTCGTAGGCATGAGCCGTGTTCGCATCCTTCACGGCACGGGGTCAGGCATCCTGCGTCAACTCATCCGTGAATACCTCGCCACCGTGCCCGCCGTAACGTCGTTCCGCGACGAGCACGTACAGTTCGGCGGTGCCGGCATAACCGTAGTTGAACTTGAATAAACCGCTGAGACGCAACCGGTAGATCGTAAGGAGCGATATTATGTTTCCTGACACTGCCTTCAGCCTCAACTCTATTGAGTAGCGGTGGTTAGTCTTTTAGCGGATTCCAGCCCTGCGCTTTAAGCTCAAACTCATTGTTGTCGCGCGTTATGAGCATTTTACCAAACTCCTTTTTAGTGATATGTCCGATAAGTTTTACATCCTCAAGCTGCTCTATCTTTTCGTGATCTCCGATAGGAATGGTGAACAGAAGCTCATAATCTTCGCCGCCGTTCAGGGCGCAGGTCGTTACGTTCATGTTCATTTCCTCGGCCATTACGGCTGTCTGGTAGTCTATGGGGATGTTCTTCTCATATATGCGGCATCCGCATCCGCTTTGCTCGCAGATGTGCATCAGCTCGCTGCTCAGGCCGTCGCTGATGTCCATCATTGCCGTAGGACGTATGTTCAGGTCGTGCAGCTGTTTAAGGATGTCGCCACGTGCCTCCGGCTTCAGTTGCCGTTGCAGCAGATATTCCTTGCCGGCAAAGTCAGGCTGGAAGTCGGCGAGAGCGGCAAGCGCCTGCCTGTTGTTCTTTTTCCGGGCCTCGTCCACCTGCTGATAATACACCGATTTCTCTCGCTCAAGCAGTTGCAGACCCATATATGCGGCACCGAGGTCACCCGAAACACATATCAGGTCAGTATCTTTTGCCCCGTTACGGTAGACAATATCACCGGCCCGGCATTCCCCGATGCAAGTTATGCTGATGGCAAGTCCCGTGTACGAGGATGTAGTGTCACCGCCAACGATGTCTACACCCCACTTGCCGCAGGCCATGCGCAGTCCGCTGTAAAACTGCTCCATATCCTCCACCGTGAAGCGTTTGCTCAGCGCAATGCTTACAATCATTTGTCTTGGCATACCGTTCATGGCGAATATGTCGCTTATGTTGACCATTGCAGACTTATATCCCAGATGTTCCAGGTCAATGTAAGTAAGGTCAAAGTGTACGCCCTCCATAAGCATGTCAGTGGTCACGAGCACCTCAGAGTCAGGATAGTGAAGTACGGCGCAGTCGTCGCCAACGCCGTATCTTGTTGATGCGTTCTTCGGTTTCAGCCCGTCTGTAAGGTGATGTATCAGGCCAAATTCCCCAAGCTTAGCTATATCTGTCATTCTTATTGTAATATGTCTGGAATTAAAACAGGGCTTAAGCGTTCCTCTTTATCATCTCCCTCATGATTTCGGTCATCTTCGGTTGAGCCTTGTTCGCGGCTATCTGCACCTCCTCATGACTTACCTCAACCGGCCGGTCTTCCAGTCCGAGGTCGGTGATAATGCTTATTCCGAACGTCTTTATGCCGCAGTGATGAGCCACGATAACCTCAGGCACGGTGCTCATTCCTACGGCATCGCCGCCCAGGCGGTGATACATCTTATACTCAGCAGGGGTCTCAAACGTCGGTCCCTGCACGCCTACGTACACTCCGTGTACAACGCGTATGCCCTTTTCCTTGGCTATGGCGTCAGCCTCGGCTATGAGTTTCTTGTCGTATGCCTCGTGCATATCGGGGAAGCGGGGACCCGTCGGGAAGTTCTTTCCGCGCAGCGGATGCTTCGGGAACAGGTTGATATGGTCGGTTATAATCATCAGATCGCCAATCTTAAAGTCCGGGTTCATACCTCCCGAAGCGTTGCTTACGAACAAGGTCTTTATTCCCAGCTCATACATTACTCTGATGGGGAAAGTCACCTGCTTCATGCTGTAGCCCTCGTAGAAGTGGAAGCGGCCATCCATGGCCATGATGTCCACGCCGCCTAACTTGCCGAATATCAGTTTTCCGGCATGCCCCTCCACCGTAGATACGGGGAAGTTAGGTATCTCCGAGTATGGAAATTCGTAACTGTCAGTTATTTCTGAAGCTAATTGTCCCAGGCCTGTGCCCAGTATTATTGCCGTTGTCGGGCTTGTTGACATCCTTTCTTTTAGCCAGGATGCTGTTTTTTGAATTTTTTTGTACATAACCGATAATTTTATTATTAAACTCTTCTTCCTGCCCGAGCATGAACTTTATCCTTACGGGCAGAGTGTAGATATTATGCCGCACCTCGTCCGTAAGACCCTTCATGCCGGACAATCGTGCGTTGTCTTTCTCTGTTGTTATTATCATTTTAGGCGAAGGCAGACTCTCAAACACAGCGTTTATACGGCCGATGTCCTTTCTGCTGAACCGGTGATGGTCGGGGAACGTCAGCGGAGTGATGTGCTCCGAGTATTCCTTCAGGTCATAAATCATCTGTTTCGGCGAGGCTATGCCCGTCAGCAGCAGTATGTTCATGTCCTTTGTCAGACTCTCCAAGAGCCGTTCCTCACCGCAGAACACAGGCCGCAGACTGTCATATTCAAGTGCCGTGAAGTACAGCTGCTGGTACGGATATAGGTTCATTGCCTTTATTATCACGCGGTATTCCATGGGTTTCAGATCTCTGGGACATTTTGTTATGATAACGATGTCGGCCCTTGCCTTGCCGCTCTGTGGTTCCCGCAGCCGTCCGGCGGGCAGCAGTTTGTCGTATATTATCAGCCTGTGATAGTCAATGAGCAGGATATTTACGCCAGGCTTAACGTACCGGTGTTGAAAGGCATCGTCTAAAAGAATTACGTCGGTGTCTCTGCTTGCCTCGTCGCCTGTTATCCGTTCTATTCCGTGGCATCTGTCTTTGTCTACGGCCACGTAAATATCAGGAAACTTCGTCTTCATCTGGAACGGCTCGTCGCCTATCTGCCTCATCTCCGTGTCCTTGCCGGCCAGCACGTAACCCTTGCTCTTTCGCTTGTATCCGCGGCTCAAGACGGCCACCTTCACTTTGTCCTTCAGCAGCCTTATAAGGTATTCTACGTGCGGCGTCTTGCCGGAACCGCCTACGGTTATGTTGCCGACGGAGATTACGGGGATGTCGTAGCTGCGGCTTTTCAATATGCCCAGCTTAAACATCCGGTTGCGTATTCTCACACCGAGGCCGTATATCCAGCTCAGCGGGAGCAGCCATTTGTTGATTTTTATGAAGTCTCCCTCCATTTATATCGAAGGTGTGTTTTTTATTTTATGTTTATGATGAACGGCATGCGTGCCTGAATGGCTGACTGGCTGCTAATGTTTTTCAGCATGATGAAGGGCTCGTAATATTCGCCCATTGCCTGCCTCATCTGCGTTCTCACGTAGCTGCCGTCCGTCGTTGAGCTCATCAGCTTGTCTACCCAGCTTGTCTTTCCCGGATAGGCCGACGTATGATATTCTTCCAGCTTCGCAAGCTGCGCGGCCTTGGCTACAGCCTTGTCAAGCCCTCCAAGCTCGTCTACCAGTTTTATCTTCAGCGCGTCCTGGCCTAACCATACACGCCCCTGGGCTATCTTCTCCACGTCGGTCGTGCTCATCTTGCGGCCCTGCGCCACGCGCGAGCGGAACAGGCTGTATCCGCGGTCGATGTATTTGTTCAGATAACTCATCTCCTCATCATTGAACGGGCGTGCAGGTGTGCCGAAGGTACTGTGGCGGTTGGTGTTCACCTCGTCAAACTTCACACCGAGCTTTTCGGTCAGCAGCCCGCTGAAGTCGGGGAACATACCGAATATTCCGATGCTTCCCGTCAGCGTTGTAGGCTCTGCCACAATCCAGTTTGCCGCGCTACTGATATAATATCCGCCTGAAGCGGCCATGCCGCCCATTGACACTACTACCGGTTTCTTCTTCTTCAGCATCTCCACGTAATGCCATATCTGCTCTGAGGCATAGGCGCTGCCGCCGCCAGAGTTGATACGTATTACTACGGCTTTCACGTCATCGTTGTCCATAAGGTTCTTCAGGTCGTCACACATCGTCTTGCCTACGATGTTGTGTCCTTCTGAAAGCATGCCGCCGGTGGCCGAGTCAACAATGTTGCCGTAAGCGTAATATACGGCTATCTCGTCACCCTTGCGTTCCTTATTCTTCACCACCTTCATCTCTGCGAGGCTTACTGTGTTGATGTCCTCGTCGGCCTCCTGCTTCAGCAGTTTGTTTATCTCGGCCTTTATTCCGTCGGTGTAAACCAGCTTGTCGGCCAGTCTGTACTTAATATAATCCTTCGCATCGTTGAAGGTTATCATGCTGTCGGCATAGGCATTAAGTGTCTGTACACTCAGCTTGCGGCTTTCGGACACACCTTTGCACACGTTGCTCCATATACCGTTGACATAGGCTGACACCTGTTCGCGGTTGGCATCACTCATCCTGTCGGCCGTAAACATCTCCGGCGCGCTCTTGTACGTGCCCACCTTGGCTAACTGCATCTTCACGCCGAACTTCGCCATAAGGTCTTTTAGGAAAATCGGTTGTGATGAAATGCCGTGCCAGTCAATCTGCCCGCTCGGGTTAAGCAGCACCCTGTCGGCCACCGACGCCACGTAATAATTGCCCTGGGTGTACACGTCGCCGTAAGCCACAATCCACTTTCCGCTCTTCTTGAAATCGAGCAGAGCGTTGCGTATGGCAGCCAGCGATGCGTAAGAGTCGGCCGCCAGCATGCCCGCCTCAATGTATATGCCCTTTATCTTGTCGTTATTCTTAGCCTTGTCTATGGCGCTCAGTACGTCATCAAGCCCTATCGTGCCGGTCTCGCTGCCGCTGAGCCGGCTCATGAACGTGTCCTCGGCGCGCTCGTTGAGCATACCTGAGAGTTTCATCACCATTACCGAGTTGTCGCTAACGTCCTTGGCCGAGCTTTCTGAAGCTATCATGCCCACCACACACATCACGCCTATCACGCCTGTGATAAGTGAGAAAACAATCAGGCCGACAATAGTGGCCGCCATGTACTTGAAAAAGTCTTTCATATTTCCGGGTATTATATGATTATGTCGCAAAGATACAAAATAATTAAGAGTTAAGAGTTAAGAATTAAGAAAGTTTTACGGTTATAAGGTTTTACGGTGCGTGGGGTTATGGGGTTTTACGGTTATGCGGTTGGGGTGCGGTTATGTGATTGTGGGATGGTTATAAGGTTTTGAGTTTTTCGGGTTATAGAGTGGGGTGTGGTTATATGGTTTTAAGGTTATTAGGGTATAGGGGCAGGACAAACCTTACAACCGTAAAACCTTATAACCTTACAACCTCAAGACCTTACAACCGTAAAACCTTATAACCTTACAACCTCAAGACCTTACAACCGTATAACCTTACAACCTCAAAACCGTAAAACTTCATCATCCTTTTCTCGTTACCGAGAACGACTGGCGGTGGAATACGAATATCGGGATGATGCAGCCTACCACCATGCCGAACATCACAAGCACCGTAAGCGAGGCGTTAGAGAAAAATCTCGAGACATACTCTATGGTGAAATCATCTGGCAGGCGCACTATATTAATAAGGTCACGAATGGCCTTGTAGGCAAACATGCCCGGCACCATGGGCAGCAGCGACGGAAAGGCGAAGCACTCCGCGGGGCAGTGTATGCGCATGGCGAATGGCACGGAGAGCAACCCGATGACGAAGCCGGCTATCGTTGAGGCCGTCACCTGGTCGAACATCAGGCTCGGGGTGTGCATCAGGAAGTAGCGCACGCCGTGCCCCACGCATGCTAAGAGGGCACAGATAAGCAGTGCCTTGCGCGGCGGATTGCTGATAATGGCAAAGCCCACGCCGGCCACGGCGGCAAACAGTCCGTCGGCTATGGCGGCGCGCACCACGTCTGGTCTTACCACCTTGGTGAACGTTGTCGGGTCGATGTCAAATATTATAACCGTAGCCGATAGTCCAATGGCTATGCAGATAATCAGCAGACAGGCGTTGGCTAAGCGCGCTATGCCGTCGAGCACGTGGTGGTCGACGATGTCCATTACGCCGTTGATAAGCGGAACGCCAGGCACGAGGTAAAGCATAGATGTACCCAGCGAAATGTCCTCGGTGCCGCCGTGGAAGTAAAGAAAGTCGCTTACGCCTATCATCGTGGACACGAAGGCGCAGATAACGAACACCGCCAGTTGGTTAAGTCCCCGCTTGGTGAGCATCTGGCGGATAAGGAAACCTACGAACGTTGCCACCCATACGATAGCCATCGACGTAAGGTTACCGTCAAACAGGCGGCAGAAGCACGCGTTGGCGAACGACACAAGTATTAGCACCGTCCAGCGGCTTTCGCGCTTCTCCGTGACAATAGCCTTGAAGCGTTGCCACAGCTCGCTCAGCGGCAGCTTGCCGTCGTATGCCTGCCACGACAGCGCCGACAGCTTCATGTTAATCTTGAAGTTCAGCGGAATGGCCGGTGTCTTCTTAATATAAGTATAGGTGTGGTTGTTCTCGCTGTCGAGCAGAGTGATGCTCAGCGTCTTCGGGAAAATCAGCAGATTTACCTTATAGCCCATTGAGCGTGCTATGCGCACCGTGTTAAGCTGTATTCTCGATGTTTGCGCTCCTACTGCCATTAGTGTAGAAGCATATTCGGCAAGGAACTTGGCTGAGTCTTTCAGCTCCTCATGAATGCCTCGTCCGTTCTCCTGTTGCATTGTCATCTATCCTGAAATGTTTATACAATTAATAAAACTGGTGCAAAATTATATCTTTTTATCAAGATATAAAAACGTTTGGATACTTATTAAGTCAACGCATCAGGGAAACGGTGTCTTTTCCTAAAATCTGTCAACATATTTTAGGAAAAGACAAGATGTGGCCTTTTAGCTTGTAAGATGTGGCCTTTTACAAGCCAAGAGATGACCTTTTGGAAGGCAAAAGGTCATCTCTTAGAAAGGCACGAGGTGTCAAAATTAGGTTTATCCCTATGTCTTATAGGGATTATCCTCATACTTTTCTGCCAATAATAAGTAACTTTGCGGCAAATAAAATAACGTAAGGAGGATGTTATGAACAGGTCTGTTATACTGTCGCTTAGCGCCGTGATACTGTTCACGGGCTGCGTCTCATATGCCGGCAGCGGCGCTTTCACGGGCGCTACGCTCGGTTCTGTTATCGGTTCGGCTATCGGAGGGATAAGCGGCGGGCCGCGCGGCAGCGGCATAGGCACGCTGGTCGGCATGGCCGGAGGAGCCGTGGCGGGCGGTGCTGTCGGTGCCCAGGCCGACAAGAAACAGCAGGAATACCGCGAGAAAAGCGACGCCCGCTTTGAGCAAAAATACCGTGAGCACCGTGAGGCGGCCACCCGCGGCAACGACACTTATTATCAGGGCGATGACAATTATTATGATGACGATAGCGGATTTGACCCCGAAGGGCGCGGCGACGATGTGCTGTATGACTTCAAGGGGTCTGACTATACCGTCGACTATACCGCCGCAAGTCCGAAAGACGTTGTTCCGTCAGTAAGATATGACAACATACCCGCACCCGTGAAGCGTCTTGGGCAGCCGTTGGAGGTTCGCAACGTCCGCTTTGTTGACGACAACGAGGACCGCCGTATCAATGCCGGCGAGACGTGTAAGGTAATCTTCGAGGTGTATAACAGGTCACAGGAAGCGGTGTATGACGTTCAGCCTACGGTTGTGGAGACTACCGGCAACAAGCGCATTCACATATCAGACACCATACACGTGGAGAAGATTCTGCCCGGCAAGGGCATACGTTACACGGCCATGGTAAAGGCCGACAAGCGGCTGAAGAACAGCTGCACCGCTTTCCGTGTGTATGCCGTGAGCGGCAACGGTAAGGTGGTTTCGAACGTGAACGAGTTCAATGTCCCGACTGTAAAATAATCCATTATAAGCGTAAATGTTAAGGGCAGTCAGATTGCGGACTTATGCCTGTTCCGTCTGTTTATAATTGAAAATAATGCAAATTAAAAGTAAAAGATATGTTGCTTGCCGGCATAATAAACAGAAAAACTGTAATTTTGCAGCGTGATAACTGTAAAATTTGATTTTCCTTCATGAAAAGTCACCATATTATATATGTGATTACGCTGGCCGCATTGTGCTCGTGCGGCTCGGTAAGAAACACCGCCTACCTGCAGGATATGCGGCATGACAGCCTCGGCATAACCGTGACACCGCGTGAGATTACGCTGCAGCCATACGACAAAATATCAATCGTGGTAGGCAGCCGTGACGCTAAGCTGTCTGCACTTTTCAATCTGCCCGTGGTGGCAGAAGGCGTAGGCGGCAGTGATTCTGTGGGCGGCAGAGGCATTTCTGCTTACACTGTTGACAGCCGTGGAAATATCGATTTCCCCGTTATAGGCTCGCTTCACGTGGCCGGTCTGTCGCGTGACTCGGTGTCAAAGATGATAAAGCGCCGGCTGGCTGATGACCGGTTGCTGGCCGATGCGGTGGTAACCGTTGAGTTTGCCAATCTCAGTCTGTCTGTGCTCGGCGAGGTGAACAGGCCCGGACGGTTTAACATCACCCGTGACTGCATCACCATTCTCGACGCTATAAGCATGGCCGGAGACATCACCCGGCACGGCGACCGCCGCCGGGTTACGGTGGTGCGTACCGAGAACGGCGTGCAGACAATGTACACGGTAAACCTGCTCTCGGCCAAAAACGCGCTTGCCTCGCCCGCGTATTATCTGCGTCAGAACGACATGGTGTATGTATCTGAGAAATGAAAATGCAATTTTAGAATGTTATGGAACAATCACCGGCTATACAACCTGCTGAAGAAACGTCATCCGACATCAGCATACGTGACATCCTTATATCATGTGCCGCTCATTGGCGGTGGTATGTCGTCACCGTCATCGTGGCTCTCGTGGCGGCATGGCTGTATATAAAAAAGACTCAGCCTGTATATAAGCGTGACGCGTCAATCATGGTGCTGGAGCGCAACAACAAGCCTACCGTGCTGAACCAGCTGCTCAACGACTATGCTGATTTCGGCTTTTTTGCCGACAATACCAACGTCAACAACGTTATTGCGGCCATCAAGTCGCCAGATGTTATGTCGGAAGTGATTGAACGGTTAGGGCTTGACGTGTCTTATTCCACGGCCGGAACGTTCTATGACAAGACCCTTTACGGCAAGTCACTGCCGGTGAAGATAAAGATGCTCGATGTCCCGAAAGACGAGACTGCATCGCTGCACGTCGGCCTGACGGCGGATGGCGGCGTCAAGATGTCGGACTTTGTAAAGAACGGAAAGCGGCAGGACTCATACGACCTTACCTGCTCCGTAGGCCGGACTGTAAATACTCCGCTCGGCCGCATAGCGATAGCCAGACAGCCGGATTACCCCGGTGCCGCTGCCGCTAATGACGAGATAGACGTTAAGAAGCTTAGTCTTAATGCCGCCACAGGCCGCTTCTTAGCCGGCCTTTCGGTTGAAATCGGTGACAAGAAGTCCACCATACTCGACCTTTCATACAACGATGTGTCTCCAGAAAGGGCTGAAGACATACTCAATGCGGTAATCGACACTTATAATAAAGTGTGGATGAAAAACCGCAATGAGGTGACGGCCGGTGTCACGAAGTTCCTTGACGAGCGTCTTGCCATCATTGAGCGCGAGCTTGACAATGTGGATAATGACATATCGGTGTACAAGAGCAAGAACCTGCTGCCTGACATTGAGAAGGCTTACAGTCTGTCAATGGAACGCGCTGACAAGAACTCCGCCGTACTCTTAGGGCTCAAAACGAGGCTTTCGGTGGCAGGATATGTCCGTGAATACCTTATTGAACGGGGCAACACTAACCAGCTTATACCTGTCAATATCGGCCTTGACGACGACCGGATAGACGGGCTCGTGGCTGAATACAACGCCTTGCAGCTTGAGCGTAACAGCCTTATGGCCAACAGCGGCAAGAACAATCCGCTGATAAAAGACATGGACAAGTCGCTCGCGCAGTTACGAAAGTCAGTGATAAGTTCAGTCAATAATCTTATAGTATCGCTGTCGACACGCATCAGTCATATACAGAATGACGAGCAGAAAACCAACACCGACATATCAACTAACCCTACCCAGGCCAAGGAACTGCTGTCGGTAGAGCGTCAGCAGAAGGTTAAGGAGGCCTTGTATCTGTTCCTTTTGCAGAAGAGAGAGGAAAATCAGTTGTCGCAGTCGTTCAACGCCGACAACACGCAGATAGTAAAGTCGCCTACCGGAAGCGATGTTCCGCTTAAGCCGAAGAAAAGCATGATAATGCTTATTGCCCTCGTGATAGGCCTTGCCTTGCCCACCGGGGTAATCTATCTGCTTGAAACTACTGATAACAAAGTGCGCGGACGTAAAGACATAGAGGAACATCTTACCGCGCCGTTTGTAGGCGAGATACCTTTAGTTGAGGAAAAGAGAAGCGGCTTATCGGCACTTAGACCAGTTGCGGACAAGGCCTATGGCGTAGTGGTTGAGCACGGAAATCACAATCTTGTGAACGAGGCTTTCAGGATATTACGCACTAACATAGAGTTTCTTACGCCGCAAGGCGACGGCGCAAGTGCGCAGATGCTCACTTCGTACAACAGCGGAAGCGGCAAGACTTTCCTTGCTGTCAACATAGCTGTGAGCCTTGCCGTCAAGGAGAAGCGCGTGCTCGTGATTGACGGCGACCTGCGTACGGCGGCCTTGTCAAAATTCGTTGGCTGTCCGAAAACAGGCCTTAGCAATTATCTGGGGCGGCATACTGACGACATATCAGCCATTATAAGTCCGTTTAAAGACAGCCGCTGGCTGGATGTTCTTCCGGCAGGCATCATTCCGCCGAATCCTGCCGAGCTGCTGGCATCTGACCGTTTTGCCTCACTGCTGGCTGAACTTAAAGGCCGTTATGACTATATTTTCATTGACTGTCCGCCCATTGACGCCGTTGCCGACACGTCAATCATCTCTCATTATGTTGAACGTACGCTTTTCGTAGTGCGTGCCGGACGGCTTGAAAGAGCCATGCTGGCCGACCTTGAGAAACTGTACAAGAGCGGCAGGCTGAATAATCTGTCAGTAATACTTAACGGAACGCGTAACGCAGGAACGCCCTATGCCTACAGATACGGCTACAGTTACGGCTACGGAACGAACGCTAAAGGCAGACGGCTGGCTGATTATTTTAAAAGATAAGACCATCGTCCGTACCTTGTCCCGCTGCCGTATGTAATGTGCCGGGGCGCGGGCAGGCCATAACCCTGACACCTTATGCCATGAAAAAGAAGATTATCTGCACATCTGTTTCAGCGCTCGTGGTGATTATTGCGGCTCTGACGGGTGGCGGCCTGTACATACCGGACTATGCGCTGAAGCCCGACGCGGATAACCGTGGTATGTAAAAGCGGTACTGCCGGATGTTCGGCGAATATCCTTATATGCGGCAGAGGGTAGACAGCATGAAGCAGACGGGAGCGTTGAAAGACACGCTCATCACAGTGCCCGACGGCGAACGCCTCCACGCCGTGTATGCCTTCACGCCCGTAGCTGAGGGACGCACTGCTCTGCTTGTTCACGGATATAAGGACAGTCACATACGAAACAGGCCTCGAAACGTTCTGCCATGCTGTTCATCCGCGGCACGTCAGACGGCTATGTGCCGCCGGCAATGGTATTTCCGCTATACAACGCCAACCCGAAAGTTCCCGCCCACAACTGCATCGCGCAGCGTTTTAACCGTATACGGATAACCCTGGGATGCGCGTATGCCAAGTCTTTTAATGATTATCCGGCAAATGCAGCCGTCAGGTAAAGGCCTTCTTAGATGAAAAAGGATTTTTCAAATAACGTGAAGAAGCGTGAACAGCTTTTTATTCGGCACGGACAAGCCGTGCCACCGTACGTGAAATGTTCTCTGTCGCTACATCTTTTTTCATGGCTTCGGCCGCAGGCATGCCTTCGGGAGTGATACACTCCACACGGGCAAAGCCTGCACTGAGCAGGCTGTCCGCATTCTCCGTCCGTCCGGCCAACAGCCATACGGGCACGCCCTTGCGGCGGGCGCGCTCAAGAACACGCACGGGCAGCTTGCCCATAAGCGTCTGGCTGTCGGCCCGTCCTTCACCCGTAATGACGCAAACGGCACCGCTTAACGCTTCATCAAAGCCTGACACATCGAGCACAAGGTCGGCTCCGGAGCGTACATCAGCACCAAGATACTGCATAAAGGCATAGCCCAGACCGCCTGCCGCGCCTGCTCCGGGCAGGCAAGAACAGTCTTTACCGAAGTGGTGGGCTGACACGCGGGCGAATATGCGGGCACGTTGCTCAAGCGCGGGGAGCATGTCTGGCGTGGCACCTTTCTGCGGAGCGAACACCGCGGCGGCACCGCGCGGACCGCACAACGGATTGTCCACATCGCTTGCCAACGTGAAGCGGCACTCGCCGAGCACGCCGCTGAGAGCGTCGTCTATGGTTCCGCCGCGCGGCGAGAGCTTGTCGGTAAGCGCGCGCAGCATGCCTATGCCGGCATCGCTCGTGGCACTTCCGCCAAGTCCCACAATGAACTTACGGCAGCCCTTGGCCACGGCGGCGGCCACAAGCTCGCCCACTCCATACGTCGTAGCGCGCAGGGGATTTCGCCCGGCGGCGTCAATCAAAGTCAGTCCGCAGGCCCGGGCCACCTCGATAACGGCCGTGCCGTCAGGCGTTACGCCGTAAGCCGCCTCAACGCGGCGCATCAGCGGGTCGTGAACCCATACACACTCTCTATGTCCGCCAACAGCGGCGGTAAACGCGCTCAGCATGCCTTCGCCGCCGTCTGACATCGGCAGAGCCACCACTTCGGCACAGTCAACACACGAGCGCAAGGCCTGCGCCACGGCCTCCTCAGCCTCATTGGATGTCAGGCTGCCCTTGAACGAGTCAATGGCCAATACATATTTCGCTGTCATCTGTAATCGTCTTTATCATGCAAAGATACTTGTTCTTTTGTAAAAGGCCGCCTTTTACATCGCGAAAGGCGGCCTTTTACGAGCCTGGAGGTGACCTTTTGGAACGCAAAAGGCCACCTCTTGGAACACAGCCGCATTTCAGTGAGAGAGTCGGCGGTGCTCATTGCCGGGAGGTTAACACCCGTCTTGCCGGGCAGTCCGGTAACCTCGTTCAACCGGCCTGACTTGTTCTCAAGGAACACGGACAACTGTTCTGTTGTCATAATGATTGCTTTTACGTTGTCAAATGTATAGGGCGCACGTGCGCCCTGTGTCTTTCGGGCGATATGTATTCCACTTGCAAACATACAAAAAAACGGCGTAAGATCCGAACGGAAAGACAATAAATCGCCTCATCGAGATTGCATATTGCAGACAAACGTGTTACATCTGTGAAAAAAAACATTGAAAAGTCCAAATAGAAACGCAACGTTTTC
>C._urophasianus_2_cecum__coassemble_141_pt1 | contig 18942 bp, 19 predicted proteins | sample C__urophasianus_2_cecum__metabat2_low_PE_008 | metagenome-assembled genome bin C
ATCATTTGGAACACATATAAGAACTGGATTCACTCTTACCGTGACCTGCCGCTGATGTGCAACCAGTGGTGTAACGTGATGCGCTGGGAGATGCGTACACGCCCGTTCCTGCGCACGTCGGAGTTTCTCTGGCAGGAAGGCCACACGGCACACGCCACACGCGAGGAGGCTGAGGCTGAAGCACAGAAGATGCTCCACGTATATGCCGAATTTGCAGAAAAGTGGATGGCTGTGCCAGTTGTTCAGGGCGTAAAGAGCGAGACGGAGCGTTTCGCCGGTGCGCTGAACACTTACACCATCGAGGCTATGATGCAGGACGGCAAGGCTTTGCAGAGCGGCACAAGTCACTTCCTCGGCCAGAACTTCGCCAAAGCGTTTGACGTGACATATCTTAACAAGGAGAACAAGCCTGAATATGTATGGGCTACATCGTGGGGTGTGTCCACCCGACTTATCGGTGCGCTAATAATGACCCACTCTGACGATAACGGATTAGTGTTGCCCCCGATGCTTACGCCTATCCAGGTGGTAATCATTCCTATCACAAAGGGTGCCGAGCAGATGGCTGCCATAACCGAAAAGCTTACCCCGATAATCAACGCCCTGCGTGAGGCTGGCATATCTGTGAAGTATGACAACGCCGACAACAAGCGCCCGGGCTTCAAGTTCGCTGACTACGAATTGAAGGGTGTGCCCGTTCGTCTTGTAATGGGCGGACGTGACCTTGAGAATAATACGCTCGAGATTATGCGCCGCGACACTCTTGAGAAAGAGACCGTTCCCGTTGACGGTATCGTTGAGCGTGTAGAAGGTCTGCTGAAAGACATTCAGGAGAATATGTTCAAGAAGGCAAAGGCTTTCCGTGACGCACACATATATGAGTGCGACAATTACGACGAGTTTAAGGAGCGCATCAAGAACGGCGGCTTCTTCCTCTGTCACTGGGACGGCACCGCAGAGACCGAGACCCGCATCAAGGAGGATACTCAGGCCACAATACGCTGCGTTCCGTTCGGCATAGAGCAGACTCCCGGCGTTGACATGGTATCTGGCAAACCGGCCACACAGCGCGTGATAATCGCAAGGAGCTACTAAGAAATTACGAATTAAGAGTGAAGAATTAAGAAAAATACTCTCGCCAATGTATATAATCAGCACGGCATTTTTTCTTAATTCTTCACTCTTAATTCTTCATTCCTTTACTCCTTACTACTTTACTCCTTTATTACTGTTTCTTAATTCTTAATTCTTCACTCTTAATTCTTAATTAATTTTCGTGCTTTCCGAACTTGTAGTCAAGCTGTTCAACCTCGTTTCGCCCAGACAATGCGCGATGTGCGGATGCCGCTTGGCCATTGGCGAGGACGTTATCTGCTCGGCATGCAACCTTGACCTGCCACGCACACACTACTCTAAGAAACCTTATGACAACGAGATGGCTCGTATGTTCTGGGGCAGAATACCCGTAGAACGTGTTACGGCAATGTTCTTTTACCGCGCTCACTCAACTCCAAGCAGAATCATATACTCGTTGAAATACCTCAATCATCCAGAGGTAGGCGAACTCATGGGACGTATGCTTGCCGAGGAAATAAAGGCCGATGGCTTCTTCAACGGCATCGACGCGATAGTGCCTATACCGTTGGCAAGGAAGCGGCAAAGGTCGAGAGGCTACAACCAGAGCATGGAGATAGCACGCGGAATAAGTGAGGTGACAGGCCTGCCGATCATCAAAAACGCCGTGAAAAGGAAGTCGTTCAAAGGCAGCCAGACTCATCTTAACCGCTGGCAAAGAAACGAGAACGTGGCTGACGAGTTCTCGCTGAAAAGCGGAAAAGACATCAACGGCAAGCATATACTTATAGTTGACGATGTTGTAACTACGGGGGCTACGGTTATTTCGTGTGCAGGCGAGCTGATAAAAGGCGGAGCAGTGCGGTTCAGCGTTCTATCACTCGGCTTCTCAAAACAATAAACTGCCCCGCAGGCAGGCTGTGGCCTAACCGTAAACAGCGGTTAATCTTTATCCAAATCAGAATATTTTTTATGACCTTTGGCATAATATTGCCAAAGAACAGAGCGGTGGTAAATGCCTGTAACATCGTCAACGGCACGCCGCGACTGCACCTCACGCCTTACCACACGATACTCCGGAAGCCATGCCTTGAATGCCTTGCGGCCGTTGATTATGGCCTTAAAATCACCGATACGTCCTGAGGCAAGCGCCTGCAATGCCGCTAAGTAGTCAAGAAATACGCGCATACGCATCACCGGACGCAACTCTCTGTCTGACAGATTCTTATAAAGCATCGTAAGATTGTTGCGGAAATTAAGGTAGGTTTTCATCGGATTGTTCTTGGGCAACGTTCCTCCGCCGACGTGATAGACGTAACTGTCGGGCACGCAGAATATCTTTCTGCCCATCAGACGGAGACGCCAACACAGGTCAATCTCCTCACTATGTGCAAAGAAACGTGCGTCGAAACCGCCCGAACGTATGAAATCCTCAGCGCGTATCATCATGCAGGCACCAGTAGCCCACAGTATTTCGGTCTCATAGTCATACTGCCCGTTATCGTTCTCAACGGTATCAAATATCCTGCCACGGCAGAAAGGATAACCGTAACGGTCAAGATAACTGCCGCAGGCACCTGCATACTCAAATGTATCACGGCTCTTCTCTGACAACAGTTTTGGCTGACACGCCGCCACATCAGGGTTGTTATCCATAAACTCCGTCAGCGGGGTGAGCCAGTGATGAGACACTTCCACATCTGAATTGAGCAGCACATAATACTGGGCGTTTATCTGTTGCAGGGCACGGTTGTAGCCTTCGGCAAAACCATAGTTCTTGTCTAACACCACACGACGCACCTCAGGGAAATGATGCCTGATAACCTCTAACGAGTTATCTGTTGACCCGTTGTCAGCCACATAGACAACAGCCTCGCCACGTGAATAGTCCAACACGTTAGGCAAGAAGCGCGTAAGCATCTTCACTCCGTTCCAGTTAAGGATAACAATAGCGGTCTTGTCCATATCAAAGAATTGCTTTTAATGCTGTCTTATTATAATTGAAATCACCCAGGCGCACATTGATAATCTGGTTATCTAACCTTTCGTTGTCCGGCGAAGGCGGCAGTTCCACCCTTATATAGTTTTTTGTAAAACCGTGCATTGCCCTTCCGCTCGCGGCTTTCTCAAACAGGACCTCGGCCTCCATGCCAATATGTCGGCGGTAAAAGGCTTCTGTCTTTTCATCTGAAAGGTCAAGCAGACGCTTGCTCCGCTGTTTCTTATCATGGTCAGAAACGATATAAGGTATTTTCAGGGCTGCCGTTCCGGGGCGTTCTGAATAAGGAAATACATGAAGCTTGGTAACGTCAAGAGATTTCAGGAACTCATACGTCTCCTCAAACAACTCCGGTCTTTCGCCACGGGTGCCCACCATCACGTCAACACCAATGAAGGCATCGGGCATCGTTTTCTTGATAAGTTCGATTTTATGGGCAAACAGAGCACAGTCATAACGTCTGTGCATGAGGCACAGAACCTCATCTGAACCGCTCTGAAGAGGAATGTGAAAATGCGGCATGAACGCCCTGCTGCCGGCGCAATACTCTATAAGCTCATCGTCAAGCAAGTCTGGCTCAATGCTGCTGATGCGGTAACGGCTGATGCCTTCCACCTTGTCGAGTGCCTTTACAAGGTCAATGAAGCGCTCATGTGTAGTCTCTCCAAAGTCGCCTATGTTGACTCCGGTCAGCACAATCTCCTTTCCGCCCTCGTCAGCGGCCTTCCTTGCCTGCTCTACAAGCGAGCTTATACTCGGATTACGGCTGAAACCGCGGGCATAAGGTATGGTGCAATATGTGCAGAAATAGTTGCATCCGTCCTGCACCTTGAGAAAATATCGTGTGCGGTTGCCACGCGAACAGCTCGGGGCAAACGTCTTTATGTCTTTTGTTTTCTCGCTATGGAAGCGGTGGAGAGACGTCTCCGAGCGTGTGCCGGACCAAGCGTCAGACAGAAATTGTATAAGGTTGGCTTTCTCGTTTGCACCCAACACAAGGTCAACACCGTCAATGTTGCTGACCGTCTCGGGCTTCAACTGGGCGTAACATCCGGTAACAACAACGAAAGCTCCCGGATTTTCACGTACCATGCGATGTATCGCCTGCCTGCATTTATGGTCGGCAACCTCTGTCACCGAGCAGGTGTTGATGATGCAGATGTCAGCTTCCTTGTCAACGGTACGCACTCCCATTTCTTCAAGAGCACGCCCGAAAGTGGATGTTTCAGAGAAATTCAACTTGCAACCGAGCGTGAAATACGCCGCGGTCTTGCCCTGAAAGGCTGATGTGTCTATCATATTTGTCGTAAATTTCATGGCAGAAGCCCCACTGACTTCATGCAGACGGAATTTCATTACCTTATTATATAATATAAGAGGCACGGCGGGCATCAAAAATGAAGGATATTTTCTTGATTTCAACCCGTGATTGCCGGTGACAAAGGTACTAAAAAAAGTCGACATAAGTGTTATGCAGCAACATTTCTTAAGGCAAACAAAGATTTAACAGTCGTTAAGTATCTGCATTTGCTTGAATATCAGTGACTTACAAAAAAGTTACAAAAATGCCCTAAAAAATTAACCTAAAAAGAGAACAACGTATGAAAAAAATACTTACCTTTGCAACGTTTTAATAAACAAATGATTGTTTTACAGATTTAAAAGCAAAGAAAATGAAAAAGTTAGTTTTAATGTTTGTAGCTATCGCAGCTATTTCATTCGCATCTTGTGGTAACAAAACAGCTCAGGCTGACGCTGCTGATTCAACAGCTACCGATACTGCAGTTGTTGATACTCTTGCTGCTGACACAGTTGCTGCTGACACAGTTGCTGCTGATTCTGTTGCTGAATAATTAGCTACAACAGTAAAAGAGTAAAAGTCGTAGGACTCAGTCCTACGACTTTTGTTGTATATTGTCGAATGATTAACGACCATAAAGAGATGACAGGAGATGGTCATCGGAAGCACATTTAGATATGTGTAAAAACAATTATTCAATATTAACCGTGTAATAATCTTGCATTCAATAAATTATAAACGGCCACATTTTATATTGCAAACGGTGGCCTTTTAGCTTCCAATACATGGCCTTTTAGTCGAAAAAAGATCATGTATTGGGGGCTCCGCAGTTTAAGTTACATATGTGATAATATTAGTGGTGCGATAAAAACCACATCACTGTAATTAAACGATTAATTTTAAATCAAATATAAGCGTTCACTGATTTTTTGATTTGAAATTATTACTGGTGCGATTTTATCGCACCAGTAATAATTGCGAATAAAAACAGAATTGAATATGCTGAAGAAACTTTTTGACTATACAAGCCAAAAGAGCATCTATTAAAAATCAGTTAGTTGTATTCCCGCTTAATACTTGCTTTCTTTCTTCATGAGATATACGTGTAATATAAGTCCCGCCACTATCAGCACGGCAGCTGATATCAGCATGGCGTTATGGTCGGTAAGGCCTGCGGCATAGCCGACAATCAGCGACAAAGCCCCAACGCAGGCCAGTCCCAACCCTAAATTCTTTACATATCTCTTCATGACAAGCCATATTATTCCATGTGCAAAAGTACGGATAAATTCTCTTCATTCGGCTTAATACCATTTAAAAAATAAAAGAAAAGTACGTGAAAGGTGTAAAATAAGTTAAAAGATACGCCCTCACACATAATATATTGTGATGTTCGGAAGGAAAAGCGTACCTTTGCACCGCATTTTTGCAAAAGTATTAATCAAATCATTATTAAGTAGTATGAATCAATACGAAACCGTTTTCATTTTAACTCCCGTTTTGTCTGATGAACAGATGAAGGAAACGGTCGCCAAATTCAGAAGTCTGCTTACTGACAACGGAGCGGAAATCCTGAATGAAGAGGCCTGGGGATTGAAGAAGATGGCTTATGCTATCCAGAAGAAATCAACAGGTTTTTATTGCCTGATTGAGTTCAAGGCTGAGCCCGAAGTTATCAAGACACTCGAGACCGGATACCGTCGTGATGAGAAGGTAATCCGCTTCATGACCGTCAAGCTTGACAAGTACGCTGTACAGTATGCCGAGAAGAGAAGAAACAAATTATCTAAAAAAGAGGAGGCTTAATCATGGCACAGGAATCAGAAATCAGATATTTGACCCCTCCTTCGGTAGACACGAAGAGGAAGAAGTATTGCCGTTTCAAGAAGAGCGGTATCAAGTACATCGACTATAAGGATCCCGAGTTCCTCAAGAAATTCTTGAACGAGCAGGGCAAGATATTGCCCCGCCGCATCACCGGAACATCTCTGAAGTATCAGCGCCGTGTGGCTCAGGCCGTTAAGCGCGCACGCCAGATTGCGTTGCTTCCTTATGTAACCGATTTGTTGAAATAATTAAGGAGGAGACACGACATGGAAATAATACTGAAAGAAGATATTATCGGCTTGGGATTCAAGAACGATATCGTAACAGTTAAGGATGGTTATGGCCGTAACTATCTTATTCCTACCGGCAAGGGTGTCATCGCTTCCGAGTCAGCTAAGAAGGTACTGGCAGAGAACTTGAAGCAGCAGGCACGCAAGCTGGCCGCTATCAAGGCTGAGGCCGAGAAGAAGGCCGAGGCTCTGAAAGACGTTCAGGTAGTAGTTGAAGTTAAAGTCAGTGCCAACGGTGTGGCTTACGGGTCTGTAACGGCTAATACCGTAGCTGCAGAACTCCGGAAGAAAGGCTTCGACATCGACCGCAAGATTATCACAATGCACGATGCAAAGAAAGTAGGTGACTATGTTGCTACTGTTCATTTCCACAAGGAGGTTGTCGTTGAGCTTCCCGTTAAGGTTGTGGCTGAGAACGCGGCACCTGCTGAAGACGCATCTAAGGCTGAGGGTGAAGCACCTGCTGAGGCTTCCGTTGAGGAAACTTCAAAGGCAGAGGAGACACCTGTAGAAGAGTAATTTTCGCACTGTAAAGCAAGTTCATTATATGGATTCCCGAAAGTTCGAGTGGCTTTCGGGGATTCTTATTTTACCGGAAATGTAAACGCGGGGTGGTTTTTCCGCTGATTTTATTATATTTGCATGGTTGGTTCATGCAAATATATGGCACTGTAAATGTAGAGTACAAGTCATGTGATATCGCCTGTGCTGACATATTATGTATGTCAAAATTTTGGCATCTCAGTCCCCATGAGAGTCGAAAAATTGCCACATACAACTTGCTCTTGGGTGCTCAACAGAATCTCAGACGTATTCTCGAACCGGCAAGGAGGCCGTTAACCGGATATCCCTAAATAAGACTTTTTATGATAAAAACATACGTACAAATTATTGTCGAGTAGTGGAAAAATTGTATTTTTGTATTGATTTTACAACTTAAAACATTCACAGGTTATGAAGAAGTTAAAGGTTATAACGTTAGGCTTATGCGCAGCTTTGCTTGTAAGTTGCAGCACTAAGACCGGTACAGGAGCACTTATCGGTACAGGTGCCGGCACGTTTGTCGGCGGAGTGATAGGTAAGATAGCCGGCAACACAGCCGTTGGAGCCGTTGTTGGTGCGGCCGTAGGCGCAGGTACAGGCGCGCTCATAGGCAAGCATATGGACAAGGTGAAGGCTGAGACCGAGGCACAGCTCGCCGAGAGTGCAAAGGTAGAAGAAGTGACCGATGCCAACGGTCTGAAGGCCGTTAAGGTAACGTTTGATTCAGGAATATTGTTCGCTCTCAATAAGGCAGACCTTAATGCTACGTCAAAGAACGAGCTGGCAAAGTTCTCAACAGTGCTGAAAAACAACAACACCTGCTCTGTAGACATTCAGGGCTACACTGACTCTACGGGCAACGACGGCATCAACATACCGCTGAGCCAGCAGAGGGCAGAGGCAGTGTCGACATATCTGAAGTCGTGCGGGGTCAGTGCAAGCCAGATTGAGAAGGTGCAGGGATACGGCTCGGCCAATCCCGTGGCCGACAACTCTACCAAGGACGGTCAGGCACAGAACCGCCGTGTAGAGGTGTATCTCTATGCAAGTCAGGAAATGATTGACGCCGCTAATAACGGTACATTGAATTAATTATAATCACGATTAGATTAAATTTAACTGTTGGCAAACAAGAATCTGCCCGCAGGAAAGTTTATGATGCGACTTAATATTATAGGTAAAATCATGCGTTGGGTGGTGGTTGCCTTTTTCGGCTCCACCATTCTTGCTGTTGTGGCGTTACGCTTCATTCCCGTATATTTCACCCCTCTTATGTTCATCCGCTGCGCCGAGCAGATAAAAGGCGGCGAGACCGTCAAGCTGCACCACCACTGGGTGCCGCTTGAAAAAATATCGCGCCACATGCCTGTGGCCGTAATGGCGAGCGAGGATCAGCGCTTCCTGCTGCATCACGGGTTTGACTATGACGCCATCGAGAAGGCCGCGATGAACAATCTTAAGGGCGGCCATATGCGCGGCGGCAGTACGATATCACAGCAGACGGCCAAAAACGTGTTTCTTTGGCCGGGCCGCTCGTGGGTGCGCAAAGGGCTTGAGGCCTATTTCACAGTGCTAATTGAGTTTATGTGGAGCAAGCAACGGATAATGGAAGTGTATCTTAACTCAATTGAGATGGGGCCGGGCATTTACGGCGTTGAGGCCGTGGCACGCGACAATTTCGGCAAGAACGCCGCCGACCTGTTCCGCAGCGAGTGCGCCCTGATAGCCGCGACGCTGCCTAATCCGCTGAAATTCAGCTCAAAGACACCAAGCGCATACATGAAGAAACGCCGCCGCCGGATAGAGCAGCAGATGAAATATATACCGTTGTTCCCGGCTGAAGGTGAGGATTACGACCCCGAGACGTCGGCAGGCGGAGTATACCGCAACAAGTAAATAGCCCTTAACTCTTAGCAACAACAACCATGTTTCTTGATGAATTGAACGAAAGCCAGCGTAAGGCTGTTGAGTATTGTGACGGTCCGTCATTAGTGATAGCAGGTGCGGGGTCGGGTAAGACGCGCGTGCTTACTTATAAAATAGCCTACCTGTTGAGCCGGGGCATGATGCCGTGGAACATCCTTGCCCTTACATTCACCAACAAGGCGGCCAATGAGATGAAGCAGCGCATTGGCACGCTGGTGGGTGCCGGCCTGGCGCGTAAGCTCAACATGGGCACGTTCCACAGCGTGTTCTCACGCATATTGAGGGCTGAGGCCGCAGCTCTCGGATATGAGCCGAACTTCACAATATACGATGAGGCCGACTCAAGAAGCCTCGTCAAGGCCATTATCAAGGAGATGCAGCTTGACGACAAACTGTATAAGCCGGCATCAGTACACTCGCGTATCAGTATGGCAAAGAACCATCTGATTATGCCGGAGGTGTATGCCGTAACGAAAAACCTCATTGAGCGCGACCGCGAACAGCGCATGCCGGCAATGAGCGCGATATATTCGGCTTACTGCGAACGTTGCAAAATGGCCAACGCCATGGACTTTGACGACCTGCTGACCAACACATTCACGCTATTCAACGAGCATGAGGAAATCCGTAAAAAATATGTCGGCAGATTTAAATATATCCTCGTTGACGAGTATCAGGACACTAACGCCGTGCAGCAGAAGATAGTGTGGCAGTTGTCAAAGGAGCATCTTCACGTGTGTGCTGTAGGTGACGATGCGCAGAGCATCTATGCCTTCCGCGGGGCTAATATTGACAACATACTCGACTTTACAGACCAGTTTAAGGGCACGCAACTGTTCAAGTTAGAGCAGAACTACCGAAGCACGCAGCGCATTGTGCAGGCCGCCAACAGTCTGATACGCCACAACGAGCGGCAGATACCCAAGGACGTGTACAGCCGTAACGACGAGGGCGAGCGCCTTGTGCTGAAAGAGGCTTATAGCGATAAGGAGGAGGCACTGATAGTATGCAACGAGATAAAGCGTCTCAGGCGCAAGGAGCATTCAGAATATTCTGACTTTGCCGTGCTTTACCGCACCAATTCGCAGAGCCGTAGTTTTGAGGAGGCCATGCGCAAGGATGGTATACCCTATAAAATATACGGTGGACTGAGCTTTTATCAACGTAAAGAGATAAAGGACATCATTGCTTATTTCCGCATGGTGGTGAACCCTGACGACGAGGAAGCGTTCAAGCGGATAATCAATTACCCTAAGCGTGGTATCGGCGACACTACCGTTGCCAAGATTGCCGGACTGGCGTCAGCACGTGGAGTAAGTCTCTGGCGTGTTATCTGCGAGCCTGACGCTTACGGTTTGTCTGTGGCTAAGGGTTCTATGAGTAAGATTGACGGCTTCAAGGAGCTTATACTCGGCTTTATGGAGAAGTGCGCCAAGGTTGACGCTTACGCCCTCGGAGTGGAGATTGTGAAGACAAGCGGGGTATCGGCTGACATTTACGCTGACAAATCTCCTGAGAATATGTCGCGTCAGGAGAATCTTGAGGAACTGCTCGGCAGCATGCAGGAGTTTGTGGAAAGCCGCATGGAGGAGGGTCGCGAGACGGAAATAGGATTGGTAGACTTTCTCCGTGAGGTGTCGTTACAGACTGATTTAGAGAGCGAAACGGCTGACAATGACGAGAGCCGGGTATCGCTTATGACCGTACACAGCGCCAAAGGTCTTGAGTTCCCGACGGTGTTTGTCGTTGGGTTGGAGGAGAATATTTTCCCGAGTCTTATGTCAATGAACAGCCTGCGTGAGCTTGAGGAGGAGCGCCGGCTGCTGTATGTCGCCATAACCCGTGCCGAGCGTCATTGCTATCTTACGTATGCAAAAAGCCGTTTCCGCTACGGGCGTCTTGAGATGGAGGCTCCGAGCCGTTTCTTGAGAGACATCAGTCCTGAACTGCTGCATGTAGACGGGGCAGGTGATGCTGTGTCTTCAGCGGGCAACAGGCTGTTTTTTCAACGTATGGGACAGACAGGCCGCTGGCAGAACAGCCGTCCTGTGGCAACTCAGTTTAAGGCCGACCCGAAGCCGCGCGAAGCCGTTCACCGTGAAGCTCCGCCTGTAAGAGACACCTTCTCGCCAAGTTTCCGCCGCCTGAAAGCGGTCGCCGCGGCTGGCGACAGGCATGTTAAGCCGGCTGTTCCGGGACTTGTTGAGGGATGCGTTATAGAGCATGAGCGTTTCGGAATGGGTAAAGTTGTAAGGCTTGAGGGTGCCGGCGAGAACATGAAGGCTACCGTGCAGTTTGAAAATGCAGGTAAGAAACAGCTTCTCGTGAAGTTCGCGAGGTTCAAGGTTATCGGATAATATGCGTTGAATAACATAAAACGGACAATCATCTTTCTGCGTATTTCCAGAAAAATGATGGTCCGTTTACCTTTATTTGCAGTCTTTTTTCTTATTCTTATTGCATGTGTCTTTCAGCGGACAGCCTATGCACGTTTTGTCATTTGCCGTAAGTGCCTTGTATGCTCGCCACGCGGCGTAGGCAAATGCACACGCTATGACCGCTATGACGATGACGAGCTGTAATGTGTCCTGACCTTCCATAAGCAGAGTAGGGCGCTTTATACCGTGCGGACAAGCATTAGTTTGTGGTCAATACATGGCGGCAGCTCCTCAGGATAATGGCTGACCATAATCAGTGTCTTGTCGTTTCGGCGGCAGAAAGTTTCTATAATGTCGGTAACCATGAGGCGTTTACCATTGTCAAGGCCGTGGAACGGTTCATCAAGGATAAGCAGCTCAGGGTCTTTAACGAAAGCTCTTGCCAGTAAAACAAGGCGCTGCTCACCGCTCGACAGCTTAAGAAGTGTTCTGTCAGCGAGGTTGCCTATGCCGAAAATATCAAGCCATTTGCGGCACGTGAGGCTCTCTTCTTCATTAGGTCTGGCGTACAGTCCTACCGTGTCTTTCAGTCCGCTGGCCACCACCATCTCGGCAGGTATGTCGCTGTGGTAGGCTCTGTGCATCTCAGGAGATACGTAACCTATGCGGTGTTTTATTTCCCAGATGCTCTCGCCTGTACCGCGTTTGCGTCCGAAAAGACTTATGTCGCAAGCGTAGGCCTGCGGATTGTCGGCGCAAATAAGGCTGAGCAGGGTGGATTTTCCTGCTCCGTTGTGGCCTGAAACGGCCCAATGCTCACCTTTCTTCACTGTCCAGCTGAAGTGGTTTATTATCGTCCGGTTACCGTAACGTATGCTTATGTCGTTCATCTCAACAACTTCTGTACTTCGACTTGCGTTGTTGCGATATGGGATATTCAGTATTTGTTCTTTCCGTTCATCACTTAACGAAAGGCAAGAGTTTTCTTCATGTATCGTTGAAAGATACTCTTTAACCGTGGTTTTGAGGCCTACAGTCATGTCTTTTACCTCGACTACATGAGTGATAAACGGCGGAATGTCCTGCTGTTTTGAGAGAATGAGTATTATTTGCAGGGCATTTTCATCAGCAATGGTAGTAAGAAGCTCTTTCAGTTGGTCACGTGTCTCAGCGTCAAGACCTATGAACGGATTGTCCATAATCAGCACTCTCGGCCGTGAAAGCAAAGTCTTTATCAGCTGGAACTTACGCAGTTCGCCGCTTGACAGAAGGATAATGTACTTGTCAAGCAGATGCTCTATATGGAAAATGGAGTAAAGATGCTGTTGCAGTTTACGGCGTTTAGGCGTATCGTTACCCGTTAATCTGAATGTATCTTCAAGCAGTTCGCCGGCGGTAGGAGTGTCTTCGCTGATGTCGTGCTGGTTCCACCGCTGTTGCAGATAGTATGTTCCGTCGCCGGCTCCATAAGAATCCTTGAAGGCGATGTACTTTATGTTGTCTGAAACAAGCGGTTTGTCGCTTGGCGAGAAATCATATTTTGGTCCGTCACCTACAATCGGATGACTGCCCGTAAGCATTTCAACGAACATCGACTTACCTGCTCCGTTAGGGCCGATTACGGCAATATGCTCACCGTCGCAAAGCTCAAAGTCAACAGGCTGTGCCATACGCCACGCCGGCATGCGCGTAGTTCCGCCTTTAATACTTATAATCCGTTGCATCTTATCCTGTCTTTGTTTCTGTTGGCAAAATCTTTCCAACTTCCGTATTTTACGTTGTTTGTCGGTGTTCCGGCCTGCATGAAATGACAATATGCCACAGCCAATGCGTCAGTGGCATCAAGATATGGTGTCATTTCCTTATCCTTTATGTTAAGAAGACGCTTCAGCATGCCTGCCACCTGCTCTTTTGAGGCCAGACCCTGACCTGTAAGCGCCAGCTTGATTTTCATCGGAGCGTACTCATGTATCGGCACATCGTGGTGTATTGCGGCAGCTATCGCCACACCCTGGGCACGTCCGAGCTTGAGCATTGACTGTATGTTCTTGCCGAAAAACGGTGCTTCGATCGCCATCTCGTCAGGAAGGAACTCGTCAATAAGACCGCTCACACGTTCAAAAATCCGTCCGAGACGGAGGTAGGGGTCGTGCATCTTGCGCATATCGATGACCCCCATAGCCATCATTGACGCTTTGTTGCCGCAGACTTTCAGCAGACCGTAGCCCATAACGTTAGTTCCGGGGTCGATGCCCATGATTATTTTCTCGGTCATCGGCCGCCTCCTGACTTCATATATGGGTTGTATGCCTGCTCGTATTTCATCGTAGTGCGTTCTCCGTGGCCGGGCAATATCGTTGTGTCGGCCGGCAGTTCTTTGGCAATATGCTGCAGACTGGCCATCAGGTCGGTGTAACTGCCGAGCTGAAGGTCGGTGCGTCCGACGCTGAGATGAAACAAAGTATCACCTGAGAACGCAAGATGTTCATCCTTGCAGTATATGAGCACCGAGCCGGGTGAATGTCCCGGTGTAGGTAATATACTGAACGAGTGGTTGCCGAAGGTTATCTTACATTCCGTTTTATAATAGCTGCCTACAGCGGGGAAGTCGTCATCGCAGTCAATGCCGGTAAAAGCCTTGGCCTGCCCTTTGAGATTATCCATAAGAGGCTCGTCGGCAACGCTGATTTCAGGACGCAGCCCGAAAGTGTCGAAAACGAATCTGTTGCCGAAGTTATGGTCGACATGTCCGTGTGTGCAAAGCAAGTGTTTTGGGGTAAGGCCATTGTCGATGATATATTGTTTAATGGTCTTCTTCTCCTCCTCAAAGAATGCTCCGCAGTCAATAATGGCACATTCCTTAGTGTCATCACTTACCACATAGCAGTTCTCCTGGAACATATTGCAGACAAATCGTTGGATATTAAGCATGGCTTTTGATTTATACTTGCAGGTTGTTTGTTATAAAGGAACGTAAATAAGGTATTTCTGCTTAAACCATTCTTCGCTGAACAATGTGCTGATGTCAGTCACGTCAGCAATATGTTTGTAAGGTTTTATCTCCTCATTGATGTTACCACCTTTCAGGCAAAGCAGTCCGTTGGGCAGTGAGTTATGCTGAGTCTTGGCAATGTTCTTCTTTACTAATCTGACAAGGTCAGGCAACGGCATGACAGCCCGGCTGACTACGAAATCATATTTGCCCGTCTCGTTCTCGCCTCTCAGCTGTTCGGCTTCACAGTTCTCAAGGCCTATCGCTTTAGCTATTTCTTTCACCACGAGGATCTTCTTGCCCGTTCCGTCAATCAGCCTGAAGCTTGCCTCAGGGAACATTATTGCCAGCGGAATACCGGGAAAACCTCCGCCTGTACCAAGGTCGAGCACTTTCGTTCCCGGCCTGAACTTTATCGCCTTTGCAATAGCGAGCGAGTGAAGCACATGATGCTCGTAAAGCGCGTCAATGTCCTTGCGTGAAATCACGTTGATTTTATTGTTCCAGTCGTGATATAAATCATACAGCGCAGCGAATCGGCTGCGCTGTATGTCAGTAAGCTTTGGAAAATATTTTAGTATAATGTCCATTGCAGATTATTTTCTAAGAATCCGTTCAAGCTCTTTATTCTTTATTTCAGCCCTTATCTCGCCTACAGCGTGGCTGGCTATCTCGTCGGGAGAATAAATGAAAGTTATGCTCTTTTCGCCTAATATGAAGTTTTCCGACGGATAAACGTCTATTCCCATGAATATGGTTTTGTCATGAAGACCATTCAGGCTGTTTACTCCATACTTCTCGCAGAGAGCCTTCACAATGATGTCGTTCAGTTCCTGCTCATATCCCGGAACGAAAATGTCTTTTAAAGATACAATCTTTCCGGTAGCGGTATCAATGTTCCTTGCTATTACTACAGAATTGCCGTGGGCGCCGCCGCCGTAATTGTAGACATTGGCGACATATGTGTAATATTTGTCGTTGTCTTGAATCACATACGTACCTACAATATATTCACAGTTATAAGAAGCTCCGTGTGACTGGTCGGCCTTGTACAATTCACCGTAAGTAGCCTTGTATTCGGCAAGATATCTTGTCACGAAAGAGTCAGCAGCCTCGGCAGGAGTCAGCTTCTGTGATGTTATCGAGAAATAGTCGGGGCTGAGTATGCCCGAGCGTATGATAGAGTCGTTGATGTAGTCAGCGTTTTTACCTTGAGCGTATGTAAGGCTCAGCTTTACATGGCAGCGCGGTCCGGCTGTATCCTCAGTAAGCCATAAGGTTGAGTCTGTCTTTATGCTGTCGAACGTAAGGCTGTCTTTACTGTTTCCACCTTTACCTGAATTTCCTCCACACGAAGTTGAAACTAACACGGCGAGGACAGGTATTAAAATAAAATATAATAATTTTTTCATGTTCCATCGCTTGGTTTTTATCTGCAAAAATACTTGAAAATGAGGAAAGTTACAAGTATTTTACGTTTTATTTTATAAAATGATTAATTTTGCAGCGCAAATCATTATCATCATGACAAATAGCTTATTACGGGCGGCGCTTTTTGATTTGGACGGCGTCGTTTTTGACACAGAGGGCCAATATACTGCTTTTTGGGGAGAACAGTGCAGGCTGTATCATCCCGACAAACCTGGGCTTGAGCATAAAATCAAGGGGCAGACATTGACTCAGATATTCGATAATTATTTTTCAGGCATGAAGGACGAGCAGTCCGAGATAGTGCGCAGACTTGACGATTTCGAGCGTAACATGAAGTTTGAGTATGTTGCCGGTTTTGTTGATTTTGTCAAAGACTTGCGCCGCAGCGGTGTTAAGACAGCCGTAGTCACAAGCTCCAACTTGGCAAAAATGTCCTCTGTATATGATGCGCGGCCTGAGTTTAAGTCGTTTTTTGACGCAATCCTGACCTCCGAAGACTTCGAACGGAGTAAGCCTGACCCTGACTGCTACCTTAAAGGAGCTGCCGTTTTCGGCACTTCGGCAGGCGAGTGCGTAGTCTTTGAGGACAGTTTTAACGGTCTGAAGGCCGGGCGCGCGGCCGGAATGGCCGTTGTCGGACTGGCAACTACCAACTCCGCTGAGGACATTAAGCCATATTCTGATTTTATAATACCTGACTTTTCAGGGCTTGACTGCGCTAAACTGAGTGCCATGTTGTCAAGTCTTGAACGATAAAAAGATTTATTTCACGTTATTTTAAAATATGTCCGGCAGTAATGCCGGACTCGTTTTTCACATTTAAATAAAGGAAAGGGATAAGAAATGTCCGGATATTTAGTTAGTGACACCCGTAAAGTAACAACTCATCGCTTTATCGAGATGAAGCAGCGCGGCGAGAAAATCTCAATGCTTACATCGTATGATTTCACAACAGCAAGTATCGTTGACGGTGCCGGAGTAGACGGCATACTCATTGGCGACTCAGCCTCTAACGTAATGGTGGGCAACGTAACTACCCTGCCTATGACCGTGGAGCAGATGATTTACCATGCAAAATCAGTAGTTAACGGAGTCAAGCGTGCGCTTGTGGTTTGCGACATGCCTTTCGGCAGCTATCAGGTTGACCGCAAGGAGGGCGTTAAGAACGCTGTCAAGATGATGAAAGAGAGCGGATGTGATGCTTTGAAATTAGAGGGCGGTGCCGAGATTATAGACACCGTAAAAGGAATTCTTGACGCCGGAATACCCGTAATGGGACACCTCGGGCTTACTCCGCAGAGCATCAACAAGTTCGGGACATACGCCGTGCGGGCCAAGGAAGAGGCTGAGGCCGAGAAGCTGATGTCCGATGCAAGGCTGCTCGACGAGGTGGGATGTTTCAGCGTTGTTCTTGAGAAAGTTCCAGCCAAGCTTGCAGCAGAGGTGTCAAAAGCGATTTCCGTGCCCACTATCGGCATAGGTGCCGGTCCCGGCACAGACGGCCAGATACTTGTAGTTGCCGATATGCTCGGCATGACCAAGGGCTTCAACCCTCGTTTTCTGCGCCGCTATGCAGATCTTAACACTGTCATGACAGACGCTATCGGCCGGTATGTCACCGACGTTAAGGCGCAGACTTTCCCGAATGAAAACGAATCTTACTGATGTACACTCAGAATACTCCTGTCCACGTGAAGTTATGGCACCGTGACTTCTGGCTCATGGCCGTGGCTGATTTACTCATAACCGCTGCCATGTATATGCAGATACCGCTGCTTTTCGGCTGGCTCATGACCTCTACCGGATGTTCGCCCATGCAGGCTGCGGCCGGCGTAGGCGTGTCGGGATTAGGCATATTCGTTCTCGGATGCTTTTGCTCATACCTTGTCCAGCGTTACCGCCGCAATATGGTGTGCATCGTGTCCGTGCTTGTCATGGCCGCGTGTCTTTACGTCTTGTCATGGCTCGACGGCAGTTCGCGGCTTGCTTCTTACGGAGCAACCGCGGTAATAGCTGTCAGGTTTGTTCAGGGAGCAGCCTTCGGGTTGGGGCAGATGGTGCTGTCGAGCACGTTGATTATAGACACCTGTGAGTCGTTTCAGCGTACCGAGGCCAATCATTCAGCAGCTTGGTTCTCACGTCTGGCATTGTCATTCGGCCCTATGCTGGCGCTTACGCTTGCGCCGCTTGCCGGCTTCGGCACGACAATGCTTGTGGCGGCTGCGCTTTGTGTGCTGTCAGTGATATTCATTTTTTCAGTGAAGTTTCCGTTTAAAGCACCCGAGGAGGTTGTCCGCCATGTGTCGGCAGACAGGTTTTTCCTGCCTCGGGGCAAGTGGCTTTTTGTCAACCTGCTGCTTGTCACGTCGGTTGTAGGGCTGATAATGTCGGCAGACCATGACGTGATGTTCTACCTGATGATGTTTGCCGGTTTCATACTTGCCTTGCTGGCGGGTATTTTCGTGTTTGTAAACGCGGATCTTAAGAGTGAGGTTACCACCGGAATTATTCTTATGCTTGCGGCTTTGCTGCTGATGCTTTACGGCGACGGCAGTGCCGCCCGGTTAGTTCCTCCGGTGCTGATAGGCTGCGGTGTGGGCATAATGGGAGCACGTTTCCTGCTGTTTTTCATAAAACTCAGTCCGCATTGCAGGCGCGGAACGTCACAAAGCACATTCTTCTTAGCCTGGGAGGCAGGCTTGTCGCTCGGGCTGTTCACGGGCTACGGTCCTCTGTACGGCAGCTATGAAGGCAAGATAGTGCTGTCTGTCATTGTCTCATGTCTCGCCTTGATAATGTATCTTACGTTCACCCATGCCTGGTATATCAGGCATAAGAACAGGTAAGGCGGCATATTGCGAAATGTAAAAGGCCACGTTTGGCATTCTGATATGGCATCTTTTAGCTTGTGAAAGGTCATGAAACGGAAGCTGAAACGTGGCCTTTTACATTTGGAACTCTAACCCGTTGCTTACGTAACGGATAACTCTTTCAGACACGTTTGCCGTTATTGTTTGTTACGAAAAGGCCTGAATATCTTACATTTTTTGCCCGTTTGTTTGCGCGGTTGTCGGTTGTAGCCTGTCCGGCAGTTGTCAATGCCGATAATAACGATTAAATAATATACAATGAAAAACACTGCGGGGATGCCCGACGGCGGGGGCGCACAGCCCCCAGGAGTG
>C._urophasianus_2_cecum__coassemble_143_pt1 | contig 18684 bp, 16 predicted proteins | sample C__urophasianus_2_cecum__metabat2_low_PE_008 | metagenome-assembled genome bin C
GAACTCATTCCCTACTCTTTTTACAACAAGTGCAGAATAGTCGAGCCCCATCATTATAAGTCCGCCGAACTGGTTCTGGTCTTTTGCCGTAAAGCGTACTTTTGCCGTTGCGGTAAACTTGTCGGCCGGCGTCTTCTGTAACAAGAGGTTAGGTACTTCCCAGAGATTTACGAAATTCTTGCTGAGCTTATGTGTGTAAATTCTGAACTTGCCGAAAGCCGTAGGCATACCGAATACTTGATTATAATTAGCATGCCACTGCCACTGCAGGCCTAACTTCGGCTCATTGAACTCATCGCTTTCGACTGGATTTTGAACCGCCCATGCGCCTGAGTTTTTTGGTTTACGGTATTTCAGGACAGGTTCGCCACAATAATCGCCGTCCTTGTCAATCCCAATTACAGGCCAGTTGTCTTTCCATGTGACGGGCTGCAGATGTACAACACGTCCGTAACAACCTTTATCCTGAAAGTGAAGGAACCAGTCTTCGCCTTGAGCCGTATGTACCCAAGCACCCTGATGAGGACCGTTAATGCTGCTCTTGCCCTGTGCGAGGACAATCTTGCTCTCATACGGACCGAACGGGCTCTTTGATCTCATGGCCACCTGAAAACCAGAAGGAACACCTCCGGCAGGAAACATTATCCAATACCAGCCGTCACGTTTGTAAAACTTAGGTCCTTCACTCGTACGGCATTCAGTGCCGTTCCCGTCGAATACAATTACGGGATTGCCTATTGCCTTGGTTCCGTCGGCAGAGAGTTCACGCACAACGATGACCGATGCGAAGCGTGAACGGCTGTTGGCATAAGCATAAGTAAGGTAACAACGGCCGTCATCGTCCCATAACGGAGTGGTATCAATCATGCCCTCGCCCGGAATTACGCACACAGGCTCTTCCCAGTCGCCTGCCGGGTCTTTGGTTTTCACCATCATTACGCCATGGTCAGGGTCACCCCAATAAATATAAAACTCACCGTTGTGATAGCGGATACTCGGTGCCCAAACACCATTACCGTGTGAGGGCTTGTCAAATTCTTCAGTTGGATACTGAGCCTTAAGCGCATGCCCGATGATTTCCCAGTTTACCAAGTCTTTGGAATGGAGTATTGGCAGACCGGGAATACAGTTGAACGAGCTTGCCGTAAGGTAATAATCATCACCGGCCACGCAGGCGTCAGGGTCGCTGTAATCAGCGTTAATAACCGGATTAGTGTAAGTCCCGTCACCGTTGTCGGGACACCATACTTCTGATTTGTACTGTGCATTGGCAAGAATAGGTAAGAAGGTCAATGATAACAAGATTTGTTTTTTCATAAATAAATATTTTAGTGGTCTGTATGTCAAGTGTTTGATGCAGGCATAAAACTATGCTTGCATACCGGGATATTATGGTTAATGTTTAATAGACCTTCACAAAGTTGTTTTCAAAAGAGTCAAACCTTAGCTTATAGTTAACATCGTGCACAATGTGCATCAGCTGACTTGGAGACGTAACATCTGGCTTGAAAGAATTTGCGACGTGCCCCATTGTACGCCTGAGATTAATCTCTACACACGGATTAAGCAAGTATCCACGGCCACCCTCGCCTGCAACTATCATCATGTCGATGCCTAACGGACCTCTATAATGCTTGAAACCGCCAGATGAAAGGTATTCTTTAATCCGTTCAATAATCTGCTCAATAAAAGACAACGGCAGATAATTGCTTAATATGTGCATCTTCTCTAACTCTGAAGCGACAATATTGCCTGTGTATTTGCTGCGGATTGTCTCAAACAAAGATAATCCCAGATATTCAACGCTGCCGTCTCCATGAGAATAAAACTCAAGGGCTAAGTCTCTTACCTTCTTATAATAAGGCTCGACAGAGATGCCTCCCAGCTGCCTGATAACCTTATTCATCCAGCCGTCTAACGGTTTGTCAAATTCTCTGTCAGCGTAACGTACTCCACGTCCGCTACTGCTCCACGGAGCCTTTACAACTATTTTCCCGTATTTATTAAGTAATTCATAAACTTCGCCGGATGTCTTGCAAAAGAAACTTTCACCACATGTAGCATGTTCTACGCCTGCACGAAGATGTTGAAGCATGCCACAAGAACTTTGCCTTGACGACAACCTGCGGATATATGATAACGTATCATCAGAAGGGAGAATGTCCACACTGACACCGGCATCGGTCAATGTCCGCCGGATACACTTATCCCATCCCCAAGGCTCTATGTCGGTAAATACAAGGTGTCGCAGGTCTTCAACAGTTATAAAAAGTACATCGGCATGTGGTTTATGGATCTGCGACAAGGCTTTAGTTGAATAAAGAGCATCGTCAACAAGCACAAAATCACCGTCTTCAGCCCATAATGCAGGTAAAAAACCAAGGTTTACCTTAAATTCCTGGATAGCGTGCGGCAGTGTGATACGGGCTTTATCGGCTGCCAAAGCCATGTCGTGTTCGGGGTTAAAGATATGTAGTTTCACTCCAAAAGCAATTTTTAATCGGTGCAAAGATAATGTAAACCGCGATAAATGCAAAATAAAAGACTGATGAAGTGTGCTTTTTATACGGGCATTGGACGATAAATCAAAGTGTTAGTGCAGACGTGGTTATGTGTCAAATAAAGCTAATGCAAAAATAATAAAATTTTTATGAGTTTTTGTAATGCTCGGTTTGCAAATAAAGAATAAAATGCTATCTTTGCAGATGAAAAACAAATTAAAAAGAATGGAAGCCTTTTTTCGCACCCATACTTATTTAGTGGAACACACAAATGCCCCTGTTCGACGCCAGTTAATGGATGAGATTAACTGGTCAGACAGGCTTATTGGCATTAAAGGGACTCGCGGTGTGGGAAAGACAACCTTTCTTCTTCAATACGCAAAAGAACATTTTTCACCGACAGACCGCCGTTGTTTATATGTAAATATGAACAATTTTTATTTTCAAGGACGCGGAATAGCAGATTTTGCCGATGAATTCTGTAGAAATGGCGGTAAGGTGTTGCTGATTGACCAGGTGTTCAAGGAGCCGAACTGGAGTCATGAACTTAGGGTATGCCATGACAATAACCCGGAACTTAAAATCGTATTTACGGGTAGTAGTGTGATGAGGCTTAAAGAGGAAAATCCGGAACTGAGCGGCATTGTTAAAAGTTATAACCTCAGGGGATTCTCGTTCCGTGAATTTCTAAACCTTACTGCCGGTACGGACTTTCCTTCTTATTCTCTCGATGAAATTCTGCACGAGCATGAACATATCATAAGGCAGATTTTACCTGAAGTCTCGCCAAATAAATATTTCCCGCAATATCTGCACCACGGCTTCTATCCGTTCTTTCTTGAACACAGGAATTTCTCGGAAAATCTGCTCAAGACAATGAACATGATGACCGAGGTTGACATACTGTTAATCAAGCAAATCGAACTTAAATATCTTACTAAGATTAAGAAACTGTTTTACCTGCTGGCTCTCGACGGGCCTAAAGCTCCTAACATAAGCCAGCTTGCAAACGATATAGAGACAAGCCGCGCCACGGTGATGAATTACATTAAATATCTTGCAGAGGCAAGACTTATCAATGTAATTTACCCAGTCGGGCAGAGGTTCCCTAAAAAGCCAAGTAAGGTTATGATGCACAATCCGAACCTTATGTATGCAATTTATCCAATAAGCGTTGAGCAGCAGAATGTTATGGAGACATCCTTCGTTAACTCAATGTGGAAAGACCATATAGTAAACCAAAGCAATAAAGATAATTATTATATAATCGACGGGAAAATAAAATTCAGAGTCTGCGATGCTACCAAAAGTACAAAGATGAGAATTAACCCTGACACTATATATGCAAGATACAACACTGAAATAGGCAAAGACAACCAAATTCCGTTATGGTTATTCGGATTCTTATATTAAAATCGGATTCTTATATTAAAAATTCAACTGATACACTAACATTAATGTTTTATTAAAATGGCTAAAGAAAAAAAGTTTATCACATGTGATGGTAATGAAGCTGCCGCACACATAAGCTATATGTTTAGCGAGGTTGCTGCCATTTACCCTATCACACCGTCTTCTCCGATGGCGGAACATGTTGACGAATGGGCCGCTAAAGGTCGAAAAAACCTTTTCGGACAGACTGTTTTCGTTCAAGAAATGCAATCTGAGGCCGGTGCCGCAGGCGCAGTCCACGGTTCTCTTCAGGCCGGTGCACTCACAACGACGTTCACCGCATCACAGGGATTGCTTCTCATGATACCTAACATGTACAAGATTGCCGGCGAACTTCTGCCTTGCGTGTTCGATGTGTCGGCACGTACGCTGGCTTCACACTCTCTTTGTATCTTCGGCGACCACCAAGACGTTATGGCTTGCCGTCAGACAGGCTTCGCTCTCTTCTGTGAAGGTTCTGTTCAGGAGGTTATGGACTTGACTGCCGTAGCTCACCTTGCATCTCTCAAGACCTGCGTTCCTTTCCTCAACTTCTTTGACGGTTTCCGTACATCACACGAATACCACAAGATAGAACTGCTTGAGCAGGAAGACATCGCTCCGCTGGTTGACATGGATGATATCAAGCGTTTCCGTGACCGCGCACTTACTCCGGAGCGTCCTGTAACACGTGGTACGGCAGAAAATCCTGAGACATTCTTCACTCATCGCGAGGCAAGCAACGAGTATTATGACAAAGTACCTGAAGTAGTTGAGCACTATCTCGGCGAAATAAGCAAGATTACTGGCCGTGAATATCACTTGTTCTCATACTACGGAGCTGAGGATGCAGAAAGAATAATTATTCTTATGGGCTCGGCAACTGAGGCTGCACGTGAGGCAATAGACTATCTTAACAAGAACGGTGAGAAGGTAGGTATGATTTCAGTTCACCTTTATCGCCCGTTCTCTGTTAAACATCTGCTTGCTTCTGTTCCTGCAACAGTTAAGCGTATTGCCGTTCTCGACCGTACAAAAGAACCCGGAGCAGAAGGCGAGCCTCTGTATCTCGATGTTAAGAGCGCTTACTATGATGTTGAGAACAAGCCTCTTATCGTCGGTGGGCGCTATGGCCTCGGCTCAAACGACACAACTCCAGCACAGATTATCTCTGTATTCAATAACCTTAAGCTCAACGAGCCTAAGAACCACTTCACTGTCGGCATTGTTGATGATGTTACTTTCACATCTCTTCCTCAGGTTGAAGAAATGGCTCTCGGAGGTGAAGGTATGTTCGAGGCTAAGTTCTACGGCCTTGGTGCAGATGGTACTGTAGGTGCTAACAAGAACTCTGTAAAAATCATCGGTGACAACACAGACAAGCACTGCCAGGCTTACTTCTCTTATGACTCAAAGAAGTCAGGCGGTTTCACTTGCTCACACCTCCGCTTCGGAGATACTCCTATCCGCAGCACATACCTGGTAAATACGCCTAACTTTGTGGCTTGCCACGTTCAGGCTTATCTGCACATGTATGACGTTACCCGTGGATTGCAGAAGAACGGAACATTCCTGCTCAATACAATCTTCGACGGTGAGGAACTGGTTAACTTCATTCCGAACAAGGTTAAGCGTTACTTCGCTCAGAACAACATCACCGTTTATTACATCAACGCTACCAAGATAGCTCAGGAAATAGGACTCGGTAACCGTACAAACACTATTCTCCAGAGTGCGTTCTTCCGTATTACAGGCGTTATTCCAATTGACCTTGCCGTTGAACAGATGAAGAAATTCATCGTTAAGTCATACGGGAAGAAGGGGCAGGACGTTGTTGACAAGAACTATGCAGCAGTTGACCGCGGTGGTGAGTACAAGCAGTTGACTGTTGACCCGTCATGGGCTAATCTGCCTGACGACGCTGCTGTAGAAGCCGATGCTCCTGCATTCGTTAAGGAGCTTGTACGTCCCATCAACGCACAGGCCGGCGACCTGCTGAAGGTTTCTGACTTCATAAACCATGACACAGTCGACGGAACATGGCAGAATGGAACTGCTGCTTATGAGAAGCGTGGCGTAGAAGCATTTGTTCCGAAGTGGAATTCAGAGAACTGCATACAATGTAACAAGTGTGCATATGTTTGTCCTCATGCTGCAATACGTCCGTTCGTTCTTACAGACGAAGAACTGAAGGGCTTTGGTGGCACTACTATCGAGATGAAAGCTCCTGCAGCAATGAAGGGTATGCACTTTGTCATCGAACCGAGTGTCATGGACTGCCTTGGCTGCGGTAACTGCGCAGACGTATGCCCCGGTAACCCGAAGAAGGGTAAGGCTCTTACAATGATCCCGTTTGCAGGTGATGATGAAGAGGCTGCACGTTGGGACTACCTCGTTAAGAACGTTAAGAGTAAGCAGGATTTGGTTGACATCAAGTCAAATGTTAAGAATTCTCAGTTCGCCCAGCCTCTGTTCGAGTTCTCAGGTGCATGCTCTGGCTGCGGTGAGACACCTTATGTCAAGCTGATTTCACAGTTGTTCGGTGACCGTGAGATGATTGCAAACGCTACAGGATGTTCTTCTATTTATTCTGCTTCAATTCCGTCAACACCATATTGTACCAATGCTGACGGTCACGGACCTGCTTTCGACAACTCTCTGTTCGAAGATTTCTGTGAGTTTGGTATGGGTATGGTACTCGGAAACAAGAAGATGAAAGAGCGTGTAACCATGCTGCTCAACGAGGCTATTGCAAAGGATGGCACTCCCGCAGAGTTCAAAGAGGCTGCTCAGCAGTGGATTGAAGGCAAGGAAGACGCTGACGCATCTAAGGCTGCAGCAGCCAAACTGAAGCCGCTTATCGCTGCTGGTGCTGAGGCAGGTTGCGCTATTTGCAAGGAGCTGAAGACTCTTGACCATTATCTTGTTAAGCGCAGCCAGTGGATTATCGGAGGTGACGGAGCTTCATACGACATCGGTTACGGTGGTCTTGACCACGTTATCGCCAGCGGTGAGGATGTAAATATCCTTGTTCTCGATACTGAGGTTTACTCTAACACCGGCGGTCAGTCATCTAAGGCTACACCTCTGGGTGCTATCGCACAGTTCGCAGCTCGTGGCAAGCGTGTCCGTAAGAAGGATCTCGGTCTCATGGCAACAACTTACGGCTACGTATATGTAGCACAGATTGCTATGGGTGCAGACAACGCACAATGCCTGAAAGCTATCCGCGAAGCAGAGGCTTACCACGGCCCGTCGGTAATAATCGCTTACGCTCCTTGTATCAACCACGGCCTTAAGGCTAAGGGCGGCATGGGCAAGAGCCAGGCAGAGGAGGCCAAGGCTGTTGAATGCGGTTACTGGCACCTGTGGAGATACAACCCCGAACTGGCTGATCAGGGTAAAAACCCGTTCTCACTTGACTCTAAAGAGCCTGACTGGAGCAAGTTCCATGACTTCCTGATGGGTGAGGTTCGTTATCTCTCAGTAAAGAAGGCTTATCCTGATGAGGCTGAGGAACTGTTTGCCGAGGCAGAGCGTATGGCTAAGCTGCGTTATAAGAGCTACATCCGCAAGTCTAAGGAAGACTGGAGTGAGGAGGCTTAATGACAAAAACAGTCGCGTCATAACGGACTTCCGCTGACGCAACGGCTGATATGCTTTAAAGAGATTGCACACAACGACAAATGTCTTAAGCGTGCAATCCCTTTTTTATTATAGATTTCCAGTCGGTAAAATCTATCCTTTCCAAACCATTCGATGGATATATTTGATGATGAAATACATGGAGAAAATGAAGATGTAAATAAGCAAGGTCTGCAAAGCATTGATTTTAATGCCGTCGATACTTGCACCCGGGAGAGAGGCTACAAACGATATTCCGGCATTCATGAACACGACAATCTTTGCAAGAACAAGCACTAATACAGACTGCAATACGGGCAACCAACCAGACAGGAACATGGCTGCCGTACCATAAAGGATTAGTGTAGAGGCCGGAATGACAATGAAATTGGATAGCAGGAAATAGCAGGAGAAGCGGCCGAAATACAATGCTACCAACGGTGCCACACCCAGTTGAGCCACCATTGAGATAACGCACATCTGCCATATCATTCTCACTGTAGTAATATCTCTAACCTTCTCTGGCATAACGTTATACGCCTTTTGGTAAAATATTAAGATGAATGCTACTGAGATGAAAGACATCTGACAGCCCACATCATATAAATACAAAGGATTACTGACGAGCACTACAGTAGCGGCAAGTGACAAAACGTTGAGAGACATACGGTCTCGGTTGAGCAATGTGACAACTGAATAGACGGAGAGCATCACGGCTGACCTAACTGCCGATACCGGCATACCGACAATAAAAATATAAATCCACACCGAGCAGACGACCAAAACCTGAGCGAGAACAGACCTTCGCCACCGCATGAAAAGCACAGTTAGCATCGCATAGATTATACCCAAGTGCAAGCCTGACAGCGACAATACGTGCATTGCGCCTGAAATAGAATATTCGTCAGTAGTCTCATCAGACATTGACACACGCTCACCAAGCGTCATTGCAGCCAAAACAGCGTATGTCTCGCCGTCAATACCGAGCTGTCTCAACCGTTCAAGCAACACGGAACGCACTCTTAGTGCGGCTATCTTGGTACGTTGGGCGTATGACAGACTGCTGATGTCAACCGCTGCACCATCCCATTCATAATCATTAATGAACGCTGTTGCTACATAGCCGTGATATAAAAGGTAACGGCGGTAATCAAAATCAGCAGCGCCATAATTACGCGGTTCATTTAGTTTAGCCAGTGCAACGATACCGTTACCCGGCTCAAGGCTCTCTGAACGTGCTGTCCGGTAAAACGAGGCTTTAATCTTAACTGGCCGGCCGGAACTGCAAATGAGCATGTCGCATCTCACGGTTTTGCCCCTCACCTCAGGCTGAGAGACTATCACGCCGCTAAACTCCGTCTTGCTGTCAGGCAGATTTATGTAAACCTTGTCAAGCTCATTAACAACCAAACAACCACCCAAGAACATAACGGCAGATAAAAGCGCAATGCTCTGTGCAAGCGGATTTTTCTTTACAACGAACGTAACGGCAAGCAACACAGCAGTCACAGCATACCATATCCCGGCGGGAATATGGCCGTAAAACGCCTCGCCGAGAAGTATCCCGATAACTAATGACACGGCGACGCGCAACACAGGATACAGTTGAATACGTCCGTTAACTTTTATCACAACACAATAACAAGCGGCTGAAATCAGCAAACAAATGCCGTAACTTAAAACATTAATGAATACACTGCTGCCGAAAATCGGTCATGCAAATATAATGAAAAATCCGGTTAACTGAAATCCGTGAGCTATAAAAATGCAACTCAGCAATCTATATCCAGCAATTTGAAATAGCTTATATGTAATGAGCACAAATGTTCGCGACTGACTGAATTATGGGATATAACCTTTGAGAAAGCAAAAAATGACCTTTTGAGCTGTAAAATGAGGCTTATTGCATCGCGAAAGGTAGCCTTTCAGAGTGCAACAAAACACCCGTATGTCTTTTCCTAAAATCTGTCAACCTATTTTAGGAAAAGACATACGGTTAATTGTCTGACTGTAAGTGATTTGTCAGGCTGCTGCCGGCTATGACTTTTTCTATGACTTCCGGATAGTGCTGCTGTTCCAAAACGTGGATTTTACGTTCAATGTCCTCAACTGTGTCTTCATGGGTAAGTTCAGTTTTGAACTGCGCTATGATTTTTCCTCCGTCACAAACATTGCTGACATAATGTATGGTTATTCCCGTTTCGGTTTCTCCTGCGGCTTTTACTGCTTCATGAACATGGTGGCCGTACATGCCCTTACCGCCGAACTTTGGCAATAATGCGGGATGAATGTTTACGATTTTATTGTTGTATCTCTCCGTGAGAAAATCCGGTACCATGAGCAGAAAGCCGGCAAGGACGATAAAACCTATATTGAACTGCTCAAGCAACGGGAGAATGACAGCCGGATTACTGAAGTCTGACTTCGGTAAAACTCTGCACTCAACACCATATTTCCCGGCACGTACTAATGCGTAAGCATCAGCCTTGTTGCTGACTACTAATTTTACGTTTATGTCTGCGTTATCGCTAAAATACTTGATTATGTTTTCACAGTTAGTGCCGTTGCCGGAAACAAGAATAGCAATGTTTGTCATGATCATCGGTTTTAAATTAATATTATGTGCTTAAGTCTGGCAGGATGTTTCAATACTCGTCATCGTCCTGTGAAATGGAGTCATCGAACAAGTCATCATCGTCAAAACCGAACATTGCAGGCTCAATAAACGCGTCAAGGCTGCGGCGTTCTTTCTTTGTAGGGCGGCCGGTGCCTCTGGCGCGGTTAACGAAGCCGCTGATGCGGCTCATCTCTAACAGTTCGTATTGCTTCGCATCGGTTACGTTCTCGTAAATTTCGGGTATCAGTTTGGCTCCGACACGCTGCTCAATGCACTTCAATACTTTAAACGAATATGTTACCGGCGGTTTCTTTACGTTTAATACATCGCCGGCCTTAATCAGGTGTGACGGCTTGATGTTTGTGCCGTTAATAGTCACACGACCGTTCTTGCATGCCGTGGCGGCGATTGAACGTGTCTTGAAGATACGTGCGGCCCACAGCCATTTGTCAGCTCTCGCAGTCTCACTTGCCATTGGCTTGTTTGTTGTTAAATTGATTCATTGTCATTTCAAGGCCGGTCAGGACGAAGCTTTTAATTATCTCAACAGCTTTATCTATGCTTGTAGAAAGCTCTTTCATCTCTTCTTCGTCATACTTGCCTAACACCCAGTCAACCTGCATGCCTTTAGGGAAATTGTTACCGATGCCTACACGCAGGCGCGGATATTGCTGTGTACCGATAACGCTCTGTATGTTCCCGAGTCCGTTGTGTCCTCCGTTGCTGCCTTTGCCTTTAAGACGTAACGAACCGAGTGGCAGAGACAGGTCGTCAACGATGACGAGCAGATGTTCAATAGCAATATTCTCCTTGTTCATCCAGTATCTGACGGCGTTGCCGCTGAGGTTCATGTATGTGGTGGGTTTTAGCAGGATAATCTTGCGCCCCTTGAGACTTGTCCCGGCTACAAAACCGTATCGCTTATCCTCAAAAACAATATTGGACGCCTTCGCGAAAGCGTCCAATACCATAAATCCTGTATTGTGGCGGGTTCCGGCATATTCATCACCGGGATTGCCCAGACCGACAACCAAATATTTGTCCATTTATCGCCCGAATTACTGTGCTGCGCTGTCATTTGCTGAAGCTATTGACTTACGTGTCGCCTTGATTGAGCAAACAACGACGTCCTTGCTTGTGGCGAGCTCGAGGCCTTCGTAGTGAAGATCTCCAACCTTGATGCTCTTACCGATCTGCAGGCTTGTAACGTCTACATCCAGATGCTCGGGGATGTCTTGATACTTTGCTGTAACGTTAATCTTGCGGATTGAGAGGTTCATACGTCCACCGTCACGTACACCCTGAGCAAGACCTGTCAGTTTAACAGGTATACCAATGGTGATAGGCTTCTGGTCGTTTATCTCATAGAAGTCAACGTGCAGCAAGGCGTCTGTTACGGGGTGAAACTGCAGCTCCTTCAGCACTGCGGTGTGACTTTCGCCGTCAATGGTTAAGTTGATTACATAGATGTGTGGTGTGTAGACAATCTTGCGCAGCTCTTTTGTCGAAGCAGCAAAAGATATTGCTTTCGGATTACCGCTCTCGTCCTTAGCCTCGCCATAAAGGTTACAGGGCACAAGACCTTCTTTTCTCAACAGTTTAGAAGCTTTCTTCCCGGTTTCGCTTCTTTTTTGGCCTTTTACATCAATCTCTTTCATAATTGTGTTACTCTAAATTAAGTTGTTAGCATTTGCTTAATTCGCCATCACACGGAATGTAAACATCACGTAGTGCTTTTGAAAAAGCTGTGCAAAATTATTACTTTTTATTTTAACTCACAAATTATTACAAAAAAAAAAACGGATAAAAACATGCAGTTTTCTTGCAAATAAATTAATTTTTGCATACTTTTGCAACGTAAAAAGTTGAAATTGTCCATTATAAAGAATGATTAACAGGGAATTAATTAGGCTCAAGATAGTCCAGTTAACCTACGCATACTATCAAAACGGGAACCGTAATTTAGATGTAGCAGAAAAAGAGTTGTTTTTCAGCCTTTCTAAGGCCTATCATCTTTATCATTATTTATTGGCTTTGATAGTAGCAGTGTCTAAAGAAGCACATAGACGCTATGAAATAGAGCTGGCTAAGGCTAAACGTGAAGGCCGGCCTCTTCCCGATAGCAAGTTTGTTGAGAACAAGTTTGCCGCACAACTTGAAGGGAACAAGCAGTTATGCGACTTTATTGCTTCTCAGAAACAGACGTGGGACGATGACATCGAATTTGTAAGAAAATTATATTCACAGATAACGCAAAGCAATATCTATACTGAATATATTGAAAGCGGAGAGTCTTCTTATGAGGAAGACCGCGAAGTTTGGCGCAAGTTGTATAAAGGTCTCATAATGGAAAATGAGGAACTTGACGCTGTCTTGGAGGAAAAAAGTCTGTATTGGAACGACGATAAGGAAATTGTAGACACATTCGTTCTTAAGACAATAAAGCGTTTTGAGCCCGGCAATAACGTTAATCAGGAACTGTTGCCTGAGTACAAGGACAACGAGGATAAGGACTTTGCCCGTAAACTGTTCAGGGCAACTATACTCAACGCCGATCAGTATCAGCGCTACATGAGCGACACTTCACGTAATTGGGACTTCTCACGTTTAGCGTACATGGATGTTGTAATTATGCAGATAGCCATTGCCGAGATGCTTACTTTCCCGAATATTCCGATAAATGTTACGATTAACGAGTATGTTGAGCTGGCAAAGATTTACAGTACTCCGAAGAGTTCGGGCTACATTAACGGTATGCTTGATTCAATTGCGCGTTATCTTATTTCTGAAGGCATCCTTCTGAAGCCGATTGGGGATAGACAAAAAAAGAAATAATCAGTAATTTATATTTAAAAAGAAATGAACACATTTATTTTATTGGCATCACAGCCGGCTTCACAAGGAGGCGGTGGTATGTTTCTTATCATGATGGTGGCGATATTTGTCATCATGTGGTTCTTTATGATACGTCCTCAGCAAAAACGGCAGAAGGAAATACGCAAGTTCCAGAATAGTCTTCAGGAAGGCACGAATGTTGTTACCGGCGGTGGTATTTACGGCGTTGTCAAGCGGATAGATCTTACAACAAATATCGTAGAAATTGAGATTTCGAAAGGCGTTGTGATACGTGTAGACAAAAATTACGTTTTCGCAGACGTTGCTTCTAATATGGGGGCGGCTAATGTACAAAACAAATAATGGCCGATTTAAAATTGTTCCGCATATTGAGACTTATCAGAAACTTCTTGTTCAGTTGGATAAACAGGGAGTTTCTGATATTCTTGTTTTTTTTAGTTTTAAGCGGAACATTTTGGCTTTTAATGGTCTTGAATGAAACGTATGACCGCGAGATAAACATTCCCGTTCAAATTGTTGATATTCCGGATAATGTCGTGCTTACGAGCGACACAACGACAAATGTACGTATTATTGTACGTGACAAGGGCTTTTCTTTACTTGCTTATATTTACGGAAATAAAATAAATCCGGTAAGGGTCCGCTTTCAGAGCTATGCAAGGAAAAACGGAACCGGTGTGATTCCAACGGCAGAATTGCAGAAAATATTGATGCGCCGGCTTTATAGTTCTTCACAGATAATGGGAATGTCACCTGACAGGTTTGAATATTTCTTTAATTACGGACTAAAAAAACGTGTCCCTGTGAAATTGTTGGGGCGCGTTGTTCCAAGTCCGAGTTATTATTTGTCAAAGATATTTATTAATCCGGATTCAGTTGACATTTATGCCAGCAGTGAAATTCTTGACAGCATAAAGCATGTAAACACTCAGACTGTAAACGTGACCAACCTTGCAGATACATTGGTGAAAACCGTAGGATTACGCAAGGTAAAGGGTGTAAAATATGTTCCTGAGACAGTTGAAATTTCAATTTGCCCGGATATTCTGACAGAAGAGAAGTGCGAAGTCCCGATTATTGCAGTAAATATGCCTGAGGGGAAAGTCCTGCGCACATTCCCTTCAAGGGTGACAGTTACATTTACCGTGGGTGCCGGAATGTTCCGATCAATTCGTCCGGAACTGTTCAAGGTCGTGGCGGACTATAATGAAGTTAAGGCCAGACCTTCTGACAAGTGTAGCATTTATTTGCGTTCCGTTCCACATGGAGTGCGCGATGCGCGTATAAGCGTTGATCAAGTTGATTATTTGATAGAGGAACAATAATGGATGTGTTGAAGGTGGCTGTGACCGGTGGAATTGGGAGCGGCAAGAGTTTTGTATGCCGTCTTTTAGAGCAGCGTGGTCTTGCGATTTACGATTGCGATAAGGCTGCGAAACGTTTAATGGCTTCATCTTCAAAAATAAAGTTAGCTTTAAAGAATTTAATAGGTGAAAATATCTATGAGGGTGACACGTTGCGGAAATCAGTAATAGCTGAATATCTGCTTAAAAGCGATGATAACGCCAAACGTCTTAACCGCATTATTCATCCGGCAGTTGCCGAAGATTTTAAACAGTCTGGTTATACCTGGATGGAATGTGCCATATTGTTCTCAAGCGGTTTTGACAAATTAGTGGATAAAGTGGTGGGCGTGACAGCACCGTTGGATGTCCGTGTCAGCCGGATTATGAGGCGTGACAATATTTCACGTGATAAAGCTCTTGAATGGATAAGCCGGCAGATGCCGCAAGATGAGGTAGTGCGTCTCTGCGATTACGTGATAGCTAATGACGGAACGCATGATTTAGCCGGGCAGATAGAGCCGATTTTAACGTCATTGAATTACAGATAATATATTTATAAAACCATTTAAAATCATTATTAAAATAAAAATGGAACAGACAATTCTTTCTATTTCAGGTAAGCCAGGACTTTATAAGTTGGTGTCAAGAGGCAAGGCGAACTTGATTGTCGAGCTGATTGACGAGACACATAAGCGTCTCCCCATATTTGCGAGCGACAGTGTTACGAGTCTGAATGACATTGCCATTTATACAGAAGCTGACGACATCCCTCTGACAAAGGTTTTGGCTAATGTCTATAAGGAAGAGAACGGAGGCGCGGTACCATTTAATTACAGGAAGTGCAGCTCAAAAGAGTTGCGTGATTATTTTGCAAAAATTCTTCCTGAATATGACCGAGACCGTGTGCATGACAGTGACATTAAGAAACTGCTGCAGTGGTACGACATATTGGTAAAGAACGGAATAACAGATTTTGATACTCCCGCGGAGGCAGGCGACGGGGAAAATGAGAAAGAAGGATAGATATACCTACGTTCTTGAGTATTTCAAAAAGAAGATGCCAAGAGTGACAACTGAGCTTGAGTTTGGCAGCGTTTACCAGCTTCTGGTAGCTGTCATACTCAGTGCCCAGTGTACAGACAAGCGCGTAAACATGATTACCCCGTCACTGTTTGAGCACTTTCCTGACGCCAAGTCAATGGCCGGTGCTGATGCAGATGAGGTTTATGAGTATGTGAAAAGCGTATCATATCCTAATTCCAAGGCGCATCATCTGGTTGAGATGTCACGTATGTTGATGTCAGATTATGGCGGTGAAGTGCCGGGTAACTTCAGCGATTTGCTGCGTTTGCCTGGAGTAGGGCGCAAGACGGCAAATGTTATTCAGGCCATAGCCTTCGGACGTTCCGCGATAGCGGTAGACACTCATGTGTTCAGGGTAAGTCATCGTCTCGGACTTGTGCCAAAGAGTTGTGACACTCCATTGAAGGTTGAGAAAGAACTGATGAAAAACATACCCTCAGACATGGCGGCTGACGCTCATCACTGGCTGTTGCTGCACGGCAGATACGTTTGTACAAGCCGTGCGCCGCATTGCGACAAATGCCAGTTCTCTTTTTTCTGCCCGAAACAGATGGACGGCTCAAAGTTGAAATAATCAGATATTTGATATTTTGGAAATCACATAAATGTTAATCGTATGCAGGCTAAAAGGATATTGAAGTTTCTTAGTGACATAAGGAAAAATAACAATAGAGAATGGTTTAATGCACATAAGGGCGAGTACCAGGCCGTGAGAGCTGATTTTGAGGCCGGCATAAACAAGGCTATTGCGCGTATAGCCGAATTTGACCCTACAATCAAACACCTGACCGCGAAAGACGCTACATACAGATTTTACCGCGATACCCGCTTCTCATTAGATAAATCACCCTACAAGACTTTTCTCGGGGCATATATCGCCGCGCATGGTAAGAAGGCTCTTCATGGCGGATATTACATTCATATTGAGCCGGGGCACTGTCTTGTCTCATGCGGGAATTATTGGTTACCTACCAATATTCTTACTTCATGCCGTAATGAAATAATGGCCAATATAGACCACTGGCGCGAGATTGTTGAGGCTGATCGTTTTGTCTGTCTGTTCGGCCGGCCTGGCGAATCGGTATGGAATGATGAAAAGGGTTTTGGTATAGAGAGACTTAAAACTGCGCCATCTGGTTTTCCACGGGATTATGAGTATATTCAGTATATCAGGATGAAAGATTATTGCTGCTGGCATGGAGTGCCCGATACATTCTATGAAGGCGACGGCTGGCTTGACGATATTGTTGACATTCTGAAAGTAGGAAAACCCATGATGGACTTTATTAACTCGGTAATTGACGATTACGAATAAGATAAATCCGGTCATCTGTAACAATATGACAGGATTTATTGTTTTTTATATTCATAATAAGCTAAAAATCGGCACACTTTTATTGCGTGCCGATTTTTTTCGTATATTTGTATCCGGGAATATTGATTGAGGCGTGACAAACCGTGACAACGGGTCTTATCTTTCGTCTTATTGTGTGTGTTTGTTTTGCAATATATTTTCAAAACATATTATTAACTAAAAACCTTCAGGCTATGAAAATCGGAATTCCCAAAGAGATTAAGAACAACGAGAACCGTGTCGGCATGACACCGGCCGGAGTGGCAGAACTTGTTAAACACGGACATGATGTGTATGTGCAGGCTACGGCCGGCATTGGCAGCGGTTTTGCTGACGGCATGTACACTGCTGTAGGCGCTAAAATCCTACCGTCTATTGAGGATGTGTATGGCGTTGCGGACATGATTGTGAAAGTAAAAGAACCTGTCGGACCGGAGTATGCCCTTGTGCGTAAAGGTCAGCTTGTGTTCACGTATTTCCATTTTGCGTGCAACCGAGAGTTGACTGATGCAATGGTTAAGAGCGGAGGCGTATGCTTGGCGTATGAGACGGTGCAGTTGCCTGACGGCTCTTTGCCGCTGTTAACGCCTATGAGCGAGATTGCCGGACGCATGGCGACAATCAACGGAGCGTATTATCTGCAGAAGACTAAGGGCGGAAAAGGCAAGCTGATATGCGGAGTGCCGGGTGTCAGACCGGCCAAAGTTGTTGTGATTGGCAGTGGAGTAGTGGGGCAGGCATCAGCCCGTGTGGCTGCAGGAATGGGTGCCGATGTTGTTATAGCAGACATCTCGTTGCCCCTTCTGCGGAAATTGTCAGCGTCAATGCCGGCAAACGTTAACACAGTTTACTCGTCTCACGACAACATATCGTGTGAAATAGCCGGAGCCGACATCGTTGTTGGTGCAGTGCTCGTGCCTGGTGATAAGGCTCCTAAGCTGATAACGCGTGACATGCTTAGGCTTATGGAGCCTGGAACGGTGCTTGTTGACGTAGCCATTGACCAGGGAGGATGTTTTGAGACGTCACATACTACAACTCATAGTGAGCCGGTTTACGAGATTGACGGCATCGTGCATTATGCCGTTGCAAATATTCCCGGAGCTGTTCCAAATACTTCGACAACAGCATTGACTAATGCCACTCTCAAATATGCCGTGGCTTTAGCCGATAAGGGCTGGCAGAAGGCATGCCGGGACGACGCAGCATTATATGAAGGTCTTAATGTGGTAGAAGGTAGAATCGTGTATAAGGCTGTTGCGGATGTGTTCGACATGCCTTACGAACCTGTTCAGTTGTAACCAGTATCAGGTAAAGGCATAAATTTGTTCTGCTTTAAATCACCCGCCGGCGGCATATGATGTTGCCGGCGTTTTTTTACGTTTGTTATGCAGGTTATATGGTGCCGTTAAATGCTGTTCGAAGAGTTGTTTCCCGTGAGGTGACCTTTTGACGTGCAAAAGGTTACCTTTTATTTTGTAAAAAGCCACCTTTTGCGGCGTAAGACGTGGCCTTTTACATCAAGGGGGGAAACGTGCTTATGTTTCAAATGATTTGTATCGGCAGAATGCCGTTATTCTTTGATATGAAACTTCATGTCTTTGAAAGTGAAATTAGTCGTGACTTGATATAAAAATAAAGCGATGGCCTTCACAGGCAATCGCTCTATATCTTCAATAGGTATTAGTTTTTTAAGGTAAAAAGATTGTTTTCAGGATAACAGTTGCAAATATAACCACTTTTTTTATATTAACCAAATAATATAAAAGATTTATTTTTAATAAAACACGTGTGTGCCCGCACAAATTGTTTATTTAACATTGCTTAGCAGTTTAAGATTGTGATAAATCTTTCTTTAATGTTAATTTGAAG
>C._urophasianus_2_cecum__coassemble_145_pt1 | contig 18578 bp, 8 predicted proteins | sample C__urophasianus_2_cecum__metabat2_low_PE_008 | metagenome-assembled genome bin C
AATCTGTAATGGCTTCAAAAATTGTTGATAACAGAGTAAACTTTGCCAGCGTGAAAAATCCGATGCCGTATCCGGATTTTCTCGATGTGCAATTAAAGTCTTTCAGAGACTTCCTACAGTTGGATACTCCGCCTGAGGAACGCAAGAATGACGGTTTGTATAAGGTTTTCGCTGAGAATTTCCCTATCACCGACACGAGAAATAATTTCGTTCTTGAGTTCCTGGATTACTATATTGACCCGCCGCGTTACACCATTGACGAATGTCTTGAGCGCGGTCTGACATATAGTGTGCCCCTGAAGGCTAAGATGAAACTGTACTGCACCGACCCTGACCATGAGGACTTCGGAACGTTTATTCAGGACGTTTTCCTCGGTACAATCCCGTACATGACGGATAACGGAACATTTATCATCAATGGAGCTGAGCGCGTTGTTGTTTCTCAGTTGCACAGGTCACCTGGCGTATTCTTTGGTCAGGGCGTTCATGCAAACGGAACAGTGCTTTATTCTGCACGTATTATTCCGTTCAAAGGTTCGTGGATTGAGTTTGCCACGGATATAAACAACGTCATGTATGCTTACATCGACCGTAAGAAGAAGTTGCCGGTAACGACTCTGTTGCGTGCCATCGGGTTTGAAACAGATAAAGATATTCTCCAGATATTTGACCTCGCTGAAGAGGTTAAGGTCACAAAGAAAAATATGAAGGAGGCTATCGGCCGTAGGCTGGCAGCGAGGGTCCTGAAGAGCTGGAATGAGGATTTCGTTGATGAGGACACCGGTGAGGTTGTGTCAATCGAGCGTAATGAGGTTATCATGGAACGTGAGACCGAAATCAGTAAGGACAACATCGATGACATCATTGAGAGCGGAGCTTCAACGATCCTTCTTCATAAAGACGCTGACTCAGCAAGCAAATATTCAATTATATTCAATACTTTGCAGAAAGACCCGAGTAACTCTGAGAAGGAGGCCGTGCTTTATATCTACCGTCAGCTCCGCAATGCTGACCCGGCTGATGACGCAAGTGCGCGTGAGGTGATACAAAATCTGTTCTTCTCAGACAAGCGTTACGACTTGGGAACAGTCGGCCGTTACAGAATAGATAAGAAACTCGGTCTTGATACTGACATGAGCGTGCGTATCCTGACTAAGGAAGACATAATAGAAATTATAAAGTATCTCATCCAGTTGGTAAATTCCAATGCCACAGTTGATGATATTGACCACTTGAGCAACCGTCGTGTACGTACCGTAGGTGAACAGTTGAGTAACCAGTTCTCTATTGGCTTGGCACGTATGAGCCGTACAATCCGTGAGCGCATGAACGTGCGTGACAATGAGGTGTTTACTCCGACAGACCTTATCAACGCGAAGACTATATCGAGCGTTATAAACTCGTTCTTCGGAACTAACCCGCTGTCACAGTTCATGGATCAGACTAACCCTCTTGCAGAGGTAACCCACAAGCGTCGTCTGTCAGCCCTCGGCCCAGGTGGTCTGTCACGTGAGCGTGCAGGATTTGAGGTGCGTGACGTGCACTATACCCACTACGGACGTCTTTGCCCGATTGAAAGCCCTGAAGGCCCGAACATCGGTCTTATTTCGTCACTCTGTATATATGCAAAGATCAATGACCTTGGCTTTATCGAGACACCTTACCGTAAGGTTAATGACGGGGTTGTTGACCTTGACAACGACCATATCGTATATCTCACTGCCGAGGAGGAGGAAGACCATATCATCGGTCAGGGTAACGCTCCGTTGAATGACGACGGTACGTTTATCCGTGATGTCGTTAAGTGTCGTCAGGACGCAGACTTTCCTGTTGTTCCCCCTTCGCAGGTCGACCTTATGGACGTTTCGCCCCAGCAGATCGGTTCAATCGCTGCAGGTCTTATCCCGTTCCTCGAGCATGACGACGCCCACCGTGCGCTCATGGGCAGTAACATGATGCGCCAGGCCGTTCCGTTGCTCCACAATGAAGCTCCTATCGTTGGAACAGGCATCGAGCGTCAGGTATGTGTTGACTCACGTACAATGATTACAGCTGAGGGTGACGGCGTTATTGAATATGTTGACGCAACAACAATAAGAATACTTTACGACAGGACAGAAGAAGAAGAGTTTGTAAGCTTTGAGCCTGCGCTTAAGGAGTACAGAATACCTAAGTTCCGTCGTACAAACCAAAATATGACAATCGACCTTCGTCCTATCTGCGATAAGGGACAGAGGGTAAAGAAGGGCGATATCCTGACCGAAGGATACGCTACAGAGAACGGTGAGCTTGCTCTCGGACGCAATCTTCTCGTGGCATATATGCCTTGGAAAGGTTACAACTATGAGGACGCAATCGTGCTGAACGAACGCGTTGTACGTGAGGATGTCCTTACTTCAGTTCATGTTGACGAGTACTCACTCGACGTACGTGAGACTAAGCGAGGCATGGAAGAGTTTACGAGCGACATCCCGAACGTAAGTGAGGAAGCAACCAAAGACCTCGATGACAACGGTATAATCCGTGTCGGAGCGCGTGTGGAACCGGGCGACATCCTTATCGGTAAGATTTCGCCTAAGGGCGAGAGTGACCCGTCGCCTGAGGAAAAGCTGCTTCGTGCAATCTTCGGTGATAAGGCCGGAGATGTGAAGGATTCTTCATTGAAAGCCAATCCGTCACTTACCGGTGTTGTAATAGACAAAAAGCTGTTCTCACGTGCAGTCAAGACTCGTGCGTCTAAGCAGCAGGATAAAGTCGTTCTTGCAAAGATAGACGAAGAATATGCAGCAAAGATTGACGATTTGAAGGACATTCTTGTTGACAAGCTCCTTACCCTGACAGCGGATAAGACCTCTATGGGCATCAAGGATTACACAGGTGCCGAGATTATCACAAAGGGCAGCAAGTTCACAATGGCTCAGTTGAAGAACCTTGAGTATGACGGCATTCAGTCGAACAACTGGACTGCTGACGAGCATACTAACATGCTGATACAGAAGCTCATAATGAACTTCATAAAGAAGTACAAACTGCTTGACGCTGAGATGAAGCGCCGTAAGTTCGCTATCACAATCGGTGACGAGCTGCCTTCAGGCATTCTTCAGATGGCTAAGGTTTATGTTGCCAAGAAACGTAAGATTAGCGTAGGTGACAAACTTGCCGGACGCCACGGTAATAAGGGTATCGTGTCAAAGATAGTACGTCAGGAAGACATGCCGTTCCTTGAGGACGGACGTCCTGTAGACTTGGTTCTTAACCCGCTGGGCGTGCCTTCACGTATGAACCTTGGACAGATATTTGAGGCAATTCTCGGTGCTGCAGGTAAGCGGCTCGGCGTTAAGTTCGCTACTCCGATTTTCGATGGTGCTAAGCTGGACGACCTTCAGGAGTGGACCGACAAGGCCGGTCTGCCGCGCTTATGCTCAACACGTCTGTATGACGGTGAGACCGGAGAACCGTTTGACCAGCCCGCTACAGTCGGTATAACATACTTCCTTAAGTTGGGTCACATGGTTGAGGATAAAATGCACGCCCGCAGCATCGGCCCGTACTCTCTCATTACTCAGCAGCCGCTCGGTGGTAAGGCACAGTTCGGTGGCCAGCGTTTCGGAGAGATGGAGGTTTGGGCATTGGAAGCATTCGGTGCCAGCCATGTACTGCAAGAAATTCTGACTATTAAGTCAGACGATGTTGTAGGCCGTTCAAAGGCTTATGAGGCAATCGTTAAGGGTGAGCCAATGCCTACTCCGGGCATTCCTGAGTCTCTCAACGTGCTTCTGCATGAATTGCGTGGTCTTGGCTTGAGCATAACTCTCGACTAACAAAAGGAACTCTTTACATAACAAATACAATAAAGAATAAATATGGCTTTCAAGAAAGATTCTAAGATAAAGAGTAATTTTACGAAGATAACTATCAGTCTTGCTTCGCCTGAGGAAATCCTCGAAAATTCTTGTGGCGAGGTTACAAAGCCTGAAACCATAAACTACCGTACCTATAAACCGGAGCGTGACGGCCTTTTCTGTGAGCGCATCTTCGGTCCTACAAAGGATTATGAGTGTGCCTGCGGTAAGTACAAGCGCATCAGATATAAAGGAATTGTCTGCGACCGTTGCGGTGTAGAGGTTACAGAGAAGAAGGTACGCCGTGAACGCACGGGGCACATCGAGCTGGTTGTGCCCGTTGCACATATCTGGTATTTCCGATCTCTGCCTAACAAAATAGGCTATCTGCTCGGTCTGCCGACCAAGAAGCTCGACTCTGTCATTTATTACGAGAAGTACATCGTGATCCGGCCGGGTGTTATGGAAGGGCGTAAAGATGCCGAGGGCGCGGAGATAAACGGTTCACACAAGCTGGATCTGCTTACTGAGGATGAGTATATCGACATAATGGACAATCTGCCTGACGGAAACGAATATCTTGATGATACCGACCCCAACAAGTTTATTGCCAAGATGGGTGCCGAGGCTATTTATGACCTGCTCGTTAATATCGATCTTGATTCTCTGTCATACGAGCTCCGTGACCGTGCCAACAGCGACTCTTCACAGCAGCGTAAGACAGAGGCTCTCAAGCGCCTGCAGGTTGTAGAGGCATTCCGTGCAAGCCGCAATATCAACAAGCCGGAGTGGATGATTATGAAGATAATCCCTGTCACTCCGCCGGAGCTTCGTCCGCTTGTCCCGCTTGACGGCGGCCGCTTCGCTACGTCGGATCTGAACGACCTTTACCGCCGTGTCATCATACGTAACAACCGCTTGAAGAGACTTATGGAGATTAAGGCTCCTGAGGTAATTCTTCGTAACGAGAAGCGTATGTTGCAGGAGGCTGTCGACAGCCTGTTCGACAACTCACGTAAGAGCAGTGCCGTTAAGAGTGAGTCAAACCGTCCGCTTAAGTCTCTTTCAGACTCTCTGAAAGGTAAGCAGGGACGTTTCCGCCAGAACCTTTTGGGTAAGCGTGTTGACTATTCAGCACGTTCGGTTATCGTCGTTGGCCCTGAGCTGAAAATGGGTGAGTGCGGTCTGCCTAAGCTGATGGCAGCTGAGCTGTACAAGCCGTTCATTATCCGTAAACTTATTGAGCGTGGAATCGTTAAGACAGTCAAGAGCGCGAAGAAGATTGTTGACCGCCGCGAGCCGGTTATCTGGGACATCCTTGAGAACGTAATGAAGGGTCACCCCGTATTGCTCAACCGTGCCCCGACGCTTCACCGCCTCGGTATCCAGGCATTCCAGCCCAAGCTTATCGAGGGCAAGGCTATCCAGCTCCACCCGTTGGCATGTACTGCGTTCAACGCCGACTTCGACGGTGACCAGATGGCTGTTCACCTCCCGTTGAGCAACGAGGCTGTACTTGAAGCACAGATATTGATGCTCCAGAGCCACAATATCCTGAACCCGGCCAACGGTGCTCCTATTACAGTGCCGTCACAGGATATGGTGCTCGGACTTTACTATATTACGAAGATGCGTCCGGGTGCAAAGGGCGAAGGCCTTACGTTCTATGGCCCTGAGGAAGCAATCATTGCCCACAACGAAGGCAAGTGTGACCTCCATGCAACCGTTAAGGTTATCGTTAAGGACATAGACAAGGGCGGTAACTATTACAACCATATGGTTGAGACATCTGTGGGTCGTGTGATTGTCAACGGTATCATACCTGACGAAATAGGATACGTCAACAAGATAATCTCAAAGAAGAGTCTTCGTGACATCATTGCCGATGTTATTAAGGCTGTAGGCTTTGCACGTGCCTGCGAGTTCCTCGACGGTATCAAGAACCTCGGTTACCGTATGGCATATCTTGCCGGACTTTCGTTCAACCTTGATGACATCATCATTCCTAAGGAGAAGTCTGCCCTTGTAGAGAAAGGTAACGAGGAAGTACGCCAGATTACCGATAACTACAACATGGGCTTCATCACCGACAACGAACGTTACAATCAGGTTATTGATGCATGGACCCATGTCAACAACGAGCTTGGCGATGTACTGATGAAGGAAATGACCGAGGCAGACCAGGGCTTCAACGCCGTTTACATGATGCTCGATTCCGGAGCCCGTGGTTCTAAGGACCAGATTCGTCAGCTTGCAGGTATGCGTGGACTTATGGCCAAACCGCAGAAGGCAGGTGCCGAGGGCGCCCAGATTATTGAGAACCCTATTCTTTCAAACTTCAAGGAAGGAATGAGTGTGCTCGAGTACTTCATCTCTACTCACGGTGCACGTAAGGGTCTTGCTGACACCGCTATGAAGACGGCCGATGCCGGATACCTTACGCGTCGTCTCGTTGATGTCTCTCATGACGTCATCATTACCGAAGAAGACTGCGGTACGCTTCGCGGCCTTGTCTGCACGGCGCTTAAGAACGGCGATGAGGTTATATCCTCACTTTACGAGCGTATTCTCGGCCGTGTCTCAGTACACGACATCATACATCCTACAACCGGTGAGCTCATTGTTTCTGCCGGTGAGGAAATCACAGAACCTATTGCACAGGCCATTGAGGACAGCCCCATTGAGAGTGTTGAGATACGTTCGGTGCTCACCTGTGAGAGCAAGAAGGGCGTCTGCATGAAGTGTTACGGCCGTAACCTTGCCACCAGCCGTATGGTACAGAAGGGCGAGGCGGTCGGTGTCATCGCCGCTCAGGCTATCGGTGAGCCGGGTACACAGCTTACCCTCCGTACGTTCCACGCCGGTGGTGTGGCAGCCAACGCTGCGGCTAACGCCTCTATCGTGGCAAAGAACGACAGCCGTATCGAGTTTGACGAGCTTCGCACCGTTCCGTTTGTTGAGCAGGGAGAGAACGGGGAAGTACAGTGTGAGATGGTTGTCAGCCGTCTGGCCGAAATCCGTTTTGTTGACCCGCACACTAACATCGTTCTTTCAACGCTGAACGTGCCTTACGGAAGCTCACTTTATTTCAAGGGCGGTTCGGTCGTCAAGAAGGGTGAGATTATTGCCCGTTGGGATCCGTTCAACGCCGTGATTGTTACCGAATATGCCGGCACGCTTAAATTCCGTGACGTTATCGACGGCGTAACCTTCCACTCTGAGACTGACGATACCACAGGTCTTACCGAAAAGATTATCACCGAGTCGAAAGACAAGAGCAAGGTTCCGACCTGTGATATTCTCGATGAGAACGGCGATGTAGTCGGTACTTACAACTTCCCGGTGGGCGGCCATGTTGTCGTTGAAGACGGTCAGGCAGTCAAGACAGGTGCTACTCTCGTCAAGATACCGCGTACAGTCGGCAAGGCCGGCGACATCACCGGAGGTCTTCCGCGTGTCACCGAGCTGTTCGAAGCCCGCAACCCGTCTAATCCTGCTGTTGTCAGCGAAATCGACGGTGAGGTCACAATGGGTAAGGTTAAGCGTGGTAACCGTGAGATTATCGTTACATCAAAGACAGGCGAGCAGCGCAAATACCTCGTTTCGCTGTCTAAGCAGATACTTGTGCAGGAGCACGATGCGGTACGTGCGGGCACACCGCTGTCTGACGGTGTGATAACACCTAACGACATCCTCGCCATTAAAGGCCCGACCGCCGTTCAGGAGTACATCGTCAACGAGGTTCAGGACGTTTACCGTCTGCAGGGTGTGAAGATTAACGACAAGCACTTCGAGATTATCGTTCGTCAGATGATGCGCAAAGTGCAGATTAACGACCCGGGCGATACCACGTTCCTTGAGCAGGAGATTGTCGACAAACTCGACTTCGCTGAGGAGAACGACCGCATCTGGGGCAAGAAGGTTGTCGTTGACGCCGGTGACAGCGAGACGCTCAAGCCGGGTCAGATAGTCACCGCGCGCAAGCTGCGTGACGAGAACTCGACGCTTAAGCGGCGTGACTTGAAGACGGTACAGGTGCGTGACGCAGTGCCCGCCACGTCAACTCAGATACTTCAGGGTATTACGCGTGCCGCTCTCCAGACTAAGAGCTTCATGTCTGCCGCATCGTTCCAGGAGACAACCAAGGTACTCAACGAGGCTGCTATCCGCGGCAAGGTAGACAATCTCGAGGGAATGAAGGAGAACGTTATTTGCGGTCACCTCATCCCGGCAGGCACCGGTCTGCGTGAGTTTGACAAGATTATCGTGGGTTCGCGTGAGGACTATGACCGTATGCAGGCCAACCGTAAGAACGTGATTGACTACAGTGAGAAAGAAAAGGTAGAGACTGAATAACGTCTTGCTTGATATAATGATTAACGGCGATGCGGATTGTTCCGCATCGCCGTTTTTTGTTCAGCCATGTCTGGCGCATAATTTTGTTCCGTGGCAACCTTTATATTGTCATTTTGTCAGCTGTCATAGCAATTGGCCGGATGCCTGTAGGGGATGACTGTACCGCACGCATTAATTTATGTTAAAAACGGGGGGGGTATCTGGCTGTTATGAATTAAAATGCGTACTTTTGCGGCATGAATAGGTAAACTCCGTGCTTATGGGGCAAACGGAGTTCACCCGGTCTTCACGGTATGTGAATTATAGAACCCATTTATAATATGTATGATGAAAAGATTTTTACACATTTTATTATTTTTTGTCGGCTTTGCTGTTGTTGCAGAAGCTCAGCTTCCTTCAGTTACGTTGAAGGACATAGACGGCAAGATTGTTAAGACAGACACACTTTCAAACGGAGGTAAGCCCTTTATTATTGATTTTTTTGCAACATGGTGTAAGCCGTGCAATCGTGAGCTTACTGCCATCAGCGAAGTTTATGAGGACTGGCAGGACGAAACGGGAGTCAAACTTATTGCAGTTTCGATAGATCAGGCTCAGAACATAAACAAAGTCAGGCCTCTCGTTGACAATCACGGGTGGACATACGAAGTGTTGCTTGACCCAAACAGCGATTTCAAGCGGGCACTTGGCGTACAGACTATACCATATGTGCTGATAGTTGACGGCAAGGGCAATATTGCTTACCGCCATAACGGCTATGTGGAAGGGGCGGAAGAAGAACTTATAGAAAAAGTACGTGAACTTTTGGCACAGTAAGCCCGTTATAGTTATATCAGACATATGCCAACGATAAGTTACAGACATACAATCGCGCACGTGCCTCACCGCATTCTTTGCCTGTTAGGCATGTCGGTCATTGCTTTATGTGCTACGGCTCAGGATGACGGCGACAACAAGATAACCGTGAACGGAAGTATACAAAGCGACATTCTTATACCTCAGGAGGACAAGGCCATTAACGCCAAGGGCTATAATGAGTGGGCTTTAACCAATACATACGCTGATGTAACGCTTACAAGCAAGCACGTTGATGCCGGTGCCCGCTTCGAGTTCGTCAAGCATCCGTTACCGACTTTTTACGATGAGGACGGTTTCAAAGGCTGGGGTGTGCCCAATATATATGTAAAGGCACATTTTAAGTCATGGGATCTGACGCTCGGAAACTTCTACGAACAGTTCGGTTCAGGCTTTATACTCCGTACATACGAGGAGCGTACGCTCGGCATCGACAATTCATTGTTAGGCGGGCGTCTCGTCTTACGGCCGGTCAAAGGCGTTACCGCAAAGATTCTTTCAGGCAAGCAACGCCGCTTTTGGAGCTTGAATGACGGCTGGGTTAGCGGTGCAGACCTTGAACTGAATCTTGACCAATGGTTTAAGGCTTTGTCAAATAAAGGTGCGTATGTGACGCTTGGTGCTTCATGGGTTAACAAATATGAGGAAGACGAAGACATGATGGTCGGCTCTACGCACAAACTTAACTTTCCTTCGTCAGTCAATGCTTTTGATGTTAGAGCCAATTTCCAGAAAGGCGGACTAAACATACTTGCCGAATACGCATGGAAAGGACAAGACCCTACTTTTGATGCCGATTATCCTTATATTTACCGCAAAGGCAATGTGGCCATGCTATCCGCCACATATTCGCGTAGCGGATTCAGTCTTTTGCTGCAGGCAAAGCGCAGCGATGCCATGGCGTTCCGCAGCCGCAGAAGCGAAGTCAGCGGCATAGCTTCGTCCATCAACCATTTGCCGGCATTCACTATGGATCAGACTTACGCCCTTGCCACGCTCTATCCATACGCAACGCAGCCTAATGGTGAGTGGGCATATCAGGCAGAGCTGGGCTATCGCTTTAGGCGTAATACCGTCATTGGAGGTAAATACGGAATGAATGTTAAGGTAAACTTCTCTCATGTCCACTCCATTGACCGTAACAACAAGGCCGGCAATCCGTACGATGGCACAGTGCGCGGCACTGACGGCTATGGCTCGGCATTCTGGAAATGGGGCGATGAGACGTATTATCAGGATTTTAATGTGCAGATTGAAAAGCGCTTTTCACGTGCCTTCAACCTCAACCTGATGTATATGAACCAGTTTTATAACCAGACAATCGTTGAAGGAGAAGGCGGCATGGTACACTCTGACATATTCGTGGCTGATGCCAAGTACCGTATAAACAGGAAGTTCACTCTGCGCGGAGAGTTGCAGTATCTCTCTACAGAGGACGATGATGGTGACTGGATTTACGGATTGCTTGAACTTTCGTTCCTGCCGCATTGGATGCTCACAGTGTCTGATATGTACAACTGTGGAGTTACTGATATCCATTACTATCAGGGTTATCTTACTTTCAGTTACGGTTCTCATCGCCTTCAGGCAGGTTACGGCCGCACGCAAGAGGGCATGAACTGTGCCGGCGGAGTGTGCCGTTGGGTGCCGTCAAGCAAAGGCTTCTCACTCTCTTATAACTATAATTTCTAATGAAAATGAGACTTCACAAAACAACATATATCTTTTCTGTAGCAGTTGCGGGCTTAGTCATGACGGCCTGTAGCGATATGTCTGAAGATGGCAGATTCGTATACATAGAACCGGCGGAAGTAAGCAGAGCTGTCCTGATAGAAGACTTTACCGGGCAGAGATGTCCAAATTGTCCGACTGCCGCAGAGGAAATAGAGCGTATTATTGAAGCCTATGGTGAAAATGCTGTTATTTCCGTTGGTATACATAGCGGACCTACAGGGTTGGGGCTGATGACAGAGACAGGTAATGAATATTATGATTATTGGGGCGTTACGATGCAGCCCTCAGGCATTATAAACCGTGCCACAGGCCCAACTATATATACAGAATGGGCCACAAGCGTATATAACCAGATTTCAAAGATGACCACTGTGTCTATGGATATAAGCAATGCCTATGACGAGGCTGCCCGTCGGCTTGACATAAGCGTTATATCAGGCAATGCGGGTGACATCATAAGTGGTAAGTTACAGGTCTGGCTTGTTGAAGATGGCATAGTAGATGTGCAGATTATGCCGTCAGGCGAAATCAATGCTGAATATGTGCATAATCATGTGTTCAGGGCTGCAGTCAACGGTACTTGGGGCGAGGATATTTCTATAGGTGGAGGTCTGGATGTCACAAAAACTTATACTTATGACATCCCGGAAGACTGGAAACCTGAAAACGTTTCAATCGTAGCATTTGTATACAATGGTGACGGTGTACTGCAAGTGGTCAAGTCTCCGGTTATTGATAATTTAGAATAATAAAAAATAAATGATTAGTTTTATGAAAAAATTATTTACACTTTGCATAGCATTCATTGTAAGTCTGGCGGTTACCGCACAGTCAGCTGACGGTCTTGAATTTGTAGACAGCGAGGGAAATGTCATATCAAGCGGTTCTACTGTTGTAAGATATGCCGCCCCATCACTAATTGGTGTCGTTGCCAACTCTGGTATATCGATAAAGAACACTTCGTCTGCTTCAAAAACGTGTACGGTAGTGTGCTCAGTTGAGAATATGCCGTCAGGATATTTCCAGTATTGTGGCTCAGGCGGATGTGTTGCAATGCCTGTTAATTATAGAATAGCCAAGTATCCTTATAGTGAGACACGTGCTATGGAGCCTGTTACGCTGGAATCAGGTAAGACAAGAAGCACATCATCTGAGTGGTATCCTGCAAAGGAAGGTGAATATGGCAGTTTCAACACGATTTATTCAATAGACGGGGGCAGCGAGATAACAGTGAACTTTGTTTATACAGAGTCATCTTCAATCGCCGGAGTGCAGGCTGCAGAGGAAAGTGAAGTTACCGGATATTATACTATAGGTGGTCAGCGTCTCGACCGTCCGCAGAAAGGAATAACCATAGTAAGGTATTCTGACGGTACATCTGAAAAAATATTAAGATAAATTCTAGATATTGAGTTAGTTAATTTATGTTCAACCTTAAGAATTGGTGATTATGGTTAAAAAGTTACTTTCGTTAGCAACAGTCTTATTAATGACTTGTTGTTTGGCCAATGCCCAAAAAATTGAAAAGTACGGTAAAAGTACCGGGCTGACGTTTAAGAAGATGGCACCTCCCACGGCTTTGACGAGGGCAGCAGGACAGGATGTTGTCTTTACGTATGCAGAGGGTACCGGTGTCAGTGCGGTAGGTGTACAACAAAATGCACATTATGACTGTGCAATCTTTATTCCTGGCGAATATGCCGGAAACACGATTAATGGAGTTGCATTCTACATTATTGATAAGAGTGTTGTAAGCAATGTTTCTTGCTGGATTGATGACAAGCTGCCGGGCAATGCACCGACAGACTGTAATTTCAGCCAAAATGTTAATGCAATAACGGATGACGTGTTGACAACAGGTTATCCTGTAGTGGTTGAGTCTGAATATACAGTGCCAGACGGAGGCTGCTATGTAGGTTATTCGTTTGATGCTGTCGCTACTTCAGAGTATGGTGCTTATCCTATCGCTGTGGATGGAATGGCTGACAAGCAAGGCGGAATGTTCATTAATTTTGATAATACAAGGTGGGACAATTACTACGGACAGGGATTCGGCAATCTGCTTACAGCGGTAGTGATGTCAGGTGATAACTTCCCCGGCAATGCAGTTACGCTTAACTCTACCGATTTCGGTAAAGTTATTGCATCTTTAAATGGAGTTGGCAATGTCCGCATATCATTTACAAGTAAAGGAGTAAATCCTGTTACTTCTTTAAGCTATGTAGTTGACGATGTAAACGCTGCAAGGACTGCTTCTGAAGAGAAAACTGTAGCAGTTGACAATGTTGGCTTCCTTGGTACAGGATATGTGACATTCTCTGTAGACGCGGCAGCTGAACAAGGTCTTTTGGATAAGAAAATTACTATCACAAAGGTAAATGGAGCAACTCCGGAAGGTGATGGCGTGCTCACAGCAACAGGTAATCTGCTTACTGTATCAAAAGATGTAAAGAGAAAAGTAGTCGTTGAAGAGTTCACCGGAACTGGTTGCCCTTATTGTACAAGGGGTTATGCCGGAATGTCAGCACTTGAGGATAAATATCCTTATGAATTCATAGGAATAGCTGCTCATTCTAGTATGAATTATCCTGACCCGATGGAAAACGATTCTTATATTAGCCTGATGTATTCTTTGTATTCATTCGGATTGCCGTCTGCACTGTTGAATAGAAGTGGAAATATGACTCTTTATGATCCGTATTTTGGCTCTTCTACATCTACATTGCTTGGCATATATGATGATTTTGAGGCTTTGTGCGGTTCTGCCGAGGCTGAAGTGACTGTAAATCCTGTATGGAGTGAGGACGGGAAAAACGTTAACATAAATACTGATGTAACCTTCCTTTGGGATGCAACCGACAAATACGCGCTTGCATATGTATTGGTTGAAGATGGTTTGCATGGCGATGATTATTACTGGTGGCAGTACAACTATTTGTATGGTGCGTCGGGATATGAAAATGAGCCGTATTTGTACGAGTGGACTCAAAGAGGTGAGTTTGATAATGCTGTATTCGGTTCTAATGCGCCGTTTGTAAAAGACATGGTTTATGACCACGTAGCTCTCGATTCAAAGAACATTCTGGGAACGGAAACAAATCTGACCGCCCCGATAGTTTCAGGTCAAGTACAGAGTCACGAAACAACATTCGACCTGTCAAACGGCATTAAAGGTTATTACCTTGGTAATGATCTGATACAAGACCGTTCTAAGCTGAAAGTTGTGGCAATGCTTATCAACACATCTACCGGTGAGATCGTAAACGCCGATGAGAAGCCGATAGCAGAATATGAGTCTACCGGAATCAGCAACATTACAGCTACAGACGAGAACGCTACTGAGGTGGCACGTTACTCTCTCGACGGTGCACGCCTGTCAGCTCCTGTAAAGGGAATCAACATCATCAAGATGTCTGACGGCACAACCAAGAAGGTTGTAGTAGAGTAATGTAATGAAGACGTTGTAACTACATAATGGTTTGTCGGATACATCACCGGTATCCGGCAAACTAAATTTCACCGGGCTCACGTTAATATTAAATTGAAGGATTATGAAAAGATTTACATCAGTGACCTTTCCCGGCTCAGGGCTGCTTGCGGCTGTAATGCTTATGGGGGTAATATGCGCACAGGCGCAATCAATTAGAATTATTGAAAACCTGACCACAGAAGACGGAACGACCTACCAGCCCGTGGTACAGGCCATATCGGATAACCACAGATATGTTGCAGGGCCGGCTCTCAGTATGGAGACATACGCAATGGGGGCATTTGTTTATGACACAGAGACAGGTGCTTTTGCCGTATTGCCTGCCGTTGATGATTATGGCGCAGACATTAACGCCGTGACCGATAGCGGTGTTGCCATTGGTTATAACGGTCAGGCTGTACAGCTCAGCATCGCAGACGGAACTCCAAAGTATTTTGAATCTGAAGACCCCACGGTTATTACTCAGGCTCGTGATGCCAGCGAGGATCTGAGCGTTATGGCCGGCGACCATTATGGCTCTGCCTTTATGACAACAGCCTGCGTATGGCGTAACGGTAAGATGGAAGACCTGCCCGTACCCACTGACGAAGAGCTTGGCTTTGAGACAAACGGTTCGCAAGCCAGATTTACTAATTCCGACGGCTCTATAATTGTCGGTTATGTGGTAGGCAATTTCTGTAATGCAATGCTGGTGTGGCGTCTGCAGGACAACGGCACTTATGTATGTGAACCCGTATGCACAAAGTTCTTCTCTGAATGGGGCGATTTGGAGGGAAGACCTTATAACAACTTCGACCCGCAGGCTCTCAGCTCTAACGGCAAATATGTGTCTCTTAATCTTTCCGTTGTTGATGAAACCGCAGAGCAGTTCATCGGCCGCTACAACCTTGAGACGGGCGAGCTTGAGACCTACCGTAGCGACGGCCTGGGCGACATCACTGCCGCCAACGCCGAGCTGCAGGCTACAGGCGTATCTGATGGCGGTACAATAATAGGCTGGTGGGCGGCCGGCTCATGGGGACCGCAGAAGCGCAACTCTATAATATGGAACAAGGGTGATGACGCACCGAGCCTGCTGGCCAATGTATGCTCTAACGTGCCAGAGATAGCAACGTATGACGACATCGGCTTCAACACATCTGTCGCCATTACTCCTGACGGACGCTATATAGCAGGCTTTGCTTATGATCAGGGGCGTAACTACGTAAGCTATGTGATTGACCTTGAGGACAAAACGTCAGGCATAACTGGCGTGACAGCCGGTGGAAGCAACGCAGTAGAGACAGCCCGTTACTCTCTTGATGGCACACGCCTGTCAGCTCCTGCAAAGGGAATCAACATCATCAAGATGTCTGACGGCACAACCAAGAAGGTCGTAGTAGAGTAGTACAGCTTAAGCCGTTAAGACGCGATAATATTTTCACGTTTGATAATGGTTAGAGGGTGTGCCAAAGCTGAAATGACGACTCCCATAAGTTACAGATTGTAACTATAACAATTTGAAAGGGGCGTATCAAGCTCAGTATCGAGCAATGATACGACCCTTTTCTTGGCCTTTAGAGTGTCGGGATTTCAAATTATAAGTCCATCTTTTTAAAAATTGAGTTTTTATACATTCTCTTTTTTTATTGTGTCGGTTGAGATTTGGTATTTAACGTGAGTCTGGCGGATTTTATTTCACGGCATATTCCACATAAGATAAATGCAGGATAAAGGCTTGTTTGTCGCGCTTTTATTTTGCATTTATCGTGTCATTGATTAATTTTGCTGACGCAAAATAATAAAGAAATGGAAATATCTGAACTTTATAAAATCTTTACCGGGCATCCGGCCGTCACTACTGACAGCCGCGAGTGTCCCGAAGGCTCAATATTCTTCGCCCTGAAAGGCGCGTCGTTCAACGGCAACGCCTTCGCAAAGAAAGCTCTTGAGCAGGGCTGCGCATACGCAGTGGTTGACGAAACTGATGCCGCAGAGCCTGGCGACAGCCGCTATATACTGGTTGACGACTGCCTTACGGCTCTGCAACAGCTCGCAAATTACCACCGCCGCAAGATAGGCACGAAGATTATCGGAGTGACCGGCACTAACGGCAAGACTACCACCAAGGAACTGATAGCTGCCGTGCTGAACGAGAAATACAACGTGCTTTACACGCAGGGAAACTTCAACAACCATATAGGTGTGCCCAAAACGCTGCTCCGCCTTACGCCGGAACATGAGATCGCAGTGGTGGAAATGGGAGCCAATCATCCCGGAGAGATTAAGACGTTGGTGAACATCGTTGAGCCGGATTACGGCCTGATAACCAATGTCGGCAAGGCTCATCTTGCGGGTTTCGGCTCGTTTGAGGGCGTGATACGTACCAAGGGAGAGCTTTATGACTATCTGCGTGAACACGGCGGAACGGCCTTTATCAATGCCGGCGACGAGCATCTGACGGGCATTGCGCACGGTCTGAAGTTGGTGAAGTATGCCGTAGGCGAGGCCGAAGGTGCCGTGGTGACGGGCGAAGTGACCACATGCGACCCTTACCTGAACTTCCGCTGGCGCGAGAACGGCGGACCGTGGCACGACGTATACACGCATATCATCGGCAGCTATAACATCATGAACATGCTCGCCGCTGCCTGCGCAGGGCTTAACTTCGGCGTAACGTCCGCGCAGATTGACCACGCCCTGGCCTCATACGTTCCCAAGAATAACCGTTCAGAACTTGAAGTGACGGCGTACAACAGTCTCATCATCGACGCATACAACGCCAACCCGACCAGTATGAACGCCGCTCTTGTGAACTTCCGCGACATGAAGGCGGACAACAAAATGGCCATTTTAGGCGATATGGGCGAGCTCGGAGCGGTCAGCGAGGAAGAACATCAGAAGGTGGTTGACTTCCTCAAGACGGCAGGAATACCAGAAGTGTGGCTCGTCGGAAAGGAGTTCGGCAAGACCGGTTGCAGTTTCCGCAAGTTTAACGACGTTGAGGAGGTGAAGCGGGAGATTGCCGCCCACCGCCCCGAAGGCCACTGCATACTGATAAAAGGCAGCAATTCTATGCGGCTGTTCCGGCTCCCGCCGTTGCTGTAAGATGCTTTTCGAAACAATAAAGAATGTATAAAGGCAGGCCGATGAGTAAGTATTCATAGGCCTGCCTTTATCGATTAATATTACCGGGAACGGCGTTATCTGTCTTTATTGACATAGTGACTGAGCTTCGCCAGTCCTTTCAGCATTACTGAGCGCGGGCAGGCTATGTTGATGCGGACGAACGGCCTGTCGGTCTCGCCGTACATCTCGCCGTCGTTCAGCCAAAGTTTCTCCTGTTCAATCAGCTCGCTCACTATAGTTTTCGATTGTTTGCCTACGGCCGAGCAGTCAACCCATACAAGGTAAGTAGCCTCAAGTTTAGTCACGGGCAGCTGCGGCATATTCTCTGCGAAATACTCTTTCAGGCACTTGTAGTTGCCGTGCAGATAGTCGATAAGCTCGCTGAGCCACTCCTCGCCGTGGTTATATGCCGCCCGGAGAGCCGTCACGCCCATCGGGCCTACATCGCAAATCTCGTTTATGTTGACAGCTTTGTCTACACGGCGGCGCGTCTCCTCGTCGGCAACCGTTATGTTGGCTATCTGCAGTCCGGCGATGTTAAACGCCTTGGTTGGTGACGTACACGTTGCCGAGTGCATCAGAAACTCGTCTGAAAGCGATGCGAACGGCGTATATCTGTAACCCGGCATCACGATGTCGCAGTGTATCTCGTCAGACAATACGAACACACCGTGCTTCATGCAGATGTCGCCCATGCGTGTAAGCTCTTCCTTAGTCCACACCCGTCCGGCAGGGTTGTGAGGATTGCAGAGCAGGAACACCTTAACCGAAGGGTCGGCAGCCTTGCGCCCGAAGTCGTCAAAATCTATTGTATAAGTGCCATCGCGGTACACTAACTTGTTTTCAGCCATAACGCATCCGTTATTCCTTATCGATGAGAAAAAGCAGTTGTAGACCGGCGTCTGCACAAGAACCTTGTCGCCGGGAGCGGTCATCGCCTTGATAACAGCCGACACGGCAGGCACTACTCCGGTGGTGTATATCACCCACTCACGCCGCATACGCCAACCGTGGCGGCGGTCAAACCAGTTGATAAGGGCGTCATAATAAGCGTCGGAAACATGCTCGTAACCGAATATTCCGTGGTCAACCCTCTTGCGCAAAGCCTCGATTATGGCAGGTGAGGTACGGAAATCCATGTCAGCAACCCACATCGGCAGCAGGCCGGCTGATGCTCCGCCGTCCCACTTCTC
>C._urophasianus_2_cecum__coassemble_148_pt1 | contig 18439 bp, 16 predicted proteins | sample C__urophasianus_2_cecum__metabat2_low_PE_008 | metagenome-assembled genome bin C
GGTACCCTTACCGGTCTTCTCGGAACCGTTATCGGTATGATCCGTTCATTCCAGGCTTTGGCTGCTGGTGGTGGTGGTGACTCGCTCGCTCTTTCTACCGGTATTTCTGAGGCGTTGATTAACACCGCGTTCGGTATTTTGACTTCTTGGTGCTCAGTTATTGCATATAACACATTCACAAACAAGATCGACAAGCTGACATACGCACTTGACGAGGTTGGTTATACTATTGCTCAGACATACGAAGCCAACCACACTGAAGAAGCTTAATTTTACTAACCCTTTAAAATTTTATTACTATGGGTAAAGTAAAAATTAAGAGACAATCCATCTGGATCGACATGACTCCTATGAGCGATGTGATGGTCTTGCTGCTTACCTTCTTTATGCTGACATCAACATTCGTGAAGAATGAAGCGGTAAAGGTTGTCACCCCTGGCTCTGTTTCGGAGGTGAAGGTTACAGACAAGAATGTCCTGACCATCCTTATTGACAATAAGGGTAAGGTGTTCTTGGGCTGGGACAAGCCGGGTGACATGGAGGCTGCCCTCAGCACCATGGCTGACCAGTTCGGGGTTTCACTGAACGGGGCACAGATGAAGAATGTACGCAGTGCTACCAATATCGGTGTGCCGATGGATGACATGGGCAACTTCCTCAATCAGGAAACTAACCAGATGAATGCTTATCAGCAGGATAAAGGTATTCCTACAGACAGTATCGATGGCGGTATGAGCGAGTTCCAACTTTGGGTTCAGACTGTTACTGACGCAAATTCAGACATGAAGTTGGCCATCAAGGCTGATGAGAAGACTCCTTATCGAGTTATCAAGAAAGTGATGTCTGAGCTTCAGGACATGAACCAGAACCGTTACGAGCTTATCACTTCTTATAAAAAAGTGGAGGACTAAGGCATGGCAAAAAAGAATACAAGTAGACAGAAGAAGGTCGACCTTCGTGTGGACTTTACCCCGATGGTGGACATGATGATGCTTCTTATCACGTTCTTCATGCTGTGTACGTCTCTGAGCAAGCCACAGGCAATGCTCTTGACGATGCCGAGTAACGATAAGAACGTTCAGGAACAAGATAAGACTGCGACAAAGGCTTCACAGACAATTACAATCTTTGTGGCCGGAAACGACAAAATCTATTATGTAGCCGGGCTTCCTAATTATGATGATCCTTCATGTCTGAAGGAAACCACATGGGGTAAGGACGGAATCCGTAGCGTGCTTATCAATCACGTTACAGAAGACGGAACGGTACCGGTTGCAGCGATTATGAAGGCAAAGCTGGAGCTCGATTCAAAGAAGATGAAAGACCCGGCTAAGTATCCGGATTCTATCTATAACAAGGAGCTTGACAAGCTGAAGAATGGCGAAATCAACGGTGAGAAGATTCCTACCCTGACTATCATCATCAAGGCAACTGACGATGCTTCTTATAAGAATCTGGTTGACGCTTTGGATGAGATGCAGATTTGCAGTATTGGTAAGTATGTCATCGACAACATTACTCCTGAGGACAAACAACTTCTTTCTAAGAAGGGTGCTCGTACGAATTAAGGGGTGACAAGCCGTTGGTTAACATTTAAAACGAAAAGACAATGTCAAAAATAGATTTAATATCTAATGAATGGGCTGACCTTGTTTTCGAAGGAAGGAACCAGGCCTACGGAGCCTATAGGCTGCGTAAGAGTACCTCCAAGAGAAATCTTTGGTCGTTGCTCATCGTGCTTATTGCTGCTGTTGTCATATTCTCTGCCATAGCGATCAAGAATGTAATACAGGCTAATCAGAAAGTAGCTATCACAACTGCGGTTGAGCTTTCTAAGATTGAAACTAAGAAGCAGGCCAAGGTTGAGAAGAAGGCTCCCGTTAAGATTGAACCGCCGAAGCCGGTAGAGAAGGTGAAGAGCTCTATCAAGTTTACCGCACCTGTCATCAAGAAGGACGAAGACGTGAAACCTGAGGAGGAAATGAAGAATCAGGATGAACTTCAGAAGACTAAGACTACTATCGGTGCATTCAACGTAATAGGTAATGATGAAGTAGGCGGTGAGGTCTTGAAGGCTAAGGAAGAGATTGCCCAGCCCGAACCTCCGAAAGAGGAAGAGAATAAAGTGTTCGATGTGGTTGAGGAGAATCCTTCATTCCCTGGCGGACAGGCAGCTTTGATGAAGTGGCTGAACGAGAACATCAAGTATCCGGTCATCGCAGCCGAAAATGGTATCGAAGGCCGAGTTATCGTGCAGTTTGTTGTCAGCAAGACTGGTTCTATTTCTGATGTAAGGGTTGTACGTGGCGTTGACCCTTCATTGGATAAAGAGGCTGTACGTGTTGTAAGCAACATGCCTAACTGGACACCAGGCCGTCAGAACGGTACAACGGTTAACGTCAGATTCACTTTGCCTGTGACATTCAGATTACAGTAATTAAAGCAAGATGAGAAAAGAACTATTCTACGGTTTAGTAGGATTCACACTGCTCTTGGGCTCTGTCGCATCATGTACCGACAAACCTAAGAACGGTCGGACTGATACTTATTCGTCAGGAGCGATTACTTTCGCTTCTGACGAAAGTTTTAGCCCGATTATTGATGAACAGATACAAGTGTTTGAAAGTATATATCGTGACGCTAAGCTGACACCGATATACACAAATGAGCTTGACGCTGTCAATATGCTTATGAGTGACAGCATTCAGCTTGCAATTACCTCAAGAAATTTTACTAAGGAAGAGCTTGAAAACCTCAAGGCACGTAACTATCTGCCAATAGCCATACCGTTGGCTTATGACGGATTGTCGCTTATTATCAATAGGGAGAACACTGACTCATGTATCACTGTAAATAATATCAAGCGAGTGCTTAGCGGTCAGGCTAAGCAGTGGAGCGATATTGTCCCCGGCTCAAAGCGGGGAGAAATCCTTGTGGTATTCGATAACAAACAGTCAAGTACGGTGCACTTTTGCGTTGACTCAATACTTGGCGGCAAACCTATCAACAGTCCGAACATCGTTGCTGCCAAAACGAGTAAGGAGGTCGTTGACTATGTTGAGCATACACCTAACGCAATCGGCATCATCGGTTCAAATTGGCTCAATGACAAGCGTGACACTACAAATACCACATTTAAGAAGAATATAACTGTAATGTCGGTAAGTAAGCTGGACACTGCCACATACGTGAACAGTTGGAAACCTTACCAGGCATACTTACTTGACGGTAGATATCCGTTAGTAAGAACGATATACGCATTGTTGAACGACCCTATCAACGGTCTGCCATGGGGATTTGCGCATTTTATAGAATCTCCAAAGGGACAGTTGATAATTTTCAAGTCAGGACTGTTGCCCAGGCGGGGCGACATCACTGTACGGTCGGTCAACGTCACCGAAGATTAGGATGTTGTTCGTCTATAAGATTTATTTTTAAAAATATCTGCGGAAAGAGATAACGATTTTTTATATTTTCAGAGTATGAAAGCAATTAAATATGTATTAGCTGGAGCGTTGATGACAGGCATCTTTGCTCCGTCAATGGCTCAGGACGTTAAGTCTCAAGTTGAAGCCATCAGCAAAGTGGTGATTGATAACAAGGCAAATCCTGCGGCTGTAGAAGATCAGGTTAAGGATTTCGTTAAGGAAAACAAGAAGAATGCCGAGGCTCTTGCAGGTTTAGGCCGTGCTTATTTCGAGGTAAAAGATACGGCTTCAGCGCGTGAGTATGCAAATATGGCCATAGAAAGAGGCAAGGATAATAAGGGTAAGGCTCTTGCTTACATCCTTCTCGGTGACATTGCTGCATTGAGTGATGAGGGTGGTGGTGCTGCGGGTCAGTACAACCAGGCAATGCTTCTTGACCCCCAGAACCCCACTGGCTATATCAAGTATGCTGCCGTTTACCGTAAGGTTGACCCGGAAGGCTCTGTTGCAGTGTTGGAGAAACTGCGCCAGATACTGCCCGATTATCCCGTTGATGCGGAGGCTGCACACTTCTTCTATGGAGCAAATAAGTTTGACAAGGCCATTGAATATTATGATAAGGTAGACCTTAATCAGCTGAAAGAGAACTACCTTACAGAGTACGCTACAGCAGCGCTCCTCATGGCAGACTCAAAGAAGAGTCTGAAAGTATCTTTGTTCGGTGTGAACAAAAACCCGCGTGACGCAGCCATGAACCGTATCACGTTCTATAATTACACTGACCTGAAGGATTATGACAATGCCTTGAAGTACGCTGACGCACTTTTTAACAAGTCAGACAGTGCCAAAATTTCAGCACGTGACCATCAGTACTACGGCTACGCCCTCATGGGTGACAGTGCTTACGACCAGGCTATCGAGCAGTTCAAGAACGCTCTTGAGTTGAACGACAAGCTCAACGATGTTCGCAAGCAGCTCTCTGAAGCATATCTCGCAAAGAGCGACTTTACAAACGGTCTCGCTTATTATGACGAGTATCTCAGCAAGATTGAGAAGCCTTCAGTTCCCGACTTGGACGGACTTGCAAAACTGTATATGCAGCAGGCTGCAAGCATCGATTCGCTCAATGCTGATAAAGTTAACGCCTTCAAGAAGGCTGATGAGATTTACGGCCGCATTGCAACAGAATCTCCGAGCAACAAGCTTTACGCTACGATGATGCGTGCACGTATCAACTCACAGCTGGACCCAGAGTCGACACAAGGTCTTGCAAAGCCTTTCTATGAGGAGTATGCACAGCTGGCACAGGCCGAGCACGCTGACAACCCGAAGCTGCTCATCGAGCCTTACCTCTATCTCGGTTACTATTACATTCTCAAGGAAGACAATGCTACAGCAAAGTCATACTATGAGAAGGTTAGCGCGATAGACCCGCAGAACTCTATTGCAAAACAAGCTCTTGAGGTATTGAAGTAAATCAGGCAAGCTATTCAATTTATATATGAGATGCGTCGGAGTTCACGGCGCATCTTTTTTGTAGTTGTATGTTTCACTGGCTTTATGTCAAGGCTTTTATGCTGTCACTTTTACTTAATGAAGACACGTCCGGCTTTGATTGGTTAAGCCGTTATTCGGCCGTAATGCTTTTCCGGATGATGACTGTTACCATGAAAGGTCATCTTTTACGTTATAAAGAACCACTTCTTGCATGATATATACGCGAGTTCGGTTCAAGAAAAACGTTACTGTCAAGTTAAACATTACACTTCTAACTTGACAGTAGCGAACAGATTGAGACTGACCAATTTCGTAATGCGTAAGGTGTTGAATTGCGGATAAACAAAGTTAAATATGAAGGCATTCAAACTGAGAGTTTGGGCAAAAGCAGATAGCCCGCAGAGATGGAAACATAGAATGCAGTTCTGGTAAGTTAACTCTAACTAAGCTCAACAGCTATTTGGGAAACAAAATGTAAGCGAGGGAGAACCAAATGGTGATATGCCATCGGATTCTCCCTTATTTTATGCCTCTATGTACACGATCTTTCCGAAATCCGTTTTTTGAGCCCGTGGACTTCCTGTAAGAATATCCGGTTCCGTAATTATCCTCCGTTCCACAAGTATATCCATCATATCCCACATGATCTCATGGTATAGGATAATCTTGGCCAAATTCTCGTTACTTAACCAATATGCTTTCATGAATTCGTAGGAGTGACGGTTTACGCACGATGCCAGTTTGACCACAATCTCATCACTGATTTTTACCAATGCATCCTGGCTATCTTCCTTGATTATTGGAATGAGGGGATACCCCTTTTTATCTGCAAGTCCCCATTCCACGCTTTTATCAAGCAAGTCTTTGCTGACTATTTTTTTATTCTGTGCATATTCTTCTGTAAATCGTACTATCGTTTTCGTGTCAAGCCAATATCCTAATGAGTCGGACCAAGTTTGATGAAACGCATTAAAACTGTTTGTACCGCAAAAGCTATGAGGACGTTTGTCATACAACGCCCAAAACGCCCCGTCCCAGGTGGCATGAGTCGCCACACTGTCACAAGTCGGAAGTGCCTTTTCCCAGATTTTCCCATCGAGGACATACGAAAAGACAAGACTATAAGCATTCTTTCCCAATTTTCGTTTCTTCAGTTCTGTCATAAATGCAGACCAGTCGTTTTCCGTCTCCTCGAAAGCGGTTTGTGCAATGGAACGGCTCAAAGTACGTATGGTTTTGGTCTGTTCTTCGCTGAAAATGGGCATGATAGTATGCAATACATCATTCTTACTCTCGATTAATCCACCTATATGCAGCAAGAAAATCTGGCTGAAAGTGAACGGGATTCCGCTGGCTTTCAGCTCCTTGATACTCATAGGCGTACGTAAGGTGTAAAGCAGCTCCCAGTTATTGTCGATTTTCGCATACTGTGCGGGGTGGTAAGAATCGTATGAACAATAGGCCAATGTCTCCCATTCTTCGTAAGGTCGGATTTTTTCTGATGATTGTCCGGAAACAGACATGCTCATCAATAGACAACATATGGTAATAAATAATTTCATATAACTTACTTTAGGTTGGTTCTATAATTCATATACCGTAAAGATCGGGTGAACTCAATTTGCCAGAGCGATACTGATTTCATCCATCTATGATATAAAATTACGCGTTTTACTTGTAATAGCCAAATTATCCTTATTTTTAACATAAAATTAACATCTATAATACAGTAGCCTCCTTTCATTGATTGATGTCATATTGATGTATTGTGTGATGTTGATGCGATTGTAGATTTTCTCTTAGCGTTATATATGCAGACAGCCGTCACAGCGTGGCGGATAGGTTTTAACGCCATGCCTGACGGCTGTCTGTATGTTGTCGGTCTACCGTTTATTCAGCCTCAGCCTCCGCAGCGCGGAAGCTTACAAGGTCTTCGGCAATGAAGCTCTTGATATATGTGTAGTGGCCTGCTACCTCTTCTTCGGCCATGCGCACGTAAACATTGGCACTCTTGGTGAAGAGCTCGGGCGCACGGGTAGCGTCATCGAGAATCAACAGAGACATTATGATGTCGCCGGTCATGTCGTACAGACGGCGTGCGAGGAAGTCGTGAGCCTCCTGGCTGCCTAATTCCTTGGTGTAGTCAACGGCCTGCTCATACAGCTCAGTCATCTTCTTGACGCGCTCCTGCAAAGGTTTCAGCTCCTCGGAGACCTCGCCTGCAAGCATCTCTTTTATTATGCCGAGATACGTCCCGTTGGTGATGTAACGTATTGCGGCCACAACCTGCAGCTGAGTCGTACCCTCATAGATAGAGAAAATGCGTGCGTCGCGGTACAGACGCTGGCTCTTATACTCCATGATGAAGCCTGAACCGCCGTGTACCTGTATAGCGTCGTAAGCGTTCTGGTTGACGTATTCAGAGTTCATGCCTTTCGCAATCGGTGTAAAGGCATCAGCCAGCTTGGTGTATTTCTTCAGCTCCTGACGCTCCTCAGGTGTCAGTTTACGCTCGCGTGAGATGTCTTCAAGAGTCTTGTAGATGTCAACATAACGTGCCGTCATGTACAGAATGCTGCGGCCGGCATCAAGTTTAGCCTTCATGCGTGCCAGCATATCGTAGACAGCGGGGAAGTTGATGATAGCCTTGTCGAACTGTTTGCGCTCCTTGGCATAGGCTAATGCCTCGTTGTATGCAGCCTGACTTACGCCCACGCTCTGTGCGGCGATGCCCAGACGGGCACCGTTCATCAGCGCCATCACATACTTGATAAGACCTAAACGGGTGCTTCCGCAAAGCTCGGCCTTGGCGTTCTTGAACACAAGCTCACACGTGGGAGAGCCGTGGATACCCAGCTTGTTCTCTATGTGGCGCACGGTCACGCCGCCGTTTCTCTTGTCATAGATGAACATTGACAGTCCGCGACCGTCGTGAGTGCCTGCCTCGCTGCGCGCGAGAACCAGGTGAATGTCAGAGTCTCCGTTGGTAATGAAGCGCTTTACGCCGTTAAGCAGCCAGCAGCCATCGGCCTCGCTGTATGTAGCTTTCAGCATAACACGCTGTAGGTCAGAACCTGCGTCAGGCTCGGTGAGGTCCATACTCATGGTCTCTCCGGCGCATACGCGTGGTATGTACTTCTGTCTCTGCTCCTCGCTGCCGAACTCATAGAGCGTCTCTATGCAGTCCTGAAGGCTCCATATGTTCTGGAATCCCGCGTCAGCGGCGGCCACAATCTCTGAAGCCATTGAGTAAGGAGTAACCGGCAGGTTAAGACCACCGTAGCGGCGGGGCATCGACACGCCCCAAAGACCGGCCTTACGGGTAACGTCAAGGTTCTCATAAGTCTTTGAAGCATAGCGCATGCGGCCGTCAACGAGGTGCGGACCCTCTAAGTCTACCTCCTCACTGTTGGGCTCAATCACGTTGGCAGCGATGTCACCGGTGATTTCCAGAAGACTCTTATAGTTCTCTATAGCGTCCTGATAGTCAACGGGCGCATCTGCATATTCATCCTTGTCGGCGAAGTTGCGTTCCTTCAGCTCCACGATACGCTTCATCAGCGGGTGGTTGAGGTGAAACTCAAACTCGGGATGGTCTGTATAATAGTTTGCCATTGTTCTTATAGTTTTAATTGAGCAGGCAGGAGCAAGCGGGCTTCTGCCGGATCACAGTTAGGTTATATGTTATTTACTGTTCTGCTTGTAATACTTGATGAGCTTCGGAACAACGTCCTCAACGGTGCCCACAATTACGTAGTCGGCAATCTTGTTGATAGGAGCGTCTGGGTCACTGTTGATTGAGATGATGATGCCCGAGTCCTGCATGCCGGCTATGTGCTGTATCTGTCCTGAGATACCGCAGGCGATATACACCTTAGGATGCACCGTCACGCCGGTCTGGCCTATCTGTCTGTCGTGGTCAACGAAGCCTGCATCCACTGCCGCACGGCTCGCACCTACCTCTCCGTGAAGCTCTTTGGCAAGCTGAAAGAGCCGGTCGAAGCCCTCTTTGCTGCCTACGCCGTAACCTCCGGCAACGACAATCGGCGCACCCTTAAGGTTGTGCTTGGCTGCCTCTACGTGGCGGTAGATAACCTTTACGATGAAGTCTGCCGGGTCGGTGTACTTGCCGGCATCGGGATAAACAACCTCGTTCTTTGCCTTGCCGCCATACAGTGCCTTCTGCATAACGCCGCTGCGGACGGTCGCCATCTGCGGTCTGTGGTCGGGATTGACGATTGTCGCCACGATGTTACCGCCGAAGGCGGGACGTATCTGGTAAAGAAGATTCTCGTAATGCTTGCCCGACTTTTTATCGTCATAGTCTCCGATTTCGAGCTGTGTGCAGTCGGCGGTCAGTCCGCTGGTGAGCGATGACGACACGCGCGGGCCCAAGTCACGTCCTATCACGGTAGCACCCATGAGGCAGATCTGGGGTTTCTCTTCCTTAAAGAGGTTTACAAGGATAGACGTGTGTGGCGCAGAAGTGTACGGGAACAGTCCCTCGGCATCGAAAACGAACAGTTTGTCGACACCGTACGGCAGTATCTGGCTCTCCACCTTGTCTTTAATGCCGGTGCCTGCTACAACGGCGTGCAGCTCAACTCCCAGCTGGTTGGCGAGCTTGCGCCCCTTGGTGAGCAGCTCCTGGGATACCTCGGCAACGGTTGTGCCTTCTATTTCGCAATATACAAATATGTTGTTCATGTCTTTATTTAGAATTTATAGAAGTTATAGAAGTTAGAGAAGTTATAGCCACATGCTTGCCGCCGGCACTCATTCCAGTGAGTTGCGGAACGAGCTTTCCTTTATTTTGCGGCTGTAAGCGTTCAGCAGTCTGCTGGCATTCTCTATCAGGTTGTTAAGTATGCCGTAACGTTCCTCATCAATGTAGCCTATGTCGTGCGACAATATGATGTAGTAGCGGCATTCCTCAAGGCTTCCCTGTGCCATGTTCAAGAAGCGAAGTTTATCAGCCTTACTCATTTTCCTGTAACCCTCGGCGATATTGGCTGCTATGGAAATGGCAGCCCGTTCAAACTGTGGAGACAGGGCGAAACGCTCATGCTTGGGATACAAGGCAGTAGTTCTGTAGACTTCCAGCACAAACGTATGTGCTGCCTGCCAAGCCAAAAGTTCCTGAAAGCTGCTGCTCATAAATCTCTTTCGTTAAATATTTCTCACGGTATGGGTCAGGGATAAAAGGTAATGGCTATAACTTCTTTAACTTCTATAACTTCTTTAACTCCTTATTTTATCCTATTATTTTTTCTTCAAGCAGTTCTTTTATCATGCCCTCGATGTCAGCGTCGCTGCCGGTCAGGGTCTTGCTCTCCTTTGCCTGGAACACTATGTTCTTGACAGCTTTCACCTTGGTGGGCGAGCCTGCCAGTCCGCACTGCTGCGCATCGCCGCCGATGTCAGCGACAGACCACTGGTTGAGCGTCAGGTACGGACGTGTCTCGTACAGGTCGGCGTAAGGCATGTCAGCCGTGCGCTCAAGGGGCACGGTGGCGTGCTTGTACTTCATCACGAGCTTGACGTTGCACGGGCGGCACGGAGCGGCGCTGCCGTTAACGGTTATCACGACAGGCACCGGTGCCTCAACCGTCTCCACACCGCCGTCGATGTGGCGGCGTATGGTCAGCTTGCCGTCCTCACATTTCAGTATCTCCTCGGCGTAAGTCACCTGTGACAGGCCGAGCTTCTGTGCCACCTGTGGGCCTACCTGTGCCGTGTCGCCGTCGATAGCCTGTCGTCCGCCGATGATGATGTCTGCTCCGCCGATATGCTTTATGGCCGTGGCGAGGGCGTAAGAAGTTGCGAGAGTGTCGGCTCCGGCAAACAGACGGTCGGTCAGCAGCCAGCCGGTGTCAGCTCCGCGGTAAAGTCCCTGGCGGATGATTTCAGCCGCGCGGGGCGGTCCCATGGTAAGAATGCCGACCGTAGAGCCGGGGTTCTGCTCTTTCAGGCGCAGTGCCTGCTCAAGCGCGTTAAGGTCTTCAGGATTGAAGATTGCGGGCAGTGCGGCGCGGTTAACCGTCCCTTCGGCGGTCATGGCGTCTTTGCCCACGTTCCTCGTGTCGGGCACTTGTTTTGCAAGTACGATAATTTTAAGATTCATAGTAATATATTATAATGTGTAATTCATGATTGCAAAAATACATTTTTTTTGTTTTTTAGCAAAGGGAACAGGCGTTATTAGTAGTTAAAGTGGTACGTTCGGAGTCGCCTCTGCTGTTTTTTCAGCAAATAAAAACAGCCTGAGGCCGTCACGGGCGACATCCTTCGCCTCGCGGCGGTGCTTGTTTCCGGTCAAACGCGGATGCCGTTATGTGTTGTCTCAGGCTGTTTCCTTAGCCTCGGCAGAAGGTCTGCCCCGGCGCATGGTTATTTCTTCTCCATGGTCATGAGCACCTTGCCGTCCTCTGACTTGAACTCCATTTCGCCGCCCTTCTTCATGTCGAACGAGCGTGTTCTGTTGATGGCATCAAGCACCTTGCCCTCGGTGTCCATGTCTGGACACATCATCCGTGTGCTGCCGGCCTGTCCGAAGGATATCGTGCCCTTCTTCGCGTCGGCCTCAAAGCCGCCCGTGAGGTTGTTGCAGCCGGTGTTTCCGTAAAGGCGCTTTTCCTTTACGTCAAGGCCTATGAAGGCCTCCTTCTCACCGGGGGCAGCCTTTACGTCCTTGCCGCCTACGTTAACTATCTTCCACTCGCCGTTAAGAGCGTCAGCCGACGCTACTGCCGTGCGCGACGTGCCGCAAGCCGTAAAGCCCGCAGCCATGCATGTCAGGCACAATGCAACAAACAGTTTCTTCATTTCTCCCTTTTCTTTATGTTGTTGTTAATCCGGACACTGCGGCCGCTGTATATGCCGACCTTAGGCTTAACGGTTGCAAATGTAATGAAAAACGCGGTAACAGCAATGTTTAAAGCGTTAAGAATTAAGAAAAACATCGTTAACAAAGCTCTTGCGGCTTTGCGGCGCAACGTTTCGCGGCAACCGGCGGCAAGCGTCACGGCAACCATGTACATACTCAGCGGCATGGCATCTGCGTGCAGATTGACAGATGTAAACTTGGTGAGCCTCTGCGCTTACACATTGATTTATCCGAGCCCTTTTATTTTGCGATATTCAGAAAAACAAAACAGCCGGCAGCAAATATCGCAAGAAGAAGTATGCAGCGTCAACCGGTTGATTATCAACGTCTTATAACCTTATAGTCCCTGCCTGTGCAAAGTCTTGCGGCTTGCCGCCGTGTAAAAGGTGGCCTTTTAGAAGGCAAAAGGTGACCTTCCGCATTGCCGAAGGCCGTCAACGTGAGCACTGCTGACGGCCTTCAGACGCGCGAAGCACGCCCTACCCTACTCAATCAACGGCCGTTCGCGCGGCAAGGGGCTGTTTTCTGTGCTGAAATATGTCGCCTCATGGCTTGTATTAAATCTGCAACGGCCGGTCAGGCGGATATTTTCTGATTATCATTTTGTCACTGTTCAGGCCGTAAAGGCATCTTTACGTCACCCCGGCAAAGCCGCCGGCAGACTGCGGCAGGTCAACAGCGCGCTCTCCATTTATATAGCAAAAAAAACATTATCCTTTCTTGCTTCTTTCGGCATTAATACGTATATTTGCTTTCGCAAAGGCCGGATGCGGCTGCCGGCGATGTGCCCGGCGGCTTTATCGGCGCGCCTCATGAAAAGCTATGATAGACAAAGCTACTATAGACAAGATAATGGACGCGGCGAATATCGTCGATGTTGTTTCTGAATTTGTCACCCTGCGCAAGGCCGGGGTGAACTATAAGGGACTGTGCCCGTTCCACAACGAGAAGACGCCTTCGTTCGTAGTGTCGCCCTCAAAGGGCTACTGCCACTGCTTCTCTTGCGGCAAGGGCGGAAACGTGGTGGGCTTTATCATGGAGCACGAACAGATGACTTACCCCGAAGCCCTGCGTTGGCTGGCAAAAAAATACAACATTGAGATACACGAGCGGGAGTTTTCCGACGAGGAGAAGCGTCAGGAGAGCGAGCGCGAGAGCCTGTTTATCGTCAACGACTGGGCCTTGCATTACTTTCAGGACAACCTGTTGAACACACCGAAGGGGCAGGCTATCGGACTACAATATTTCCGTTCGCGCGGCTTCCGTGACGACACTATAAACCGTTTTCAGCTCGGTTATGCCATGCCGGAGCGCGATGCTCTGGCCACGGCGGCACTGAAAAAAGGCTTCAAGGAGCAGTATCTTATCGACACGGGGCTGTGTTACCGCAAGGAGGACGGCACCCTGCAAGACCGTTACCACGGGCGCGTCATCTTCCCCGTGCACACGGTTACGGGGCGCGTGGTGGCCTTCGGAGGGCGCATTCTTGAGAACAACAAGAAGCTGGCGAAGTATGTCAACTCGCCCGAATCACTGATTTACCACAAGAGTAACGAGCTGTACGGCATATATCAGGCCAAGCAGGCCATAACGAAAAACGACCGCTGCTACCTCGTTGAGGGGTATATCGACGTTACGTCGATGCACCAGAGCGGTGTTGAGAACGTGGTGGCGTCGTCAGGCACGTCACTTACCACGGGGCAGATACGCCTCATCCACCGCTTCACCAACAACATTACGGTGCTTTACGATGGCGACAGCGCGGGCATACACGCCTCTGTCAGGGGTATTGATATGCTGCTGGCCGAGGGCATGAACGTGAAGGTTTTGCTGCTGCCTGACGGCGACGACCCTGACAGCTTCGCACGCAAGCACACGGCACAGGAGTTCCGCGACTACATCGAGAGCCACCAGACCGACTTCATCGAGTTCAAGACGAATCTTCTGCTGCGCGGCGTCACCGACCCTGTAAAGCGCTCTGAGGCTATCAGCAGCGTAGTGAAAAGCGTGTCGGTAATACCTGACCAGATTATGCGTGCTACTTATATCACCGAATGCGCGCATCGCCTCGGCATGAACGAGGCCACGATTATCAGCACGGCAAATAAGTTCATACGTGGCGATTTGGAGGAAAAACGCAAGGAACAGCGGCGCGAGGAGGCCAAGGCCGACGGCCCGCTGAAGCCTCTGCAGCCCGCCGCGCCCATGAGACAGGCTCCTTCCGTGGAGTCAATGCTTATGCAGTTAGTGGTGCGCCACGGCGAAGAGATTCTTTACAAAGACGTTGAGACCGAGGACGGCGGCAAGGTTAACCTCAGCGTGTCGCAGTATATCAGCTATGACCTCGGCGCCGATAACCTGCGCTTTAAGAACGAGCTGTACAACCGCATGCTGGCCGAGGCCGTGGAACACAACAACGATGAGGGCTTCAAGGCCGAGACTTACTTCACTCATCACCCCGACATCGACATCAGCCGGACTGCCACCGAAATGGCGATTGACCACTTCCGGTTGAGTAAGAGTCTGCAAGTGAGGCACGATGAAGACACTCTCCGCAACCAGGTTGAGCATCTTATACTCGACTTCCGCATGGATTACGTCGAGCGACACCTGAAGGAACTGAAGCGCGACATCAGTCTGTCAATCAATGATCCGGACAAGATGATGAGTCTGATGGCCGAGTACAAGGACATGCAGGTGATACGTAACGAGATAGCAAAGGAACTGGGTCAGGAGATAATCAATACGTAAGCAGACAAGGAGACAAGCAAACGAGCAGACAAGGAGACAAGTTGACAAGCAGACAAGGAGATTCGACTATGTATTTAAATTGGAAGATTCAAGAAAGTAAATGAGGCGTAAGCCAATAGCAAAACCGCGCCGCGCGCAGCCTGTTTATCTGCCTTATCAGTCCTATCTCCCCCATTATCTTCACCCACCCGATTATGAATTATGAATTGTGAATTATGAATTAACATGATATATTTTCACTGGCTGATATTCATTGTCTACGTCTGTGTGGTGACAGCCGCCATGCTCACGGTACTTATGGACAACCGGCAACCCGCCAAGACAATGGCGTGGGTGCTGGTGTTGATATTCATTCCGGTGATTGGTATCGTGCTTTATTTCTTCTTCGGGCAGAACACGAGGAAGGAGAAATTCATCAGTCATCGCAGCATGAGCCAGTTGACAAAGCGCTCCATGCTTGAGTTCGCCGAGCAGCATAACCTTGTCCTGCCTGAGGAACACAGCGTGCTGATTAATCTTTTCAAGACTCAGAACTGGGCTTTGCCGTTCAAGAACAACGAGGCCGGCATCTTTACTGACGGTATGTCGCTCTTCCTCTCACTGCTCAACGACATCGGCAGTGCCACTCATCACATACATTTCGAGACATATATAATATGTGACGACCCCCTGGGACGTCTCGTATCAGACGTTCTTGCAGACAAGGCTAAGCAGGGAGTGGAGGTGCGTCTCATCTACGACGACGTGGGTTGCTGGAACGTTCCCAACTCTTTCTTCGAGCGGATGCGCAACGCCGGCATCGACGTTCACGCCTTCATGCCGGTCAAGTTTCCTGCGTTTACGAGCAAAGTTAACTACCGCAACCACCGCAAACTGTGCATAATTGACGGCCGTGTGGGATATATCGGGGGCATGAACGTGGCCATGCGTTACGTGAAAGGCAGTAACGGACGAGCCTGGAGAGACACTCACATGCGCATACGGGGCGGTGCCGTGTATGCCATTCAGCGCGCGTTTCTCGTTGACTGGTACTTCGTTGACCGCACACTCGTGACCAACCGCTGCTATTATCCTGTGCTCGACGGCACCATTGACAACAACTGCATCATGCAAGTTGTGACGAGCAGTCCCGTAAGTCCATGGCCGGAGATGATGCAGGGATATGTCCGTATACTGCTTGAGGCAAAGCGTTACGTATACATGGAGACTCCTTACTTCCTCCCAACGGAGCCTGTCATGTTCGCCATGCGCACCGCCGCCCTCGCGGGAGTTGACGTAAGGCTGATGGTTCCGCTGCATTCTGACGCCAAATTCGTTGAGTGGGCCAGCCGCCCTTATGTCCGTGAGGCGGCTGACGCGGGCGTTACCGTATATCTGTACACCGCCGGATTTAATCACTCAAAGCTGCTCGTGAGCGATGATTCGCTGTCAACCTGCGGCTCAACGAACATCGATTTCCGCAGTTTTGAGAACAATTTTGAGAGCAATGTGTTCATATACGACCGCGATATGGCGCTCCGCATAAAGTCAATTTTCATGAATGATGTTAAGGATTGTGTGATGTACGGCGACTATATGCGTACACGCAGCCTTTCGTTCACCCACCGTCTGTGGGAATCTTTCATACGCCTGTTCTCCCCCTTGATGTAAGCCGTGTGCCCGGCGGTTTACTCTGACGCCCTGAAAATGCTGAAGTTGACACTTCCGTAGGCACGGTGCTCAACGAATCCGGGCAAATCCCCGAAGCTGTTATGCTTTCCATGCTCGAACACGAAGATGCCTCCGGGCTTCAGCATGTTGCGTTCCAATATCATGGAAGGTATCTTTGGAAGCTCCGGAAGGGCGTAAGGCGGATCGGCAAAGATGAAGTCAAACCGGGTGTGACAGCCCTTGATGAAGCGGAACGCATCGCCACGCAGCGGCACGCACTTGTCAGTTCCGAGCTTGTTAAGACACTGCTTGATGAACGCATGGTGGTCTCTGTCGGCCTCAACGCTGATTACCGAGGCGCAGCCACGTGACAGAAGCTCAAGCGAAATGCTGCCCGTGCCCGAGAAAAGGTCGAGCGCCGAGGCTCCGTCAAAGTCGATATAGCCGTTTAAAACGTTGAAAATGTTCTCCTTGGCGAAGTCTGTTGTCGGCCTTGCCTTGAACGTCTTGGGTATCTCGAAGTGACGTCCCTTGTATATTCCGGTGATTATTCGCATTGTTTTCTGTGGCTTATTGATGTGTCAGAGCATATTTGTGGAGCTGTCGGAACAACCTTATCCCCTGACGAAATACGTCAGCAGGTCATACGGAAGGTTCTTTATCTCGGTTATCGGGGCGCGGTTAAACTCGGCCTTAGGGTTTATAACGTACACGTTCCGGATAAAGGAGTGAAGCTCTTGGGTAAGCTCCTCGCGCTCCGGAAGGTCGCCTGCGAGGTGCAGCTCGTCACGTCTGTTGTCAAAGGCGAGCTGCTTCCACACGTTAAGTATGAAGTAAACGGCATCAGGCACGAGGTTGGTATTGAAGCTGTTGGTGAAGCGGAAGCGGTTCTGCCGGAAGCTGAAAACGTCTATCCGCTTGTCGTGGAAGTAAGCGTAGAGCTTCATTCTCACACCCGTGAAGCTGCGGCGGTAAAGGTGATTCCAAACGGGAGCGCAGACATGGGTGAACCTTACATCGGCGAAATGGTCGTCGATGACGAGCTTCAGGTCTTTGTTCATGGAATAAACGGCCACCGCGTTAAGCGACGGCAGCACCGTGGAGAGCACCGTCTCGCCCTCACGGCCGGTTATGGCGTGGTGGTAAAGCGTCTCTTTAGAGCTTTCGTTAAACTCGTCGACGGGTATCATTAGCACGGGCGAGTCGAGCAACACCATTGCCCTCTGCCACCCGTTGCTCAGCAGGTCTATCTCCTTGAACGCCTCGCGCAGGTTCGCCGCCATTGAGATACCGCTCCTCACGGTGTACGGTTCATACACGATGCTGTTCTGCCGGGCGGTGTCAAGTGCCGAGAACGACAGCGTATGGCGGCCTATGCGTATTGTAAGGCGGGGCTTTTTTATTATGTTTTCGGTCATACGGTTTTACGGTTGTGGGGTTATAAGGGGACTTACGGCTGGGCACGGTTTTACGGTTGTGGGGTTATATGGGGGCTTACGGCTGGGCACGGTCTTACGGTTATATGGTTATACGGTGGCCGCACTGCCTTCACGCATTGCCGTTCATTCCCAGTTCCCGGCGTTGTCGTTAGGCATGGTGACGTCTCCTATCTTCAGTCCGGGGTATCTTCCTGCGCTGTAAGCCTCCTCGGTAAGGTTTGAAATGCTGTTCGCGTCAAGTCCGTTGAGGTAGTCATCGTACGTCGCACCGCACTCCATCAGGGACAGCTGACGGCCCGACTTTGCTATCTGAGTTGTCACCGTGAGGTCAAAGCGCTTTCCGTCAGTGAATGGGATGAACTGCAGCGAGTCTGCAAGCAGACCGCTGCTGACCAGCATGCCGAAGTCGTCAGTGTACGTGCCGTGCGCCTTACGGTATTGCTCCTCGGCGTATCTTATTTTCACGAGACGCTCCTTTACGGCTTGTTCGCGCGCCGCGCGCTGCCTGTCGAAGCGTATCGGGGCATATATGCTGAGGCCGCTCACAACCGCGAGAGCCGCCGCGAGAGCGGCCATTGCGCATGTTTTGTTCACTCTGAAGCCCATCTACTGACATATATCCACGCCCACGACTGCCCATAAAGCCATTTTATCGGTTGCCGCGGCATGGTGTTTCGTTTATTTTTAGTAAGTTTGCATTACGCTGCAAAGCGATATGTAACGGTGCAAAAATACACCAAATTATCCGTAAAATCAAACCTTTATACTAAAAACTGATGATTGTCGAC